>Ga0181578_10001042_pt1 | contig 26683 bp, 19 predicted proteins | sample 071ome_21_FD_148659 | JGI IMG/M metagenome (GOLD analysis project Ga0181578, IMG submission 148659) | Coastal salt marsh microbial communities from the Groves Creek Marsh, Skidaway Island, Georgia - 071401CT metaG (spades assembly) | ecosystem: Environmental > Aquatic > Marine > Intertidal zone... | reverse complement strand
CGGCCTCGGAAGCCTCCGATAAGTCCACTCGCTGCCTGTCGACTACGGTATCGTCGATGCTCAATGTGACTTCGGCTTCATTAAGATACACGGAACCGGTACTGCGCACCCGCGCCAGTATGGTCTCTTCGCTAGCTGCCCCTTCAAGAAGACGCTCGGGAGACCTCACATCTGTCAGCACTAGATTACTGCTTTCTTCCTCGGCGACGTTGATTCCTGAAAAAACCACGCCTGGTGCCAACTTCCAGTCGGCATCGTTCTCATCCAAACCAACCTGCTGATAATCGGAAATCAGGTACACACGCTTGTTGCCATAGTTGGAGCTGCCCAATAACTGGTCAGCCAGGCGCAGATTGGGCATGAATCGAGTGCCTCCGTATCCGGCTTCGCCCAGATTCTGCAGCGTGGACCGTACGCTATCCAGATCCGTGGTGAGTTCCCGAATCATATCCACACCATTGGAAAACACCACCAGCGCCACTTCGTCGCCCGGGCGCAGATCGTTGACAATATCCACCGCTTCTCGTCTGGCAGTCTCAAAACGATCGCCGTAGCGCATGCTCATGGAATTATCCAACACCAAGACGACGGCGGCCGGATCGGCATCCAGCAGACGCGCAATGGTCTGATTTATAAGCGGTCGCGCGAAAGCAAATACCAGAAGCGCGATCAGCGCGGCTCGTAATAAAAGCAGCAACCATTGCTGTATTTGCTGAAACAATACTAGCTTCTTGGATGTTTTCTTTAGGAAACGGATAGTGCCAAACATAAGTTTAGGCGGCTTTTCCTTGCGGATTAAATGAATAGCAACGGGGAGGAGCGCGGCAAACAGGCCAAACAGAAAAAGCGGCGAAAGAAATACCATCAGTAACTTCTCCCTCGCTTGGAAATATAAGACGAAAGTGCCTCATCGAGTGGGTCTTTGGTATTTATAAGGCAATAGTCCACTCCGCTGCTCTGACACTGCTTGCGGCAATATTCGAGGAATTCGTTGAGATTCTTCAAATAGGCTTCTCGAATTGCCGCCGGTGAGGTAATGAACGATTCATTGCTCTCCATGTCGATAAATTCCGAAGGTTCATTGAAAGGAAAATTCAACTCCGCGTTATCCATAATCTGAAACGTGATGACATCATTGCCCATACTGCGTAAATTCTGTAAGGCATTTATGACCCGCGACTCATCATCCAACATATCGGTAATCAGGATCACCAGGCTTTTCTTGTGCAAATGGGAAGCCAGATCAGCCAGCGGTTTGACTACATCGGTTCGAGTCCCGGACTCCAATTGTGCAAGCGATCGTAGAATTCGAATCAGGTGCGGCTGCCTGCACTTGGCGGGAATGAACTCACGAACCTCATCGTCGAAAGTGATTAATCCTACGGCGTCACGCTGTCGCATGATGAAGTAAGCCAGCGCGGAGGCCAGGGTCCGTGCATATTCAAACTTGCTTATGCCACCCGAGGTATAGGCCATTGAGGCACTGGTATCAAGGGCTATGAAGCAACGGACATTGGTTTCATCTTCGTATTGCTTGATGTAGAACTTTTCGCTGCGCGCATACAGCTTCCAGTCTACATGGCGCATGTCATCTCCAGGGTAATAGTTGCGGTAATCATTGAACTCGACACTGAAGCCGCGTCTCGGGCTCTTGTGCAAGCCCGATAAAAATCCTTCCACCACGACGCGCGCACGCAGCTCAAGATTGTCCAGGCTAGCCAGTACGCTAGGATCCAGAAAGTTCAAAGACTCTGCCATAGGAGAACCCTAGATAACCGCAGCCGGTTCCGGCACTGCTTCCAGCAACTTCTCTACGACATTGTCCGTGGTGACTCTCTCTGCTTCTGCATGGAAATTAAGTAGGATTCGATGCCTCAGCACAGAAGGAGCAAGGGCTCGAATATCACCATAGGACACGTTGTAGCGTCCCAACAGCAAAGCCCTCACCTTACCTGCCAGCACCAGATTCTGTGAGGCTCGAATTCCTGCACCCCAGCTAACCCAGTCTTTGACAAAGTCTGGCGCTTGCTCGGATTGCGGCCGACTGGCATGCACCAGTCGCACCGCGTATTGAATGACCGCCTCGGCCGCTGGCACCTGCCTGGCTATACGCTGAAACTCGAGGATTTCCTCTCCGCCCAGTGGGTGCGAAAGTGCTGTATCCCGAATTTGGGTCGTATTGCTGACCACCTGCACTTCTTCGGCTTCGGAGAGATAACCCAGTTCAATCTTGAACATGAAACGGTCAAGCTGAGCCTCCGGCAGTGGGTAGGTGCCCTCCAGCTCAATAGGATTCTGCGTCGCCAGCACGAAGAAAGGCTGCGACATCGGCCATGTGGTGCCGCCCGCGGTCACCTGGCGCTCTTCCATAGCCTCCAGCAGGGCCGACTGCGTTTTTGGCGGAGTTCGGTTAATCTCATCCGCCAATAGAATATTGGTAAAAATAGGACCTTTGACGAACCGAAGCTCGCGTTTGCCGTCTTCTTCAGTCACGATTTCCGAACCCACCACATCCGATGGCATCAGGTCGGGCGTAAACTGGATACGGCTGAAATCAACCTGCAGGATGTCAGCTACTGTTTTGATCAACAGGGTTTTAGCCAATCCGGGAACCCCGGTGACAAGGCAGTGCCCGCCGGCAAACAGCGCAATTAACAGCTCATCGATAATATCTTGCTGCCCGACAATGATTTTTTTGATCTCATTGACAATCTGTTCTCGTCCATCCTGCATCTTCTTAACCAATGCCAGGTCGTCCTGATTTTCAATCCCTTCCATATTTTCTTCTAGTTCTGCCATGGGTATTTCCTGTTGTTAATGGCTAAAAGCGTAAATCAAAAAATTGATGCCGATCTTGTAGGCTTCGTTGGTGTACTTGGTAGGGTAGGGCTCATAAAAAGTGTGTTCCCAACCATCACCCAAATCAGTGTTGTAATTAGCGACCATCATTATCCGTCCGTCATCATCCAAGATAGCGTAAACCGCAGGAGGGTAGTTGGGATCGTCAAGATTGAAGTAGCCGCCTCTGTCCCAGGTCACCATGCGGCCGGGCACCTGTGCCACTTCGTCAATATCGAAAAAAATATGGAAGATTTCATGACTGGTATCCAACTGCACCAATTCTCGCTCCGGAAAAATCTTGGCGATTTCCATTTGCATATCTTCCAGATGAGCATCCCCCCAGAAGTCATCTACCATCACAAAGCCACCCCGGAACATAAATTCTCGCAATGCCTCAATTTCTTCCGGAGTGAAATTGGGGCCGCTAAATGTCGATCCGATTGGCACCCGCTTCCAGTTCATATAAAGAAACATGTGTTCAAACAATCGTGGATCCGTCAGTTCAAGCCAATTGTGGTTACGCGGATTTGTATCGATATTGGTATAACGCTGTACACCTCGCAGAAAATTTTCATCAGAATCAGGATAATCGGTGTCCCACCAACCACCACGACGCCGACCATATCCAAATCCTCCGCCGCCTCTACCACCACCGTAGTTGGTGTAGCGACCACGAACCCAGGTAAATTCCGTAATGTCAGTTCCATACAGGGACAATTCCTCACCATCCCTGAATACCAGCGCCTCGACTTGTGCATGACTGGGGCTGCTGCCAAGAACCATCAGCACCATCAAAAACAGCAAGGGAAAAGCTGTTGTTCGATCTGGAGAATGCACGGGTTCCAATTTTCCTCTAGTTCGGGCCATCGACGGACTGCAAGAGTATTTGCTGCGCTCGCTGATAACTGGGAGCAATTTCCAGTGCACTGAGCACGTTTCGCTTTGCATCGTCCAACTGACCATTGTTCAGATAAGCTTCAGCGAGATTAGTTTGTGCTTCGACCGGATCAGTAATGTCAAGTTTGGCCAGCACCTCATACTCGGTAACTGCCAGCGCCGAATCATCTATTAATCCGGCGTAATCCGCTTTCAGCTGATGCACATCGATGCGATAGGGATCGATCTGTAACGCCCGATCGATGTAATAACTCGCGCCTTCCACATCTGCAGCTTCCAACGCCGCCTGCGCCAATATCATGGCGGAACCGTAGTCATGCTGCTGATTATCCAGCAGGATTTTGAGCTGCTCCAGTTGCGCCTCGATATTCCCTTCCTGTTCATAGATCTGCGACAGCACCAGCGGCGGACTGGGATAGCCGGCATAGGAAGGCAGTAACTCGTGAGCCTCTTCGAGATGGAGACGCGCCTCGGCGAAATTTTCTTCCTTAAACAGTACGATTCCTAGTTGCAGATGGGCCTGGAAGTCTCTCGGCTGTGCTTCAATTCGATTTCGCATGTGCTGCTTGAGCGAAGTATTGTTGTAGAGCTCCGCCAGCACCGCGCTTGAGTTCTCACGAATGCCATGCCCATGCCCCTCACCTTCATCCGGATTGTCCTCGGAGTGCACGTAAACATTGATCTCCTCTACCCTACCAACTATCCAGTCGACAAAGCCATCATTGAAGGTATCAAGATTTTGCTCGAACACCTCCTCAAACATCTCATTTTCTTCCTTGATGAAAGCGTACTGTTGCACCAGTTCCACCAGTTTTTCAAAGCCGTAAGCCTCAGTAATATAGTCAACGACCAGATAGGACTGAAAGTAGGCAAAACCAAGATCAGCACTGTTCTGGGCACTGGTAAAACCCGCATTCAGATTACTCACTGGCAAAAGTTTGTTGTCCTCGACAGCCCTCACCAGGTCCAGGCCCTGCCGGCGCCCCCAGTAAGCTCGCCCTTCACTTTCTTCCCACACGGAAATTCCCTCCGATAGCCAGCGCGGCATTCGATTGGCGGTCATCTGCAGGGTGATAACATGCATAAATTCGTGCCAGGCGATTTCCTGCCAATTGGCGGTCAGCGCATCCGGGGAAATCAGGGTGACAACCTTGCCGAAACAGATTCCCACGAGAGGACCTATATCCGGCAATCCTACCGAGCGCACCGCGAAGTCTTCGCTATTCTCGAATACCTCTATCAGTACGGGAGCTTCCGGCTCAAAACCGTATTTGGCAGTCAGCGTGGTCCATGCCTCTTCCAGTAACGGCTCCATGTACGGCCACAGAATATCGGCGTCATTTTCACTCATGTGTACCTTGAAGTGTTCACTCTGCAGCGTCTCATAGTTCGCCAGCGTATCGAATACCTTCAACATATTGGAGGTCATGACATTAAATGGGTCGTTTTCGAATCCAATTTCGAGATTGGCTTTCCCCTCCTCTTCTTCGCCAAGTCGAACCAGGTTGGAACCCAGCAGGGTATAGGCTTGCCAATAATTCGGGTCAGCATCGATAGCCGCGCGGGCGAATTCAACGGCTTCGGTGAAACGGTATGCATTTCCGAAAGCGTCAGCGATATTGCTCAGAAAAACCGGATTACCGGGGCTGAAACTCTCAACCCTGGCCAGCAACTCCCGATATTCCTCTTCTCGCTCCATCAACATTGCTTCGGCTGCCAGGGTGCTTAAAACTGGCAGCGACTCAGGATTTATACCGAGGGCCTGGTCAAGCACTTCTCGGGCTTCCTCCTTCCGATTACTGCGCATCATGCCGGTGGCATAAGTTTGCAAGGCCTCAACGGAGTTGGGATTGAGAGCCATCGCACGCTGGAGAGACCGCTGATCGCCGACCGCTCTGGCAAGGCCTACCAGGGCCGGTATGTAGCGATTATTGATTTCCAGCGCATCCTGGTAGCTCTGTTCCGCATCGGCGGCGTTATATTTTTCCAGAAACAGATCACCCCAGAGAACATGGGCTTCCAGATTGTTAGGATTGGCCCTCACAGCTTCGTTAAAAAGACTGTTAGCCTCGTGAAAACGATCCAATTGCCAGCTGGCCAACGCCACCATAGCCACGTCCTCGGACGCGAATACCAGACCATCGTTGTAACGCTGGGCGGCGGCTTCAAGGTAAATCCTGGCTTGTGCATTGCGGCCAACGAATTTCAACAGGCTGCCATATTGCACCAGCGCCCGAACAGGTGCCATCTGCAAATCCTCATCGACCACGGCTGCCAGAATTTCCAGGGCCTCAGCGGATCTACCTACCGTTCGCAGCATCTCGGCCAATTGCGTACTTACCAGGGGAAAATCTGCGAAGTCATTGCCATCAATCAACTCCTCGCATATCTCGATCGCTTCTTGATATCGACCAAGCATGGCGTAAGAACGACTCGCACCAACCACACCTTCATTACGATCCAGGCCATCCGCTGCTTTAAATACATCTATCGCTGCCACAAAAGATCCAGATTGAAAGAGTTGCTCACCGCGAAACAATGGCGCTTCCCCGGTATCTGACCCTGCGGGATCCGTGTCTTGAGCAAGTACCGCAATCGGCAAGAGGACTGCCAGAACAGCAGCCTGAATCAATGCACCCAACTGCCTAGTTCTCGAGTAGTTCATTGTATTGTCCTGTGGTTCGAGCCAAATCAATCAACAATTCTTCCATCTGTGTCCAGTAATCATCTTCAAGGTAATCTGCCTTGCGGCCGCGAAGTATAAATACCGAACGTTCCAGTTCCTGAACTCGCGACTTCAACTCCAGTTGGCGCGGAGAGAGGTTTTCAGTGTCAGCCGTCAACACATCGAGATAAACAATTTCTGCCAGTCTTCCGTCAGCTTCTGCCGCTGTTGGATTGATAGTGAACAGTGCATCCCCGTTATCATCCAGGCTGGCATGTTCCGAAGCCAGGCGACCCTGGTCTTCATACCACTGATCGACGCTTTGCCGGGCATAATTAAATGCTTCGAGCATGGATACTCGGTTATTCTTGTCGCGATCTCCATTACGCTGTTCAAGAGCTTCGATAAAATAACCGGAAAATATCGGGTCAAACCGCTCTGCCGGTGACCGGGTTGCCGATATCACCACCCTGCCTTCGCTCGAAAGCAAGGCAGAAAATCCATAGCTGGCGCTTGTGGTATTAACGATCACGATGTCCTGCTGATCAAACTCATCGAGCACCGCAGCAAATTCATCGCCGGTAATGTCCGGACCCACTATATTGAATTTTGATTCGTCGTCGCGACCGGTTCCGTGCCCAATCAGAAAAATGGTGATCTGGTCGCCTCTGTTCACGCGCTCCCGCAATTCGGCCATTTGTGCGACGATGGTGTTTCGGTCACAGGCTCCATCAATTCGACTGTTATCAGGATGGGAGTCCTTTCCTCTATCCAGCAAAAGAGTAATAGTATCGGAACTATAGCCATAATCCCGGATCAGGATGTCATGCAGTGAAAAAGACCATTGTCTGAACCGATCCACAGTCTCGTCCCCAACAGAGGGACCAGTCAGAATTACTGCGTACTTGCTCGTATCTGGCTGCTCAATGAAAAATCGGCCTAAATCTGAACTTGCATTGCTTTGCGATGGCTGAGCTATTGCCTGGGTCAGCGTGCTGGCTGAAAGGAGTCCCAACAAAATCCCTATGAACCGGGCGCGAGTTTTTTTGAAACGCTGCAGATTAGAACGATTATTATTGATGCTCATTACGATAATCCCTTTAATCGCCTGGCTACCCAATCAATGCACATCAGCGAAATAAGTAACGCCAGCAACCAGGGGCGGTCCCAGAGGTCTTCCTGGATTTCCCTCGAGTAAGCGTTGGGAATGTATTCGATTTCATCAAGCAGATTTGCTGCCTCTGCAAAACCGTAATGCTTACCGCCGCTCGCTGCAGCAATTCGCGTGAGTAGCCCGGCATCCATACTGGCGTTTGAGTACTCTCGCAATGAGGGCGTAACCACAAACGCGGAACGCTTCTCGGAACTGTCAGCGGCGGCGTCGCCGGCAGCGCTGGCGACATCAACCAGCAGCTCATGCACACCCTCGTTTTCCACAACGAAGCTCACCCGGTATACGCCGTCTTCTTCAATATCCCACTCCATAGGAATATCTTGCACCTGCCCCTCGGGATCTGTCACCTGCATCCACAGTGTGGCATCGTTGTCGGGCTCATAATCGTCGCCCAATACCGTCGCAGAAATATTGACTTCATCGCCAATATTGTAGAACTCTCGATCAAAATCCACCGAAATGCGCTCCGGTGCCGATACCGCTAGCCACCGAAGAATCTGCCGCCACAATGTTTCATGAGACTGATCTTCCGACGGCATCATCATCTGCCAGCGCCATGTGCTGGCTGTGTTAAGCGACACGCTTCGGCCACTTCCATAACGCTGAGACGCTATGATCGGCAAGGGTTGATTTTGGAACTGCAGTATCGGGTGCTCAAGCAGCACGGTCGCTCCAGGCTTGGCGCGCCCGGTTACATGGACACCCTGCAACTCGGGTAGCTCCTGCCATAAACGACGATTAGCAGCGTCTTCACTGGATAGTCTTAGCAGCGGCGAAAATTCTCCATTCCGGGTCAAGCGAGGGAAGTACAACTCGCCGGTTGGATGTTCTCCACGACGAATACCTCCTCGCAGATGAGAGGGCAGGAAACTTTCTTCAACGATAGTCACAGGAAGAATATCAGCCACGGGAGAGGCCAGGTATCCCTCATCAACCATGCCGCTGATTAGGAATCCGCCTCCCCGCTGAGCGACAAAGTCATCGATCATCTGTAGTTGATCAGCATTAAAAAAACTGGCTTCAATATCTCCCAAGATTATCGCCTCATAGCGATAGAGCTCTTCCTTGCTCGCAGGAAATCCGGCACTCAACTCCGTCGGCGAATCTATACCCTGGCGGTAGAATTTTTCTGGACCGGTCTGCAGGTAGGTTGCAAGCCGCAACGAATTATCGCCCTGTACTGCCCGACGGATAAACTTGTACTCATTGCGCGGATGACCCTCGATATAAAGAACATCCAGCGGCGGCCTCTCACTATTGTCAACCAGGAACCTATAGCTGTTGTTCTCAGAAATAATTTCGCCGTCCTGCAGCGCCACCTGCAATTCGTAGACGATCTCTTCGCGACGCTCGGGCGTCAGTTGCAAATCGTATCGCCGCGTCACTCCCTCTTCGCCCAGGGTTATGGTTTCATTAACCACGGCAACATCGCCATCAAGTATGGAAATTTCAACCGGAACACCCTGATATCCCTGGTGATTCAGCGCAACCTGTACATCGAATACCGAGCCCTCCAATACAGTCTTCGCGCTGCCAACATCAACGATGCCAATATCTTGGGGTATATTCTCCTCCCCCACGCCAATGGTAAATACTGGTACTTTCCTGCCACCCAGGGAACCGGCAATGGTTAAGGGATCGGAGTCAGTGTTATCTGCACCGTCGGTGATCAGCACTATCCCCCCCAGGGGCAGTCCGTTTAGCTGATCGTCAACGTACTGCAACGCCTGCTCAAGCGACGACGAAGTCCCGCTGCCCTGTAGCTCCGCGGCACCCGCGATCCGATTAGTCATCTTGTCGAAGCGGAATGTTCGTATCTGGAAAGTTTCCGCCAGCTCTTCCAAATATCCTTCTTCGTACAGTAATTCACTGACCGCACTCGCTCTCGCCTGCCCGGCCACATCTTCAATCTGCATGCTTCCCGAATCGTCGATCAGCACCCCAAGGTAGGTTTCCTGGGGCGTTATCTGTGTAGTAGTAACAATGGGTCTGAGCAGGCAGAGCAGCAGTATGACCAGCACCGCCGACCGCAAGCTGATGAAGAATGTTTTCCAGCCGGCAGAGATCGGTCGCGTAGTCTTGCGATAGGTGAACCAGACCAGAGTCACCAGAGCGGTAACTAGTAGAAAAAAAACTAACGGGCTTACGCCATAAGCAAAGGTGAATCGCCCGTCCTGAATTGCCTGAAGCAGGTTGTTTTCTGTGAACTGCATTATTCCGGAGCCTAGTTAGCTGCCCCCTGGTTCTCCGATAACACCCGATAGTACTCTTCAACGAGTTGCCGGTACTCATCAGGTATTTCTTCATCCATGACCGCATAAAGCTTGTTGTTAATATTATCCAGTTCAGCTTGTGCCCGCAGTTGACCTTCCAGCTCCAGAATAGGTTGCAGTAGCTGCCTGAACAGCTCAGGCTGATTGAGAAAATCCTCAATATCCTGCTGAGTCAACTGCTGACGAATGGATCTGGCGTTCCCAAAAGGTGAGTTATTACCACTGGTATCGATCAGGCCTCCGCCCAGACGATTGTTATTGCCATCGCCGCGCGCACCCCCGCCGGACTGCTGTGCCCCTGGCTGACCGCCAGCCTGCTGATTGTTTGCCTGCTGATTTCCACCGGGCTGTTGACCGGGTTGCTGTCCGGGCTGCCTACCCCCGGGCTGCTGACCGCCAGCCTGATTCTGTTGTTGCAGCTGTTGCGTCAGTTGCTGAGCTAGTTGCTGACTGCGTTGTAGCTGATCACGCATTTCACGCACCGAAGGCATTCCCTGCTGGGAATCGCCGTCGTTGAAAGCGAGCGCCTGCTGCTGCAATTGCTGAATCTGTTCAGCCAACTCAGCGGCATCTCGGGCTGCCTGCTGTATTTGATCGGACTGCGTTCCTTCCTGACCCGGCGTTAGTGCCATCAGAGTAGAACTCAGATCGGATATCTGATCTTCGATCTCGCTCTCTATATCGACCGCCAGATTGACCATGCCATTGCGCAGCACCCGATTGCTGGTTTGCATCTGTTCACGAATTGGTCGCAGCTCCCGGCTTGCCTCCTGCGCTTGTGACATCAGCCGCTGGTCCTCATTATCACCCCTGGCGATGATCGCCCGCAGCATATCCTCTATTTCCTCGAGGTCTCGCTGCTGACGCTGCTGACTTTCTACCAGTGCCTGCAGATCTTCATTGCTGCGAATTGACTGCCTGGTCTGACCCAGCCCCTGCTGCCGACTGGTCTCTTCCAGCGCATCTTGTAACTGTCGCTGCTGCTGTAACAACTGCTGACCGCGCCGACCGATATTCTGGGCCAGCTGGTTAACAGACCTTTCGGACTGCTCGTTCAAGGCCTGTTGTTGCTCGCGCAAGTTCTCCAGCGCTTTTTGACTCAATGCGGATGCGATGGATGCATCGCCACTATCAGCGGCCTGGCGCATTTGTTCCGCGGCCCTTTGCAAGGGGGACTGGGATTGCTGTTGGCTTCCGCCACTGGAGGAAGAGCCCCCCTGTGACTGCTGTTGAGACGACTGCTGGGATTGAGGAGAACCTGATTGGGACTGCTGGGAACGCGAGAGCTGCTGTGAAAGTTGGGCAACCTCGCGACTCAATTGCTCCTGCTGACGCATCAGTCGCTCCAGTTCCCGACGCTTCTGCTCCTCAGTCATCTGATCCTCACGGCGTGCAAGATTTCTCTGCGCCCGGGTCAGACCCTCCTGTCGCCTCGCCAGCTCTTCTAACTTGTCAGCTTCCTCGGTATTCTGCGCCCCACCACCACCTCCACTCTGTGGCGTTTCGTATCGGTTTTCCAGCCGGCCCAGTTCCATTTCAAAAAGCTCTCGCAGATCCTCACGTTCCTGCTGGGCGCCGCCGCCACCGCCTCCGCCTCCACCTTGCTGCATGCTGATCTGGGTGCGATTAATATTCGCTTCCGCTTTGAGAATAAATTGCAGGGCGGCCTGCTCCGGTGTCAACGCGCTGGTAATCTGCTGTTGATCCAGTTCAACTGCTGCCAGATTCATCTGCTCAATCGCGAGCGAGAGATTTTCGACTGCCTGATCGTAAGTATCATCCGAAAAGTTGAGTCGTTCCGAAAGGCGATCGATCGACATGCGAGCCCGCTCGGTAGCTTCTCTCTGCGACTGGGCAATGATCAGCGCATCAGCCTGAAACTCATCGGCAGTGGCTTGATTTTGGCGATTACGCAATTTCCACGTTGCAGCGATAATGTCTTTCTGCACTCGAACCAGGGCGCTGCTATCACCACCCTGCTGGCCGCCGCCACCTCCGCCGCCACCGCCACCTCCGCCCCCTTGGCGGAACTCCTGGTCGGTAGGAATAATCTCCAGGAAGTAGATATCGGAGATCACCTCGGCTGGACCCGCTAGCCCGTTGTTATCCGCCATGGTCAGGTAGTAGCTGACAAAATCCCCGGGCTCCACCTGCAGGTCTTCGAGGTAAATCAACTCCGCACCGTTAACACTCCTGACACCGGGTGTTTGCAGAAATTCGACCGTGCGCTCATCCTGTCCGACCACGCTGTAGTGTAAGCTGAACTCACTGATACCGTAGTCGTCGCTGGCATCCACTTCGATCACCACCTCTTCGAGGGGCATCACATCCTGGTCGTTACCCGGCCTTTTAAGCACCAGTTCCGGTGGTGTGTCCTGAATCGCGCGAATGTAATAGTCCAACGGGTCCTGCGATTCGAGCTGCTCGAAATCGCGAGCCACAATCCGATAAACGCCGTCTGCCATCACCGTGAAATCGACCGTTCCTTCATTGCCGCCCAAATCAAGGGGGATATTCTCGTAAATGACAACTTCCTCGCCATCCTCGTTATACGAGGGCTGAAATTCCAGGGTGGCCTCGGCGATAGGCTTGTTGAAAGTGACGGTCAGACCTACCCCTGTGCCCTCCGGAACCACCATATCGCCACTGTCTTCTTCAACATTATCTTCATAGCCCGTGTATTCGGGATAATCGAATGCCACATCGATTTGCTCGACCTGGGGCAGGTCAAACAGCGCGATCTGGTACTGCGTCGAGTTATATTCATCAGCTTCGGTAAATGTCACGTAGTACGTAGTATCTTCGTCAAGCGCAGGGACGTAGTAGCTGTAAGTCGCACTATCGCTGCCGCTACCGTCTCTGGACATAGTAAAATCGCGCCAGTTGACATTGTCATCCTGAAGCCTGAGAGTGACCGTTGCCGGAATTGCATTGGTAACCCGCGCGATGATAGTGACGCTACTGCCGCGCTGCAGCTCCAGGTTGCCGGGTTCCAGGGCTATTTCAATCGGGGCAGTTGGCTCCAGAACCAGCGGTTCAGGCTCAGCAATAGCAAATGGCCATGCCAACTTACTGCCTGCAGTCAGAAGCGTCTCGGACACGCTGAAAAGTCCAGCAATCGCAACAACTGTGATTGCGGCACCGGCGAATGAAATCCAGGACTGACGGGCTGGTATTACCGTTTCGACCTGCTGTTCCTGCTGCCGCACATGCTCCTGCGCATCCAACCACAACTGCTGAATGAATTGATAGGAAACCCCCCGGCGACCATGGATAAGCTCATCGTCGGTAAATTCCATCGAGGTTAGCAGGCGCTGTTCCAAATCTGGGATGCGCGCCTCAACATACTGTGCCAAATGGCGGTCGTCGGCCCTTTTCAGGAGCAACGAGCGACCCAGAACGACAACTATCGCAATAATTCCAAGCAGCGTTATCGCAAATAGAGCGATGCTCCCATTTCGACCAGGATCGAGCCATGCCTCCAGGGCCGTCATTCCCAACAACAGCGCAGCGACAGCGGCAATTGCAAGGCTCAGGAATTTCAACAGAAACAAGCGGCTGTGCCGGCGGCGAATTTTTTTCAGAGTCTGTCGTAGCGTAGAGAAAGAAGGGGACGACATAGCAAAGTTCCGTCGAATGTATTATTCGAACGTCCTGACCAGACATACTGATTGGGCCTTGTGAGGACCGGACTCAGTGGCCGCCGGCAGTGACATTTCCTTACAAGTTAACTGCCCTAACTATCCCATCATCTAGGTTCGAAAAGCAAGCATATATCAGTGTTTCAGCGGACATTAAGGGACATCTGTCGGATGATTCGTATGCTGGCTGCAATCGCCCCTGAAAGCCAGGGTATTTGCCCTTTATTGACAGCTGCGGCCACACAACGGTCCCTCTCAGGGCCTATTCGCGGGACTGCATGGAAGGCAATTATTCCGAGTTGTCGGTCACACCCATTTCAGATGGACGGTAATAAGGGGAATTTTCCGGAAAAACCCGGATATCCCGGCCGCTGAATCCTTTCAATACCTGATCAAGGGTCGAATAGTCGAGCAAATCTCGCAAGGTAACCTGTGTTGGATGCGGCACAACAAGTTGTTTCGATGCTATTTCCCGTATTGCATCGGCCGGACTTATCCAGCGATAGTCGCGAATCTCGCTGTCATCCACCACCACTTTTACTTGCCGGTAGATGGGACACAGGAAAAACCAGGTACTGTAGCGGCGCGGCAAGTGCTCCGGGGTTGTCCAGTGCGCCGTGTGAACGAGATGCTCCGGCGCCAGTTCGATGCCTGCCTCCTCGCGGGTCTCCCGCACTGCGGCTCGCAGCGCTGCATAATATTCGAGTCCAACGCCGGCAACAGGATAATCGTCGGCATCAATCTTGCCTCCGGGAAACACCCAACTGCCCGCATTGAATGCGAGATTACGGTCTCGCAGCAGCATGAGCACTTCGATATCGTCGCTGACCTCACGGACCAGCACTACAGTCGCAGCAGGCTTCGGTTCAATGACAGTCATACTAGTTGTCTGTTAAGAATAAGAATGATGTAGTTACTTCCATGAGATCGAATAATCGATTTCGAAGGAAAGCAGCATAATGAAAAAACACGTTCTTGTCCTGTCCGCATATGATGCCCTGAGCCATCAACACTGGCGAACTGTAGTGGCACAGCTTCTGCCAGAGTTCCACTGGACACAACTCGCATTACCTGCGCGCCATTTCAGCTGGCGGGTCCGGGGAAACAGTTTGAGCTGGGGAATTGGCCAGGCGGCTGCGCTTGCGGGGCCCTATGACCTGTTGCTTGCGACATCCCTGGTAGATCTGGCCAGTCTGCGGGGATTTGTCCCCTCGCTGGCTACAATCCCGACCATTGTTTATTTCCACGAAAACCAATTTGTGTATCCGCTTAACCCTAAAATAACGGGACAAAAACAGTTTGAAAACCTGGACGCCACCATGGTATCGCTTTACACCGCCCTGTGTGCAGACCAGTTGGTTTTCAACAGTGAATTCAATCGACAGACCTTTCTGGCAGGTATTCGGCGACTATTGCAAAAATTGCCGGATCAGATACCTACAGACATTGAATCCAGACTGGCAAAGTCTCGCGTCATTCCAGTGCCGCTTGGAATGGATTTATCGCTAACGGAAAAGCATCCTGAGAGCGACCCGAAAGTGCTGAACCTTGCCTGGAATCACCGCTGGGAATACGACAAGGGTATTGACCTGCTATTGCAGGTGGTACGCAGGATAGAGGAACTCGGACTTGCCGTGCAATTTCACATATCGGGGCAGCAATTTCGGCAACGACCCAAGGAATTCGGCTTGATCGAGCAGCTTCTATCACAGATGAGGAACCGTGACCCGCGCCTGCAACACCGCCTCGGATATCTTACGGACCGGAGGGAGTACCTGGCGGAACTTGCCAGATGTGATGTTGTGCTTTCGACCGCACGGCACGATTTTCAAGGGCTGGCTGTGCTCGAAGCTTGTGCCTTGGGATGCACGCCGCTCTGTCCAGACAATCTGGTATACCCCGAATACCTTGGCATGCCGTTTCTTTACACGGCGCCAGGCGAGGCATCACACTCCAATGCTGCCGCTGAAATTGTCGATCGGCTGATTCATTGGCGTACTGAAAAAAAGGAGGGGAAAGCACTACCAAAATTCCATCCGGAGAAGTTTTTACCAGCGGCGCTTAAAGAAAGTTATCTGATGCTTTTCAATACCCTGATTAAAGACTGAACAATATGAACAGCGCACCAGAAGAAGCACTTACTGTCTTGGGAGAACTTGTAATCACATCAATCAAAATTTACGGATGAAATAGCACTGATGCGCTCAGTCGACGCGCTCTAACAAGGGGAAAATGACTTCCTGACCAATCTGTATCCGATTGAAATCCAGACTGGGATTGTACTGGCGCAGCAACCAGATTGGCGTTGAATACCGACGGCGCGCTATCGAACCAAGATTGTCATTACTGGCCACCTGGTAGTTGTCAACATCCTGGATACGATACCTGCTGAAGAATTCCTGCTGCAGATTCACATGAAATTCCCGACGTTGGGCTTCAAACTCAACCGCACTGACCTCTCCGAACTCCAGTTGCAACCGCTCCCCTATGATGACCGGAGTTCGGAAAGCCATATTGTTGAGCCTGCGAATATCTCGCGCTCGAACACCGAGCCACTCGGCGTAATGCCCTAAGGTCTCTGAAGCCTGAATTTCGATGGTCCCGTCAGTTGCTACCGAATAATCTGAAGGGTCTGCAAGCAGAGCCTCAGCGAGCCTCGAATTGGTTTCGGCGGCACTCAAACTAGCGATCGCCACAGCCTGACCTGTCGCTTCAGTGACCGGTTCTTCCAGTTCCTGATTATCTGGTAGCACCGCTGCAGGCGGCAGCAGGTCATCCTCCTGGGCCAACTGCTGTGGATCCGGTTCAGGCTCCGGCGTAGCATCAGCGATTTGTGGCACAGCTTCAGGCAGCGGTGGCTCGGGCTCTTCTTCGTTTGCTGCTATGCTGACAGCAGGCCCTGAACCCGGCGTCTCATCGGTCTGCGGCTCACCAGTGCCAGGCAGACTTAATTCCTGTCCTGGATAAATGCGGTGCGGATCAGCGAGATTATTCAGACGCATAAGCTCCGCCTCGCCGATATCAAAACGGGTAGCAATCAGCGATAGGGTATCGCCACGCTGGACACTGTAAACACCATCGACAGATAAGGGCGTCTCGATTGCGGCAAGCAACTGCTGGCCGTTGTCATTTTCTTGTGGCAGAAGCAGGCGCTGGCCGATCTGAATCCGATGGCGACTTGCAAGCTGATTTAATGCTGCGAGTTTGGTCACGCTGGTATTGAACCGCCTGGCGATAACTGAAAGGCTGTCACCCCGTTCAACTACGTAGGAAATATCCGGGGTCTGGACGGAGAATTTGAAGTCAGTCGGTATCGAAGCCAGAACGCGCCCAGGATCACTGGCGATGCCGCTTCGCAATTTGACCGGATAGTCTGTGGGAATGCGCTTGGTACCGTCCCATACGATGGGTAATAGTGCCGGATTATCGGCCCGCAATTGCTCCAGGCTAATGCCAACCGAATCGGCGAAGACCTCGGCGTCTATAAAGGAATCTGTGACTACTTCAATGAACTGGGGCGCGTCTTCGAGGCGAAAATCACCGAAATATCGCCTTGCATTATTTTCAACATCCAGCACCGCCAGGAACTGCGGATAAAAATTACGTGATGCGAATCCGAATGCGCGGCCATCATACCGAGCGATAATTTCCTCGATTCGATCAGTACCTAACTGTCGCTTGGCGCGAGCCATGCCACCAGCACCGTGATTATAGGCGGTCAGAGCCAGCGGCCAGGTTCCCAGAATTCCGTAGTTGTACTCCAGTAGACTCATTGCCGCGGAGGTCGCCGTGTAGGGATCCATCCGCTCATCTACTATGTGGTCAATACGCATAAAGCGCTGGCCGGTTGCGCGACCGAATTGCCACATGCCTGCAGCTGAGGCACTGGAGTAAGCCCGGGGATTAAAGGAAGACTCGACGTGGGGCAGAACGCCAAGTTCAAGCGGCAGATTCTTCTCTCGAATCACTTGATTAATGTGCGTACGATAAGCACCAGACCGAACCAGCCCGCCGAGGAAGCGATCTGATTGGCCCAATTGCCAGCGCACACTGGAAACCGCTTCCGCCAACGTCTGGTTATCAACATCGGAACCCCATAGCTCAAGGAGCTCGCGCTGGCCATTGGTCAGGCCAGTTCTCTTCCCGCTGGCCAATACTTCGAGGTCGGCACGGATCTGACGACGGGTCTGTTCTATACGCGCACGATCCAGGGGCAACCGCCGGTAAATGATGGACAAATTACGGGCGTCATGCAGAAAGCCACTCTGGGTATCAACTTCGGTGTACACCTTGATCCAGAATTGAACGGCTGGCTCGAGCGCAGCCGGGCGTGGGAAAAGGTCGCGGTCCTGCGCCCGACTGACCCCGGTCGCTGCCAGGCAACCAATGAGCCACAGGATTGCGCTTATTGTTCTGATCGGTCGCATTGTGGTCTGCCGAAATATCCTGAGCTTTCTGAATCGCGCTGGCGGGGGCACCCTGGGCAATGAATCGAAGCTACCGTAGTTTTTATCGCCCCATGCTATCCTATCTTTACCTGTGATGTGCTTGATAGCAGGCGCTAAACACCCCTGTATCAATCTTTACATCCTGCATGCCCTTGTGCCTGATGATTCATACGAACCAGCCCTATAGCCGGACACAAGCAAAGTTTAAAAATCGTTCGGCTTGCTGTAAAGGGTTCTGCACAGCAGCGATCCAACATCATCAGGGCATGCCATCCAGTTCAGCGCCTTCTTTCACTGGCACCATGAGGTCTTCCCTAGTTACCTTCATATACAGAATCGTGCTGCTAGCGACGTAGATCGACGAGTAGGTTCCAACCAGCACTCCGATTGTCAGGGCAACAGCGAAGCCGCGAATTGATTCCCCTCCCGTTATCAGCATCGTGATCAGCACCAGCAAGGTGGTAAAAGACGTAATCAATGTCCGACTGAGGGTTTGGTTCAAAGACGTATTGACCATATCGATCGGAGTCCCTTTGCGCATGCGGCGGAAGTTCTCCCGGATGCGGTCAGCCACTACGATGGTATCATTCAGGGAATAACCTATTACTGCAAGCAGGGCAGCCAGCACAGTTAGATCGAATTCCATTCTGAAGATCGAAAATATTCCCAGCACTATGATTACGTCGTGGGCCAAGGCTGCCACGGCTCCAACGGCGAACTTGAACTGAAATCGGACAGAAATGTAAATCATGATGATGAACAAGGCGACCAGCATGCCGAGACCGCCCTGTTCGGCGAGTTCCTCTCCCACCTTGGCACTCACGTAATCAGACCCGAGCAGCACAATTTCCATAGCGGTTGCCTGACGCAACACATCGGCAATTTTCTCTCCCTGCTGCAGGGCCGCCGCGGATTGCTCGGATTCCTGTACTTCAGAGTCGACCGGCAGAATAATGCGGATGTCCCGATCTGAACCAAAGGACACGACCAGCGCATCCTGGTAACCATTCTGTCGCAGGGTTTCATTCACCTCACCAACATTAACCGTTTCGCTATAGGAGAGGCGCACTGATGTGCCGCTGGTAAAATCGAGACCGAACTGCAGGGAGTTGAATATCAACGACACCAGCGAGATGATTATCGCCACTGCGGAACCCACCGCCGCGATCCGGCGTTTACCCATAAAATCAATTTGATAAAGAGAAATCATTTTAGTTCGAATCCTTACTGCTACTCGCTACGCACCTGCTTCCGAAGGGGTCGCTTGTTTATTGCGTACCCCCTGACCACCAATCGAAAGGGATTTCAGATTGCGCCTCCCACCGTAAATAATATTGACTAGGGCGCGGGTACCTACAATAGCAGTAAACATTGATGTCACTATCCCTATCATCAGAGTTACTGAAAACCCTTTCACAGGCCCGGTGCCGATAGTAAACAGAACCACTGCTACCAGAAAGGTTGTCAAATTGGCATCCAGAATGGTGCTAAACGCTCGATCGTATCCGGCGTCAATCGCTTGTTGCGGCGGCATCCCGCTGGCCAGCTCTTCTCTTATGCGGGTAAAGATCAGCACATTGGCATCAACAGCCATACCCACTGTCAACACGATTCCAAATATTCCGGGCAGAGTCAGAGTCGCCGGAATCACCGATGACATTACCGCAAAGATCAACAGGATATTCATGATCAGCGCAACGTTAGCAGATATGCCAAACACCCGATAGTAAAACAACATGAATACCACGATCAGTAGTGAAGAGATGACTACTGCATTCAATCCCTGGGTCAGATTTTCAGCGCCCATGGTTGGCCCAATGACCGATTGTTCCACAATCATCATGGGCGCAGCCAGCGCACCCGACCGAATTAGCTCACCCAGATCGTTGGCTTCCCGCAGAGATAGTCCGGTAATACGAAACTCGCGACCCAATGCAGTCTGGATGGTTGCGTGACTAATCAGGCGTCTATCTTCATAAAATTCAATTTCATCCACCTGCTGGCCATTTTCATCAATCACGGTATTGGTTCGCGACTTGGTTTCAATCAGCAGAATATCCATATTTCGACCGACATTGTCGCGAGTGACCCGATTGATCTGCTGACCGCCCTGTGCGTCAAGACTTATAGACACCTGCGGCAGACCATTCTCATCCAGTGCTGCACGCACATTGCTGATGCGGTCACCTTGCAGAATCACGTCATTATCGACGTTTATGAGCTGCCCCTGATACTCGAATGTCTCGTACGATAATGATGGCGCCCCCAGAGACGCTTCAAGGTGGAATTGCAGAGTGGCAATACGCTGCAATATGCGAATTGCCTGCGCCGGATCCTGCACTCCAGGCAATTCCACCACGATACGATTAGACCCCTGCTGCTGAACAGTGGGCTCCGCGACTCCGAGGGCATCTACGCGATTAAGCAGCGTGACCCTGTTGGTCTGGATAGTGTCGCGTTGTATGTCCAGTATCGTCTGCTCTGTCATGCGCATATCGAGCACCGGTTCACCGCCAACTTCGCTGTTTTGAAACAAAAGTTCTGGAAATCCGTCACGCAGCTCGGACCGGGCCAGAGAGCGGGTATCCTCGTCCGCAAATCTGACCTGAATGTGGGAATTGCTGATCAGCTCCATGCCGGTAGACCGAATCCGGGCAGTTCTGAGCTGATTGCGTATATTACTGAGATTATCTTCCATGCGACGCTGCAAGGCGGCTTCCAGATCCACCTCCATCTGGAAATGCACCCCACCCTGAAGATCCAGACCGAGGTTCATCTTTCCGGCACCGATACGCTGCATCCACTGAGGCGTAGTGGGTGCCAGATTAAGCGCCACTATATACTGCTCGGAAAGCGAATCCTCAATCACGGTCTTGGCGCGTAACTGATCATCAAGGCTGTTCAATCGAACCAACCCGCTTTCATTTTCGACCACGTCTCCAAAAAACTCGATCTGGGCCGCCTCCAGAGCTGTCGTCACCGTCGCCATGTCTGCCTCAGTTACCGGCAGGCTCTCATGGGAAATCTGCAGAGCCGGGTCGTCTGGAAAAAGATTAGGCGAGGAGTACAGAAATCCCAGCACGACAACCAGGAGCACCAGAACATTTTTCCAAGCCGGGTATGTATTCAGCATGTGGTATCAGCCTCGTCAGATTCCAGTCCGCAGGTTACGGATAAAGACACGTCACTACTTGATGCCGCCTATGGTTCCCTTGGGTAGGGCAGCAGCGATGGAAGATTTCTGCATTTTTAATTCAACGCCTTCGGCGACCTGAATACTGATGTAATCGTCATTAACCACGGTAACTTTCCCGAGCAAGCCGCCGGAGGTCATTACCTCGTCACCTTTGGAGATACTTGAAATCAGATCCCGATGTTCCTTTGCACGCTTCGACTGCGGTCGCCACAGAATGAAGTAAAACAGCACGAACATGCCGCCGATGAACAGCAGGTTAAAGGTAGCGCTGGGAGCAGCAGGCTCCTGGGCGAAGGCGGTGGGAAACAGAAAGTCCATGGTTATTCTCACTAGTTAAGTTCAGCCCCACGGCAAGGGCAAAACCTGTTATTGACTACATGAATTTGGGGGTTTACCGGTATTTCAAGGGCTCATTGAAAATTATTCGGGGTTCTGAGCATCGAGATCAGCGCTAAGCTGTTGTTGTGCCTCCGCAAACTCCCGCGCAAAGGCGCTCAATCTACCCTGTTCTATGGCCTGACGCAAATCCCGCATCAGTTTCTGATAGAAGTGTAAATTGTGCAGTGTATTGAGCTGGGCGCCCAGCATTTCCTTACATTTATCAAGGTGATGCAGATAGGCCCTGCTGAAATGTCGGCAGGTGTAACAGTCACAGTCCGGGTCCAGCGGACCGATGTCATCGCGGTAACGAGAATTGCGCAGCTTCAGCAGTCCGCGGGAAGTGAACAGGTAGCCGTTTCTGGCGTTGCGGGTCGGCATAACGCAATCAAACATATCCACGCCTTGTCGCACTGCATTGACGATATCCTGGGGCGTGCCCACTCCCATCAGGTAACGGGGTTTCGACTCCGGCATCAAGGGCGTAATAAAGGCGATCACCTCCGCCATCTGCTCTTTGGGTTCCCCCACCGACAGGCCGCCGATGGCATAACCGTCAAAATCGATGTCCTGCAATTGCTCCAGCGACTGCTGGCGCAGCTCCTGGAACATACCTCCCTGAATGATGCCGAACAGCGACGCCGGGTGCGCACCATGAGCATCCTTGCAGCGCCGCGCCCAGCGCAGGGACAGTTCCATCGATTCGGCGGCGACATCCCGCGCGACCGGGTAAGGTGTGCATTCGTCGAACACCATGATGATGTCGGACCCCAGTTGCTGCTGCACTTCAATAGCAGATTCCGGTCCGAGGAAAACGGCATTGCCGTCAACGGGCGATTTGAAACTGACTCCCTGTTCGCTGATTTTGCGCATGCTGCCAAGGCTGAAAACCTGAAAGCCACCGGAATCAGTGAGAATCGGTTTCGCCCAGCCGATAAAATCGTGAAGATCTCCGTGGGCCCTGACAATCTCGGTGCCTGGACGCAGCATAAGGTGGAAGGTGTTACCCAGCAGGATTTCCGCTCCTGTCGCAGCAACCTGTTCAGGATTCAGTCCCTTGACAGTGCCGTAGGTTCCGACCGGCATGAATGCGGGTGTATGCACCCGCCCACGGGGAAACTCAAGAACCCCGCAGCGCGCCAGACCATCTATTGCCTTGACAGTAAACTCCATCAGTTATGACGATCCTCGATGTTAGAAATACCAAAGAACCTGGTCAGCAGCATCGCTTCACCAGCAAAATCGCTAGTGCTCACGCGTGGCATGAAACACAATCTCGGGCCAGCGCTCTTCCATCAATGACAAATTGACGCGCGTTGGTGCCAGATAGGTCAGACAGCCTCCAGCGTCGAGTGCCAGGTTTTCATGAGCTTTTTTCCTGAACTCCGCCAGCCGGACTGAATCCTCACTGGTTACCCACCTTGCGGTGTAAATACTGCTCGGCTCGTAGATGCAATCGACTTTGTACTCATCCTGTAGCCGGAATGCCACCACCTCAAATTGCAGGGTCCCTACAGCGCCGACAATCAAGTCGTTATTTTTAAGCGGCATAAAAACCTGGGTCGATCCTTCTTCGGACAACTGAGTCAATCCTTTCTGCAGTTGTTTTAGCTTGAGTGGGTCCTTCAGGCGAATACGTCTGAACAACTCGGGCGCAAAATGCGGAATTCCTGTGAACTTGAGATTCTGCCCCTCGGTGAAGGTGTCACCCAACTGGATCGTGCCGTGGTTATGCAATCCGATTATATCGCCGGATACAGCATCTTCAGCCTGCTCCCTTTCGCCGGCCAGGAACATAACCGCGTCGTTCACTTTGATGTCCCGTTCGATGCGCACATGACGCATTTTCATACCCCTCTGGTAAGCGCCGGAACAGATGCGCAGGAAAGCGATTCGATCCCGGTGTTTGGGATCCATATTCGCCTGAATTTTGAAAACGAATCCACTGAAGTCTGCTTCGTCAGCTTCTACCTGTCGGGACTCGGTCGCTCTGGGTCCAGGGCCGGGCGCCCATCGCACAAAATCATCCAACAGTTCCCGCACTCCGAAATTTCCCAGAGCAGTGCCGTAATACACTGGCGTTAGTTGCCCTGCCAAATATGCCTCAAGGTCGAATTGATTACTGGCACCGCGGATCAGTTCGATGGCATCAAGCGTGTCGGGATATTCATCACCCAGAAACTGTCGCGCCGCATCACTTTTAAGTCCGTCGATTCGCCGGTCTTCGGGTATCTGACTTCCCTGCCCAGGCCGGTAAACGTGAAGGGTATCGGTATACAGGTTATAGACGCCCTTGAAGGACTTGCCCATGCCAAGCGGCCAGTTAATCGGCGCGCAGGAAATCTTCAGGACCGTTTCAATTTCGTCAAGTATTTCCACCGGGTCGAGAATGTCTCGATCAAGCTTGTTGACAAAGGTGAATATTGGGGTGTCCCGTAACCGGCAAACATCCATGAGTTTGATGGTTCGTTCTTCAACACCCTTGGCGCCATCCACTACCATCAGTGCAGAATCGACAGCGGTAAGGACGCGGTAGGTGTCCTCCGAAAAATCTTCATGTCCGGGTGTATCCAGCAAATTGACCATGCGCTCGCAGTAGGGAAATTGCATCACCGAAGAGGTCACAGAGATGCCACGTTGCTGCTCCATGGCCATCCAGTCAGATGTTGCATGACGATCTGATTTCTTCCCCTTCACGGTACCCGCAACCTGAATCAGCTTGCCGAGTAACAGCAGCTTTTCAGTAATGGTGGTTTTGCCGGCATCCGGGTGGGAGATGATCGCAAAAGTTCTTCTCTTATTGATTTCACTAGATAAATTTCTGTCTGACACTAAGTGATAACCTCAGTATGTACACAAATATGTACACATCTCTTAATCTACTTGCGCTCACAAGGCGCGATAAAAAAACCGGGCATTTTAGTCCTGGAAAGGGCTAAAGTCAGGCTGCATTGCTACGTTAGACAACAAAAACCTGACACCGGGCGACGCAATTTCAGCGAGGACTTGCTGTGCCTTTGCACGTATAAGCTACGTTGGACTCAGGCCCTACCAATTTACCAAATCCCGACTTTCCAGTCTGCGCTTCATAGCGCAATGACTTGGTTTACGTTTTCGCGGTAAAGTATAGCATTACTATACATGACGCGTCTTTTTTAAACCTTGCCGTGAGTTTATTGTTCTGTTATTTTGTATAGCATGACTATACATAGAGGCGGTAAATTAAACAAGTTAGAGCGCCTCCTCCCGGAGGGGCTTCTTGTTGATGCCGCCTGGCTGGAAAAGCAAGGCTACTCTCGCGCCTTGCGACACCAGTATGTGTCAGCCGGGTGGCTGGAACAGCCAGTTCGCGGTGTCTATCACCGACAGCGTTCGATCAGCAGCTGGGAGCAAATCGTTATCTCCCTTCAGGCGCTACTGCGCTATCCGGTTTCGGTAGGGGGGCGGTCAGCGCTGAAGCTGCAAGGTTACGTCCATTACCTGCCCGCATCTCCAGACATTCGGACAATACACCTGTACACCGAAAAAAAATTGCCCGGCTGGCTGTCAAAGCTTCCCGGTAACGCCCATTTCATCTCTCACAACCGCTCACGCTTCCTGTCACCCATTCACCAGGACGTGGATGCATTGACCTTAGATAACGCCGGGAGCGGCACCGATCTTACCTCCCTACCAGGGGAGCTATTGATCATGCCCTGGGGGCAGTGGAAATGGCCCCTGGTGATATCGTCCCCGGAACGGGCAATCCTCGAACTCATGGACGAGCTGCCACAGAATGAATCCTTTCATCAGGTCGATATGATCATGGAAGGATTGGTCAACCTCCGTCCACGCCGCTTGCAGGGTCTGCTGGAAGATGCCCGGAGCGTCAAAGTAAAGCGCCTGTTCTTTTTCTTTGCCGACCGACATCAACATAAATGGCTCAGTCATCTGAATCGGGAAAAGGTAAGCCTGGGCTCCGGAAAGCGCGTGGTGTTCAAGGGCGGAAAACTGGACCCCAAATACCACATCACCGTCCCGGAGGAACTCAATGCCCTTCACTGATATGTACCGTAAGCAGGTGGAGCTACTCGTGGAGACCCTGCCACAGGTCGCGGAGGAAGATTGCTTTGCACTAAAGGGCGGTACGGCGATCAATCTGTTCGTGCGCGACATGCCCCGGCTGTCTGTCGACATTGATCTCACCTACCTGCCCATCGCAGATCGAGAACATTCTCTGCAGGAGATTGAAGCGGCGCTCAAACGGATCGAAGACCGAATCAGAAAATTACAGCCCCGGTACACAATTACGGAGTCAACCTGGGTAAGGCGCGCCTGTAGGATAGCAAACTCAGACAAGGGCAGACCAAGTCAGCTTTTTTCGGGTTGGATGTGTCGCTTTTCAGCAAAAAGAAAAAAAGGACAAGCTTTTCACGACTTGCCCTTTTTCATCGACTTGAACGGTTTTAGACCGCGACGATATTCTCCGCTTGTGGCCCCTTCTGGCCTTGCGTAACTGTAAACTCTACCGACTGACCCTCGGCCAGCGTCTTAAAGCCTGAACCGGCTATTGCGCTGAAATGGGCAAAAACGTCAGGACCAGATGGTTGTTCGATAAAACCGAAACCTTTAGATTCGTTGAACCACTTTACGGTTCCGGTAACTGTGTTAGACATAATAATATCCTAAATTTAAATTATATAAGTGCCTTCAAGAGGCTTGAATCGCTGGAAGGTAAGCTTGAATTTAAAAAACTTCAGGACGAAGTATTATGAATAAAACAACGAAACGCAGAATGTAAATAGCAGTCTTTCTTTCTAGCTGGCGCCCACCTTATATTGATCCGCGTTGAATGTCCAGCAATAGTTTGCTCTCTGCGACATATAGCAGCTTACAGTATCCTTCAAAGAATTTTGGATCTCTGGCCAGCAGAAAATTTAGTACAACTATTCCACAGCAATGTAAGCACTTGGCGAAGGCACTGGTGATATAGTGCAGCGGCAGTTGTCGCCCCGTGTTAATACGCTACATTAACTCGATCCCTCCATCCGTCATTCACACGTTGGAAATTCATGAAGAATGTGTCTACAAAACACTACAAAACCGCCCGCTGCATCCTATATGCAGAAGACAAGTTTCTCCTCGCAATTCACCATCATGCAAAAGCAAAGTCCAAAGGCAAATGGGGACT
>Ga0181578_10001041_pt1 | contig 26683 bp, 27 predicted proteins | sample 071ome_21_FD_148659 | JGI IMG/M metagenome (GOLD analysis project Ga0181578, IMG submission 148659) | Coastal salt marsh microbial communities from the Groves Creek Marsh, Skidaway Island, Georgia - 071401CT metaG (spades assembly) | ecosystem: Environmental > Aquatic > Marine > Intertidal zone... | reverse complement strand
AAGGGTAATGATTGGCGCACTGGTATCTGTGTTCTGAACCGAAAGCGACGGGAGGCTGTAGCTGAGGTCTTTTATATTGTCCAGCCCCAGCGCCTGCATTTGGTCCTGGGTAATTGCGGAAACCGCGATTGGAGTGTCCAATATATCGGTTTCGCGCCTTGTCGCTGTAACCTCTATGGTTTCGAGTTCAAAAGCTGCCTCATCGTCTGTTTGCGCTTCTTGTGCAGCTGCGCCAAACGCATAGAAAACAGCAATCGCACCTAGCATTCTAATAATCAGATATTGCTTGTTCACGTTACTCCCCCCTTTTCGAAGAGCGTTTAATTTAATTTCAGAATTCGTCCTGCAGCTAGCGATTAAAATTTAATCGCTCGGTGTTGTTTTAGATTCAAGCTAATTCTGCAGATTTCCCGAAAACTGACGGATTGTGTTTAATCCCGATGACACGCGATAATGACAGCGCTGTCATAAGGCAAGGTTATAGACAATAATGACAGCGTTGTCAAATTATTTTAAACTCTTAGATGGTTTACCCATTAAGACACGTTCCGGATCACCCACAAACCTGTGGGCTGACCCGGAAAACCATGCGAAAATTGCGGGCGATCTACCGGTCCATGACGCCAGCATTACCGACAATCGCTCGATCTGGTATGACGAACCCAATATGATGCACAGAGCCACTCTAGACGATGTCGCTGCACTTGCCGGAGTTTCCATCAAAACTGTTTCGCGGGTAGTTAATCGGGAACCAAATGTCCGAGAGGCCACACAGCAAAAAGTCAATGAAGCGATTGCCGAGCTTAACTATAAACCCAATCCTTCTGCTCGAAATCTTGCCAGTCAGCGTTCGCACCTTATTGCGCTAGTCTATGACGACCCATCCGCCTACGAGCTGCCTAGCGCCGGCTACATTATAAACATGCAGGAGGGCGCCCTGAGAGCCTGCAAAGGTGCCAATTATGATCTGCTGATTCATCCCTGTAATTACCGTGACAGGCACGTTGGTGATGAGCTTCGCTCACTCATCGAGCACGCCAGACCCGATGGCCTGATTCTGGCCGCACCCCTCTCCAATATGCCGCGTATTGTCGACGCTATCGAGGAAACTGGGACGCCTCTGGTAAAGCTTTCGCCGGGCAAAGGCCGAGACCTTCGATTTTCCATCTCTACCAATGACGAAGAAGTCAGCGCTGAAATGACCTGCTATCTGGCATCTCTCGGACATCGAAGAATTGCCTTTGTGACCGGGCATCCCAGTCACAAGGCCGTAGCCAACCGGTATAGCGGCTACAAAGGCGGCCTTCGCAAATCGGGTATTCAATATTCTGAAAGCCTTGTAGTAAAGGGCGACAACTCGCTGGGTTCCGGCGAAAGGGCAGCCGAGAAACTGCTGCAGGGGATAAACCCGCCCACCGCGATTTTTGCTGCCAACGACGACATGGCAGTAGGAGTACTAAGAGCAGCGGAGAGACTCGGAATTAGTGTGCCTCAGCAGCTTTCAGTGGCGGGGTTTGACGATATCGCCCTGGCACGTCAGGTCCATCCGGCGCTCACAACGGTCTCCCAGCCGCTGGTTAAGATGACAGAAAGGGCAGCAATGATGTTGATCGATGGTTCACGTTCCGACCGCGAAGCATCCGAACTGGAGGTCATTCCGGCCCAAATCAAGGTCCGAGAATCTACCGGCAAACCGCACCCAGATGCCTAGTAGCTTAATCCGAAGCCGTAGGGGAAAAGGGGCTGATATCCGTCGTCGCCAACGTTCTGCTGCCTACCATCAGCAGTTGGCCAGGAAAACGCAAGGCGTCCTGTGAAGTTATAATCACCGAACAGGACATCAGCAATTCCGCTGGCTTCGGAACCCGGCAACCAGGCGGCTATAAACGCTGTGGCTAGCGCCATTTCGGGTTCAACCACCAGTGGTCTGCCGGACAACATCACCGCAACCACGGGAATTCCCTGCGCAGAAATCTTCTCGATCACCTCAAGATCTTCGGGATGCAGATCCGCAAGGGCCAGTGACTGACCATAAGGCTCAAGAACCTTCAAGGTGCCACGGATCATCGAGCCTGACTGCACCACCACATCATCGGATTCACGGATGTCACCCATGCCTTCCGCGTAGGGATCTTCGCCAATAACCACTAATGCAACATCATGGCGGTCACGACTGGCCGCGCTCCCGTTCAAACTTAACTGGGCAGTCGGATTGACATCACGGATTGCTTCCCAGATCGATGTTCCACCTTCTATCTGACTACTGCTTTTTGTGCCCTGCCACTCGACGGTGAAGCCACCGCATTGCGCGCCCCTATTATCTGCGTTACGTCCTGCTACCAGGATGCGGGACTGTTTTTGCAGTGGCAACAGCTGCTGCTCGTTTTTGAGTAATACCAGCGATTTTCGGACCGCTTCGCGGGCCAGATCGCGGTGGTCTTTGCAACCGAAAACCGAACTGCCGGACCACTTCCTTGCCGCCGGGGCGGGTTTCTCGAACAGGCCGAAGCGGTGCTTGACAGTCAGAATACGGCGCACAGCATCATCGATTCTTTCCATCGGCACGATATCGCTTTCAACGTGCCTGATCAGCAGCCTGATAAACTCGCGCCACTCTACAGAGATCATGAACATGTCGACCCCGGCATTGACGCTCAGCGCGATCGCCTCCGCGTAATCTTTGGACAGATAATCGATGCCGTCCCAATCAGAAATTACGAAGCCGTCGAAGCCGAGTTGATTCTTCAGCAGCTCGGTGACCAGAAACCCGTGTCCGTGACACTTATCGCCATTCCAACTATTAAATGACACCATGATCGTCTGCACGCGGGCCGCAAGTGCTCTGAGATATGGTGTCATGTGTACGCGCTTAAGTTCATCGAAACCAATTCGGGTTTCGCCCTGGTCCACTCCGTTCCAGGTTCCTCCGTCCCCAATCCAGTGCTTCGCGCAAGCCAGCACTCCCTCCTCACCCAAATTCCCCTGCATACCCGACACAAAGCGGTCGGCGAAGACCGTAACAATAGCGGGATCCTCAGAATAGCTTTCGTAGGTTCGCCCCCACTTGTCGTTGCGGGCTACCGCCAGGGTAGGGGCAAAGGTCCAGTCGACGCCGGTGGCCAGGATTTCGAGCGCTGTAGCGCGGGCGATCCGCTCGATGAGATCCGCATCGTTGGCCGCGCCTAGCCCGATATTGTGGGGGAATACTGTCGCCCCAAGCACATTGGCATTACCGTGGATTGCATCGACACCATAGAGGATTGGAATCGGCAGGTGGCTTTCAGTCTGTTCGGTAGCGGCATTCCAATAGGCGTCCACCATATTGATCCAGTCCTCTGGCCGATTTGCGCCCGGGCAGGACCCCGCGCCACTCAGCACCGAACCGATGTGGAAATCCCTAACCTCCGCCGGGCTGATTTCCATGCGCTCCGGCTGGGTCATTTGCCCCACCTTTTGCGCCAATGTCATGCGCGACAGGATTGATTCCACCCACTCCGCCATGTCGCGCACGGGCCGTGACTTATCGATCATCTGTTGCTGCCCCATCAGTCAATCACCAGGAAAGGAATGTTGGCGTGCGCAGCATGGCTGTGCTCGTCATAGGCATACATGAAAAGCCGGTAGGCTCCCGGTTGTTCAGGCACGGCAAAGCGAATCCGCCGTGAGTTAAGGTCGTCAATACCGAGGTCCAGATTGTCAATCGACTGCTCGAAATCGCCGCCCACCTGCTGTGCCTGACTCTCGGGTTTCAGCTCCCAGTGGTAGCGAAGGTCGTCGCCATCGGGGTCGAAAACCCTTGCGACCGCCCTATACTCGCGGCCTGGTCTGAGCCTGACATTCTGGTCGGCCGTTTGGGCATTCAAAGACAACGACCTGACTACTGGCGCACGATTGCCTGGCCAATCTCCGTTCCAGATGCGATGCATGACGTCTACGGTGGCGGTCTCCTCCCCGGTCTCGGTAAACATGCCGTACCAGGTGGGAGTTCTTTCCTGTTTCTGACCCCAGAGAAAAGCATAGGAACCGATTATCCTGCCCAGTAGTGGGCGAATGTTTTCCTCGTACATGCTCTCGTAAACATCAGCCTTGGCCGAGCTATTCATTTCAACGGCAGCACCCCAGGAAGTGGGTGGTATCTCCCAATGCCCGACTGGCCCCCACTCCGTCACCATGATGGGTTTGTCAAGATCAAGTGAATTCAGAAACCCTGGCAGATTGGCAAGCTCACCGTAAACCTGGAAGCTAATAAAATCGAGATCGGTTGCCCTGGTCTGCAGGTCCTCCACCACGTTTAAGCCCAGTCCCGCAACGGTGGTGGTGGTCGGATGATTGGGGTCAAGTTCATGAATCATATTGGAAATTTCATTGACCGCATCGTAGACGCGCGAATCTCGATAATCGAAATTCAGTTCGTTACCGATTATCCAGGCCAACAACGCCGGATGATCCCTGTATTTCAATACCTCTTCGCGCATCGCAGCCAGCTGCCCAGCCACTGCCGCCGCGTCCCCGTAATCGAAACCCCAGCGCTCTGCCTGAACCGGGAGACACAGCGCGACGGTAATTCCGTATTCGTGGGCCAAATCGAGAATTTCTGCAGCATTATCGCTGGTCCAGTTACGAAATGAATTGCCACCGTGAGACGCGATGGCGGCAATGTCGCCGAATTCGCGCCCGACACCCTTGATGACGTAGGGCTCGCCTGCGCGCAACAGCTGGAACCCGTCATCGCTTCTGACTATTTCGACTTTTATTGCTTGCGCCACGCCCGGGTTACTCCATAGCAGGCCGTTCAGTATGACGGTGAACAGGAGAACAACTACTCGCTTGATCATGTTAGGCGCCCACCAGCTCTGTTTCAATTTGTTCAAGCGACCGGCCCCGGGTTTCCGGCAGAATCTTCATGACAATAATTACTCCAAGCAGCGCAAACAGGCCAAAAATCATGAACGTAGTTGCGGCGCCAAAGTTATTCAGCTCCCACGGGAACAACAGCGTAACCAGAAAGGCGACGGCCGAGTTGATCAAGCCAACAAAGGAAATCGCCTTACCGCGCACCCTGTTCGGAAACAGTTCGGAAAACAGTACCCACATAACCGGACCGAGGGAAATCGCGAAACTGGCCACGAAGCCCAGGATAGCGAACAGGATCAGCAGTGGCTGCAGATCGATCGCCGCGCTGACCAGCTGGGGCTGGAACCGGGCAAACGCTTCTTCACCCAGCGCTTCGGTCAGCACTTCGCTGAATTCGGTGTCGCTCTGGTAGGTGTTGTCAATCACAGCGAGCAGCTGTCCCCGATCTATCTCTGCCGGCAAGGCATCGACAGCCTGTTGATCGAGGCGAAAGGTCGCGGAGCCGAATCCATAGGCCAGGGTCAGCATGCAGACTGCTATGCCTGACAATCCGAACAGCAACAGGGTACGACGCCCCAGTCGGTCGATCAGCAGCATAGCCGCCACGGTAAAGATCACGTTGGTCAGACCCACCAGCACCGCCTGCATGAACGCCGCGTTGGTGCCGATGCCGGATTGCTCAAAGATCATCGGCGCGTAATAAAAGACAGCGTTGATCCCGGTGATCTGCTGCAGTATTCCGACACTGATACCGATCAGCAGAACCAGCTTCATCGAGTTGCGAAACAGCGAAGACAAAACCTCCTCGCCTTTTTGCTGCTCGCCGGCCAGGCTTTGTTTTACCGTGGCCAGTTCCAACTGTGCCCGCTCGGGGCCATTTATCCTGCCAAGCACTTCCAGCGCCGCATCGTCATTGCCCTGCAGCGCCAGCCAGCGGGGGCTCTCCGGCACCGTCAGCAATGCGAGGAAGTAAACCACGGCCGGCAGCAGCTCGATACCCAGCATCCAGCGCCAGCTCCACGCTTCGACGTTAAGCGCCTCGCTGATCGCGACATCCGATTGCCCGAGGGTGAGGATGAGGTAGTTGGAAAAAAACGCCACCGAAATTCCGATGACGATATTGAACTGGTTGAAGGAAACCAGGCGTCCGCGGGAGTCGGGTGGCGCCATTTCGGCGATATACATTGGCGCGATGATCAGCGAAGCCCCTACACCCAGACCGCCGACCATGCGCGCGAAAACCAGCACCAGGAAGCTGGGCGCAACAGCCGAGGCGATTGCCGAGAGCGCGTACAACAGCGCCGCGACTTTCAGCACCGGACGCCTGCCAAAGCGGTCACTGATCGGGCCCGCGACCATCATCGCCAGGGTGGCAGCCAGGGTGAGCGAAGACACTGCCCAACCTAGCTCCAGGCTGTTGAGGTTGAACTCCACTTCGATAAAACCAATAACCCCGGAGATTACCGATGAATCGAATCCCATAAGGAATCCGCCGAGAGCGACAATCAGCGCTACCCGCACCATGTAAGATATATTTGACTGATCAGTCATTATTTAGCTGTCGCTAACGAGTCGAAAACTGGATTGTAGTTCAGCTTCCGAACTGCCTCCAACCCATACATGAAATTCTCCCGGCTCTATCTGCAACTCTTGGTTCCGACCATAAAACGCCAGGGCGTTGGCAGGAAGCTCGAACCTCAGGGTAATCGTTTCACCAGGTTGTACTGTAACCCGTTTGAAATTTTTCAATTCGCGCACTGGTCTCGTCACACTTCCGACCAGATCGCGAACGTACAACTGGGCGACTTCATCGGCAGGCACCTCACCATCATTGGTAAGATCGGCGAATACTTCAAGTACCTCCCCGTCGTGAATTTCCTTCGCGCTACAACGCAGGTTCGAATAACGAAAATGGGCATAGGAGAGGCCATATCCGAACGGCCACAGAGGCTTATAGCCGGTATCCAGGTGAAATGCTGTCATGCCCAGGGACGTCTGCGGCGCCTCGGCATCAATGTCGTCAATGTGGACTATGGACTGATGCGACGGCGGTTTGCCGGTGTTTTTCTGGTTATAGTGAATCGGTATCTGGCCAACATGGCGCGGAAAAGAAGCCGGCAGTTTACCGGATGGGGAATGCACGCCAAAAAGCAGATCAGCAATCGCCGGGCCACCCATAGTTCCGGGATGCCAGGCCATAAGCAACGCGTCAACCTGATCGACAATATTGGTGAGTGTCAGCGGTCGCCCCGCCAGAACCACTGCAATCAAGGGCTTGCCTGTCCGCCTGAGCCTTGCCACCAGGTCAGCCTGAGCGCCCGGCAAATCGATATCGGCACGGCAATGGGCTTCTCCCGAGAGAATGGATTCCTCACCAAGAAATAATACCGAGGCATCGCAGCGTTCGACGACGTCGATGACCTCGTCGAAAGACTCAGTAGATTTACTTCGCGAGGTTTCCAGCGCCTGATGGTATTCAATATTCAAGCGGTCGCCCGCAAGTTCCCTGATGGCGTCCACTCCTGTAATACTGAAACTTTCGTCGCCGTCGAAAATCCAGGTTCCCAGTTGTTCATAAGGCGCATTTGCCAGTGGTCCGATCACAGCGAGACTGTTGATCTTTTCTATTTGCAACGGCAGGACCCGATTGTCGTTCTTTAGGAGAACGACACTTTGCAGAGAAAATTCGCGCGCCAGCGCCAGCGCTTCGGGATCGCCAGGCGGGGGAAACATAGAGGCATCGGTGTAAGGATTATCAAACAATCCGAGGCGAAACTTGATACGCAGAATGTTTCCGACCGCCATGTCAATCAAATCGATGCTGAGACGTCCCTGCTCGACCAGAGATTCAATGTAATTGCGGTAGGAATCACCCGCCATTTCCATATCAACGCCCGCATTAACCGCCTGATAGGCGGACTCTTTGTCGTTGTCGGTCAGACCGTGAATCTGCAGTTGGCGTACCGAGTCCCAGTCGCTGACCACAAAGCCGTCAAACTGCCACTCGCAGCGCAAGATGCGACGCAGCAGAAATTCGTTCGCCGATGCAGGTATTCCGTCGAGATCGCTGAACGAAGTCATCAGCGATGTCACACCTGCGTTTACCGCGCTATGAAATGGCACGAGGTAATTATTCCTGAGTTCGTTTTCGGGAATGTTGGTGGTGGCATAGTCTCGGCCGCTCTCCGCCGCGCCATAACCGGCGAAGTGCTTGCCACAGGCAGCAATAGTGTCAGGTTGATCAAGACTAACCCCCTGAAAACCTCGCACCATAGCGGCGCCCAAACAGCTCGAAAGGAAGGGATCTTCCCCTAGGCTTTCGGCTATCCTTCCCCAGCGAGGATCCCTTGAAATATCGAGCATGGGCGCGAATGTCCAGTTGATTCCGCAGGCCGCCGCCTCTCGGGCAGCGACCGCAGCACCTGCTCTGACCAGCTCGGGGTTCCAGGATGCGGCCTGGCCAAGGGGAATAGGAAGAACAGTCTTGAATCCGTGAATTACATCTCGACCAATCAGAAGCGGAATACCGAGGCGACTTTCCTCGACGGCAATGCGCTGAATTTCATTGACGACATCGACATCAACCTGATTCAGGATGGCACCGATCCGACCCGACTGGATATCAGCGCGAAGCCAATCCGTAACGTAATTTTCAGCAGCGTTTACCTGGCTCATCTGGCCGATTTTTTCGGTCAGGGTCATTGTGGAAAGTAATTCCGCAACTCTCTCCTCGAGCCTCGCGCTATCTGCTACTGGCTGCGCACCGGATGCTGTCATTACCTCCCCCTCAACCCAATCACTAACAAGGAAGCCAGTCCCGCCCCCAAGCCAGTCACCTGTCTCTCGTTATCGATGCATCGTCTTGTCGTCGATGACCCTCCTCACAAACCAGTGTGCTGGCACGATAGCCTGCCCGAGCGGTCAAATTCCTATGCCAAGGTGATCTGTGGGCCAGCTGAGGAGATCGCGTTTCTTGTCGGAGCGCAGTTCTATCAATAATTGACAGCGCTGTCAATATCAAGCACACTCGCTCCATGAAGCACTTCAGAACGCGGCAAGAAGACCGTATACCGTTTCCCCAGAAGGTCGCTTACGGGCTTGGAGCCTTCGTCAACAACCTGTTGGCAGCGGCCATCGGGGGTATGATTATCGTATTGAATCTAGGCTTGGGAATGAATCCGGCGCTGGTTGGTCTGCTCGCTGCGATTCCCCGACTAACCGACGCGATCACAGACCCACTGATCGGCTACCTCTCTGATAATACTCGCAGCCGCTGGGGTCGACGCAGGCCCTATATTTTCATTGGTGCAATCACCGTCGGCGTTGTATTTGCCCTGCTGTGGCAGCTGCCAGACGGAAGGTCCGAGGCGTATTACTTCTGGTTCTTTCTGCTTGGTTCTTTCATTTTTTACCTCGCTTACACGGTATTTGTTACACCCTGGGTCGCGCTCGGGTACGAGTTGACTCCTGATTACCACGAACGCACGCGACTTATGGGTGTGCAAAACTTCATTGGCCAGTTTGCCTATATCATCGCACCCTGGTTTCTGCTCTTTATGCAGAACGAACGATACTTCGATGACATGGTCGACGGCGCGGGAGGACTGGCGTTGATCATCGCGGCAGCAGTGATACTAATTGGTATCATGCCGGCGCTTTTTTTGAAGGAGCGGTTTATTACTGTCGCCGCATCTGAATCTCACAGTATGAGCGAGACGAAGAAAACACGCGGCGGGGTGTTGCGTCGAAACGTCACAGATTTTGCACATGGGTTTGCGATAACCCTGAAGATAAAGCCGTTTCTAAAACTTTGTATTGCGACGTTTCTGGTTTTCAACGGCTTCATCATGGTGGCCGCATTTCAGTCCTATGTGATTATTTATTACGTATTTGGTGGCGATACCGTGGCGGGCGCCGAATATGCCGGCTATGCCGGAACTTTGGGCGCTATTTCAACTTTTGTTGTAATAGCCGTTGTCACGGCCCTAGCGACCCGTATCGGCAAGCGCCGGGCGTTCCTGATCTCGACCGGCATCTCGATGATTGGCTATGCTCTCAAGTGGTTTTGCTACACGCCTGACGCACCCTGGTTGTTGTTATTACCAGCGCCTTTCATTGCCTTTGGATTGGGAGGATTATTCACACTGATGCCGTCGATGATCGCCGATGTGGTCGATTATGACGAGCTCAACACACGTGAGCGGCGTGAGGGAATGTTCGGATCAATCTTCTGGTGGGTGGTCAAGCTTGGTCAGGCCGCAGCACTTGCGGCTGGTGGTTTTCTGCTGACCGCGACCGGCTTCGATGTTGCTCTTGAAGGAGCACAACCCGCGCAGGCAATAACCATGATAAGGCTGTTCGATGCCTTCGTGCCCTGCCTCGCCTCGGGCATCGCAATTTGGATAATCGCGACCTACACGCTGACCGAGGAGAAAGCGCACGAAGTGAGGGAGCGCCTCGAGGCTATCCGAGGCGCTGTCTAATTCATTATTAATCAGCTGAACTTGAGTCCGGTTTTGGATGGGCATACAGCCACTCCACCACCTGTTCGGCGTAGGAGTCGGAGAAGGTAGGGGAGTGGGCTCCCGCGCTGATAGTCCACAATTCCGCGGAGCCGCCTGCCCGGCAACCAACGTTAAACCGCAGCACGCCAGTTTCGAAACCCGGCAGGCTTGCGTCAAGATCTCTCATTTCCCGGCCTCTGCCCTGGTCCTCACACCCGTTGAGTCTGGCCCAGCGGCGCACAGAGTTCAGCGCGCCCGGATAGCGATTTTCGCGTATTTCGCCACCGCGATACGCGATGGTGCCGTCGGCAGTACCATGTATTTGCAGGATGTGTACGGGGTTGGCTGGCCCTTCCCTTCGCTCGGGGTGATCGGCACCGGCGAGACTGGCGATGGCAGCTATGACATCGGAATGCTCATACGCCATGCGGTAGGACATAAATCCGCCATTGGAATGGCCAATAAGGTAAACCCGGTTGGCATCGACGTTATAGCGAGCCTTCATTTCATCGATAATCGATCTGATGTAACCGCTATCATTGATTTCCGACTGGTAAAAATTGCAGCAGGCGATAGAGGCGTTCCAGAATGGGCTTTCATTGCCCCCAGACTCGCGGGTACCGTCTGGCGCCACCAACAAAAATCCGTAGTCGTCGGCAATGGCGCTCAGCCCCATATACTCATCGACCCGGGCCCCGCTGGAGGTATAGCCGTGCAACAGCACAATCAAGGGAGCCGCAACATCTTCGCTGTAACCTGCCGGCACGGTTACCGGAATTTCGCCACGGCCGAGGTCCAACGACTGGGCGGTTACGGTGCCAATCCCGAGCTGGAAAAGTAGGACAAGCAAAAGGCTCGATAATTTTTTCATTGTTGATTCCTCCGGGTTTAACGCCTCATTGATTGATGGAAACTCTGTAGTTATTAACCTCAAGTTGCGTCTGGCCCGCTAACCTAGCACCGAAGGGGATCACAAACAACGCCCAAACATCGCCAGAAGTCTCTCCCAGTGCCTTTCTGCAGAGGCCTTGTGGTACTTGCCTTTACGCTGCGGGAACACGAAACCGTGCTCGGTGCCCGGGTACCACTCGATTCGGTAATCGATTCCGGTAGTCGTCAGATGTTGCTCCAGCTTTTCAACCATTTCGGGAGGTGCGTACTCATCGGTTTCTGCGCAGGCAAAATACATTTCGCCCGTGATCTGGGCAGCATCGAGATGGGGTGAGTCCGGGCTATCGGTATGGAGACGAACACCATGCAAGGAGGCACTGGCGGCAATCTGTTCGGGGAAAGCGGCGGCTGCCGCAAACGCGAACGGTCCGCTCATGCAATAGCCCATGCAGCCAATTTTGTCAGTGCGGGCAGCTCTATCCGAAACTGCAAAATCAATCAACTTTTTAATGTCTGCAATGACCATTTGGTTGCTCAGTGAACCCATATGGCTGAACATCTCTTCCCGGCTGGACTCCTCGATTCGATATTCCCTCACGCGGCGATAGTAAAGATTGGGCAGCATCACGTAATAACCCGCAGTGCCCAGGCGTCGGGCCATGTCGTGTAATTCCTCGCGTTTTCCCGGGGCATCCATCAGGAACAACACCAGCGGATGGGCATCACCCTCTTCAGGATGGGTGATGAAGGTGTTCATGGCACCGTCGTCAGTGCTGATATCGATTTCCCGATCAATCATGGTGGCAGGGACTCTGTGGTTGCGAAAGTGTTTTGGCGGATTTTGGAATGGCGGAGAGGGTGGGTCTGGTGTCGAACCCTCTCTACCGCCTAAGTCATTGTAATCATTTATTCTAACATCAGTTCAAAGGTCATGTGGTACGAATGACTCTAGCAGCAAACCGATCCGCGCAGACTGTAACAACGCAAAAAGAATACCTAAGCGATGTGGAAAATGCAGCTACTGTTGCCGTCCGGTCAAAATTGTAGTAATGTATCTACATTGTACTTGGAGGATGCTATGGGCGTACACACAGTCTCGAGTCGAGAACTCAATCAGGATGTCGGCAGAGCCAAGCGCGCGGCTGAGGACGGCCCTGTCGTGATCACCGATCGTGGGCGGCCATCACATGTCTTGCTCAGCTGGGCAGAATACCGGCGCCTGAGCGGTGGCCCTCGAAACTTGGCTGCAGTCTTGGCAGGACCAGGTCTGTCGGATATTTCTTTCGAGCCCGAGAAGTCGGGGCTGAAGGCCCAAGAGGTTGAATTCAAATAATGTATCTTCTCGACACGAATGTGATCTCCGAGCTTAGAAAGGTCGGGGACGGCAAAGCTGATGCTGCCGTTGTGGTTTGGGTCAGCAAAATCGATGCCGGCGAAATGTTCATCTCAGCTTTGACCTTGATGGAGTTGGAAATCGGTATTTTGCGGGTTGAGCGGCGGGGTGCGGAACAGGGGGTGCGACTGCGCGCCTGGTTTGAGACCAAAGTGTGTCCCGAATTTGAAGAGCGGACACTCAGCGTCGATGCTGCCATCGCTAAACGCTGTGCCCGGCTTCATGTTCCCAACCCAAAATCCGAGCGAGACGCGTTGATTGCCGCAACGGCTTTGGAGCATGGTCTGACAGTAGTCACCCGCAACGTGGCAGACTTCGCAGCGACAGGCGTGTCTTTAATCGACCCATGGCAAAGCGGCGCCGCACAACCCCCGAGCTAACTTTGGCACTGGTTGCATTACCTCACCGAATTTTCCATGCTGCACCTGCATCTTCGCGTTTCGCCCAGAACTGATTTCATGTAGAGACATGGCAGTCCCTCTAGTGCCGAGACCCCGCCTTTGAAAATCTCCGTCATTACTGCTGTTTACAATTCAGAAGCGACCGTCGGCGAGGCCATCGCCAGCGTCGCCGCGCAAACATATCCTAACGTCGAGCATTTGGTCGTCGAGGGAAAATCAAAGGATGGCTCGCTGGCTGCCATTGAGCGTGCTGGTCATGACCGGATGCGGCTAATCAGCGAGCCAGACGACGGGATCTACGACGCCCTGAACAAGAGCGTGCGCAACGCCACTGGTGACGTGGTCGGCTTCATCCACAGCGACGACTTTCTCGCCCATGACGGGCTGCTGGCACGGATTGCGTCAGCATTTGAAGACCCGGCGGTTGAGGCCGTGTTCAGCGATCTGGTCTATGTCTCGCAAGCGGACACGTCGCGGGTTATTCGGCACTGGTCGACCGGTGCGTTTCACCCGCAGCGCAGCTGATCTGCGTCGCGATGGATACGGCCTTCTTCATCCTTTCCAAGCTCATCGGGCTGGCCCTGCAGGTCGAGACCTGGCTTGTGATCGGCATGGTCGTGAGCTTGGTTGCAGGACGTTTTGCGCGCCCGCGTTTGGCGCGTTGGAGTGGCAGCGTGACTCTGGCCGCGCTTCTGGCTGTCTGCATCTTCCCCATTGGCGACATCCTACTTCGCCCGCTGGAGGCGGAGTTTCCGCCACGGGCCGCCCCAGAACAAATCCCTTCTGCGTCAAAAATAGCTATGAAAATGGGTGTGAATAAGAGCACCTTTAGCCGATTGCTCGCTGGTAAAACGGATGTGTCACCTGAGATGGCGGTACGTTTGGCCGCGGTGTTGGGTAGGACGCCCGAGAGTTGGTTGCTTCTTCAGGACAGCTATGACTTGTTCAAGGCCCGTGCCGCTATTGATACCGCTAGCATGGAAAAAATTGACTTTGCCGCGCTTTCATGAGGGTAGCACCGCCTGCCGTGGCGGCGGTGGGTCGAACGCGTATCATCGCGCCCGAAGGTGCTTCTTGGCATGACAGCGGAGCTGCATGGTCACTATGAGTGTAATCTCACCATTTCCTGCACTCTGTCTCGACATTGCGCTCAAACCCCCACCAGCCATAAACACGTCATTTTTATTGGTTAAAACTCTGCTTATCTTTGCTTGTTCACCCATTGAACTGTCTGGTATGTTCAGGCACTGAACGCAGGGTTGCACTGGCGGAGAAATCTGGGTGCATGCCCTGCGGTAGCCTGCCTGTTATTTAGACCCCCTGACCTTGAAAACCTTTAGGCTCTGACTCTTTTGATAGAAGCGCTTCCAAGATGGATGTAAAAGTCCACCTCAAGGGACCTTGGTGGCTAAGAATGTTAGGAAATTAGGGCAATTTTTCTAAGGCCCACTTCGTAACTTTTTCTAGCAGAGGCCGCCTTTATGGCGGCCTTTTTCGTTGGGCTTTGCTGGCGCCGCGAGGGCAGAGCGCAAGCAATGGGCCGAATTGTTCGGCACAATGCCGCCGCCCTTCAACCGGCGTTACCTGGAAAGCCGGCTGGCCTATCGCATTCAGGAACTCGCCTATGGCGGCCTGAAACCCGAGACCCTCAAACGGCTGGCGAAGCTGGGCGAGGATCTCGATGGCGGAGATCGCCTGAAAAGCCGCATCCGCGCCGATATCAAGCCGATTGTGGGCACAAGGCTGCTCCGCGAATGGCAGGGGGTCGAGCATGTCGTCACGGTGACGGTCGATGGGTATGAATGGCAGGGGCGCCCGTACAAGTCGCTCTCCGCCATCGCCCGCGCCATCACCGGCACACGCTGGAATGGCTGGGTGTTCTTTGGCCTGAAGAACTATCGGGGGCGGACATGACCCAACCGATCCTGCGCAAACTGCGCTGCGCCATCTACACCCGCAAATCCAGCGAGGAAGGGCTCGAGCAAGAATTCAACAGCCTGCACGCCCAGCGCGAAGCCTGCGAGGCCTATATCGCCAGCCAACGTTCCGAGGGCTGGGTGGTGCTCCGCGAACAATATGACGACGGCGGCGTCTCCGGCGGCACACTGGAGCGCCCAGGCCTCAAAGCTCTGATGCAAGACATCGAGGATGGCCTGATCGACGTGGTCGTGGTCTACAAGATCGACCGTCTCAGCCGATCGCTCGCCGACTTCGCCAAGCTGGTTGAGGTGTTCGACCGGACCGGCGTCACCTTCGTATCGGTCACCCAGCAGTTCAACACGACGACATCGATGGGGCGGCTGACACTGAACATCCTTCTCAGCTTCGCCCAATTCGAGCGTGAGGTGACCGCCGAGCGTATCCGCGACAAGGTTGCTGCCTCACGCCGGAAGGGCATCTGGATGGGCGGCGTGCCGCCCTACGGCTACCGCGTCGAAAATCGCAAGCTGGTCATCGACCCCGAGCGCGCCAAGCATGTGCGGTGGATGTTCGTCCGGTTTGTCGAAATCGGCTCGGCCACGGAACTGGCGCGCCAGATCGATCAGCGCGGCCTTTTGACCCCCAATGGGAACCGGATGGACAAGAAATACCTCTACCGGGTGCTGAACAACCGCGCCTATATCGGTGAGGCGGTCCACAAGGGCGACAGTTATCCCGGGGAACACGAGGCCATTCTTGACCGCGCCATCTGGGACAAGGTCCATACGATCCTGCAGGAGAGCCCCCGCAAGCGGGCGGCCAATACGCGCGCCGAGACCCCCGCGCTGCTCAAGGGGCTGATCTATGGCCCCGACGGGGCGGCCTTCTCACCGACCCATACAAAAAAGCGGGGCAGGCTCTATCGTTACTATGTCAGCCAGTCGATCCTGAAGCATGGGGCTGGATCCTGCCCGATTGGGCGCGTTCCGGCCGCTGAGATCGAGACCGCCGTGATCGATCAGGTCCGCGCGGTGTTCCGTCAACCAGAAATCATCGTTGGCGCTTGGGATGCTGCAAAGTACCATTGTCGCGACATCACCCTCAATGAGGCGCGCATGGCGCTGCAGCACTTCGACCCGCTGTGGGATGAACTCTTCCCAGCCGAGCAGGCACGTATCGTCGCCCTGGCCGTTGAGCGGGTCGACATTGGCACCGATGCCATCAACGTGCGGATGCGCATCGATGGTCTCGCGGAGTTGGCTCACGAACTGATGGTCAGCCCTGAAGACAAGGATGCCGCTGCATGAGCAAGAAGCCCGCGATCCCCGACACGGTGACCGTCACTATTCCATTCCGTGTGACCAAGCGCGGTGGGCGGAAAGAGGTTCAGCTTCCGCCAGGGGCCAACAATCGCAGTCCCGACTACACGCTGATCAAGGCAGTGGCGCGCGCCTATCGGTGGCGCCAGATCCTCGAGACCGGTGACATGGGGACAATTGCCGAGTTGGCAGAGCGCGAGAAAATCGCGCCATCATATCTGACCCGGGTCATGCGGCTAACCTTGCTGGCGCCCGACATCATCGAGGCCATCCTCGACGGGAACCCACCATCTGTGGGCATGACAGACCTGCTCGATCCGATGACGCCCGTTTGGGCCGAGCAGCGCGCGCTGCTTGGCTACGAGAGCGTTTGACACTCCCTCACGCCATCAACAGAAGGCCGTTCCACGTCATTGATTTAGAACGGTTTTTTCTTTCTGCACAAGTGACATGGGCGCTCCGACGTCAAAGATTTAGACGGGAGTCGCATAGGGCATTCGCGCGACTCCGTTCGGAATCAAAAACAGCGAGACAAATTAGTGACTCAATATCAGCAACTTATTGAAACGGTAGTAAAAAACGCGTGGTTAACAGGTTCGGAGAATGTGGGGCCAAGAGAGCTGGATTGTGGGGCAAAATGGGGCCTCACAGCGTTTTGCCCAGAACCATGCTGGCGCTATAACCCTCAAATATAACGGGATTTTTTTAGACCCGCGCCAATCTGAGAAAGGTCTCATTAGGCAAGTGGCGGAGAGGGTGGGATTTGAACCCACGGTACGGTCGCCCGTACACCTGATTTCGAATCAGGCCCATTCGGCCTCTCTGGCACCTCTCCGGAAAGCGAAATTGTAATCTATTCGTCGTGCCATACGAACTAGGTTCAGCCATTTTTTATGTTTCGAAAACCTGCCTGATGGACTAGGGAGAGTTTCGCCACTGGGTCTCGATGACCTCGACTGCCCGTTCGAATTCATTTTGCAGCGCCGACCTGAATGCCCGCCTGACAATGAAAGCCAGCAGGCGCGAGCTGGGCTGATAAACCAGGGACACCCGCAGTGCAGTGCTGCTGTCGGTTAACTCCGTAAGCTCGTAACGCGCGATGGAATAGTTGAGCGGCAAAGATACAGTCGACCGATCCATGTCCGTCAGGTAAGCATAGGTGGCAGGTTGGTCGAAAAGCAGAAAGCGCTGAAACAGCGTATCGCCATTTTCCAGGGTTATCGTTCTAATGGACCCTCTACCCAATCCATTCGAAATTTCTGAACCGCTGTGATCGAATGCAGCTTCGACGGCATTGTCGGTGTAGTCGTGTGGTCTGCTGGTAAGGAACTCGAAAACAAACCCAACAGGCGCTGCAATGGTAACGGACGCCACACTGTCCGGCTCGGTCTGCGTGCGCTGCAGTTCCTGCGCGATGACTGTTTCATTCGGGTTTTCCGCGGCGACAAGCGATTGCGCAAGGCTCAGCCCTCCGCTCATCATTACTGTCAGTATCAGCAAGCGCAAAGAACTCATTGCCTGAGGCAGCAGCAGATATCTCTTTACCATGCTCAGTAGCATCACCACTCACTGGTCCGGGGACAATCCAAGATCGAGTCCAAGCACGATAGCTCCAAGCGCTATTGACCAAAGCATGCAAGCCAGTATATCCAGCACGCAATAGCGTGCGCGATTGAAACCGCTCAGGCCCAGCATAGCCGGTATCAGGCTGCGAATGGCCGGCACGAAGCGGCCGACAAAAATCGCTGCGGCGCCATACCTTCGAATAACAGCCTCGCCCCTCGCCAGTTGCTCCCGGTAGCGCTCCGCCAGCCTGGTATGGTGAAAGCCCGGGCCCAGCCAGCGACCGACGTGAAATCCGACATGATCACCCACAATGGCACCAAGACATGCCAGCGCGATGATTACCTCAATCCCGGCCAGCTGATTGGTATACACAGTGGTCGCGACCAATAACAGGAAGACGCCGGAAATAAGCAGTCCAATGCCAATACACGCCTCGGCAAACGCCAGCGCAGGAACCAGGATGATCGCGTACTGGCCGTAGGTATCGAGCCAGTTGAGGATTGCCTGTTCGATGGGAAACACTCCGCGCCTTCGGCGGTCAGCCTGACAGGCGACATTGAAATCATTCTGACCAGCAGAACTCCAGTCGCCCATTATAGAGTAGTTTTGAAAATGACAGTCGCGCCCGGGCTTGCTTCAGGAACTCTCTGAGTGTCGCGACAAAGGATTGGAGTCATAGCAAAAGCCGCCCTGACTTCGCAGGGCGACTTTAATTGCCAGTAGCGGTCCGGCGTTGTTCAACGAGTGCCGTTGCGAGGACCGCCAATGCGATCAGGACGATCATTGTTGGCCTCACGCTCCAGGCGGTCTGCCCGGTCCTCTATTGAGCGCGCCCGGTCAGAACGCTCCTCCCTGCGGTCCTGAACGCGGTCCCTGCGCTCCTCCCGTCTCTCTTCCCGACGGTCCTGTGCACGCTCTCGTCGCAGATCGCTACGCAGATCCTGTATCTGATCCTGTTGCCGTTCTATGCGATCGCGCTGGTTTCGAACAACGCCGCGCCGATTGTCGCGTCGGTCATAGTAGCGGTCGTTGCGACCACCCCAGCTGTCAAACCAGCGATTCCAGCCATTGTGATTGCGGTAGGCCGATGGTGAGCTGCTACCCCAGTTGAATCCGCGGGCATTGGCGTAGCCGACAAAATGCCAGTCGCGGCCATTCCACTGGTATCTCTCGCCCTCGGAATTGATCACCCAGGGATTGTGCGGATTGCCCCCCAGCTGCACGCCTCGACCAGGCATCCTGCGCCAGTCACCACGGTACCTGTGCCAGATTTCATAGCCACCGCTGCGATAGGACCCACCCAGTCGCCAGCCTTCAACGCTCACCGTACCGTAAAAAACCGGTCCGCCTCGGCCATAGCGATCATCCGCAAAGGCCCGGGTAAAAGGCAGGACCAGCAGTACAATCAGAATCACCAATCCGGACACCTGGAATGTGCGCCCCGCGAATTTGCTTAATCTTGACTGAACGTATGCCATGTTTGCTCCCTCCTTTCGTTACTGTGTAGTTACAGTGTAAGGGGGCAAGCTGTACGAGAGATTAACGAACCCGCTATTTTATTGGCTACTTAAGCGTGCAGGCGAAATGGTGGGAGGCAATCCGAAACCCCTCTCGCAGATAGAAACGGTGGGCGCCGAAGCGCTGCACGCCCGAATCCAGCTCGATCGATTCACAATCCCGGCTGCGGGCATGATCCTTGAGATCCTCGATCAGCCGTTTGCCTAACCCCATGGAGCGGAAGCGCTCGTCGGTCGACAGATCATAGACATAGAGCGACTTTCCGTTTACCGACAGTTTGTTGCAAATGTAGTAGCCGGCCACTGCCACCACCACATCGTCCCGGGTGAGGTAGGCAAGCACATAACCTTCACCCTGCATGTCCCGGATTGTGGCGAGCCAGGACTCTTTTTTGAGGTTCAATCGAAGCTGTTTCATCACATCGAAACAGGCCATGATCTGTTCATCTGTATTGGCTATTTCCATCGCTGCTCTCGTCAAAATGTATGCTTGTAACTGCCCGGTAACATGTGTCAGCTTGCCAGGGCTTCAGTTTCTAACCGTGATGCCATGGCCAGCCATGAATTCCTTGGCTTCCTGAATACTGTACTCTCCAAAGTGAAAAATACTGGCGGCAAGCACCGCGTCCGCATGACCCTCAAGAACACCGTCAACCAGGTGTTGCAGGTTGCCCACGCCACCGGAGGCTATAACCGGAACAGTGACGGCGTCGCTGATGGCGCTATTCAGCTCCAGGTCGAAGCCGATCTTGGTGCCGTCCCGATCCATGCTGGTAAGAAGAATTTCGCCGGCGCCATAGGCAACCATTTTCTGCGCCCACTGGACTGCATCAATACCGGTCGGGTGGCGGCCCCCGTGGGTAAATATTTCCCAGCGCTCAGGCTCGCCATCGGCGCTCACCTTCTTGGCGTCGATCGCCACCACGATGCACTGCGATCCGAATCGCTGCGCCGCCTCGCGAACAAACTCCGGGTTTTTAACCGCAGCGGTATTGATGGAAACCTTGTCGGCGCCCGCGTTAAGCATGGTGCGTATGTCTTCCAGGGTGCGGATACCGCCCCCCACGGTAAGCGGGATGAACACCTGCCCCGCGATCGCCCTGACTGTCTCCACCGTCGTATCGCGCTCCTCGCTGCTGGCGGTAATATCCAGAAAGGTGATTTCATCGGCGCCCGCCTCGCTGTAGCGGCGTGAGATTTCCACGGGGTCGCCGGCGTCCCTGATATCGACGAACTTGACGCCTTTCACCACGCGTCCCTTGTCGCAATCAAGGCAGGGAATAATGCGTTTTGCCAATGCCATTGTGATTACCTGTCAGTCGTTCGGCTCCGCGCAACCGGGTCTCTAGTCAGCCTGGCTGTCGAGCAGCTGCTGCGCTTCCCGGATGTCGAGGGTGCCTTCGTAAATTGCCCGCCCGGTGATGGCGCCCAGTATTCCAGCGCCGGTTTTGGTGTTACAGACTGCCTTGAGCGCTGCGATGTCTTCAATACTGGTAATCCCACCAGAAGCAATGATCGGGATTGTTGACTGTTCCGCCAGGCTCACGGTGGCCTCGAGGTTAACTCCCTGCATCATGCCGTCGCGGGCAATGTCGGTGTACACGATGGCGCTGACTCCAACTCCCGAAAAGTGCCTTACCAGTTCGATCACCGAAATATCTGTTACATTGGCCCAGCCATCGGTCGCAACCTTGCCGTCCTGGGCGTCCAGTCCGACGATTACTTTTCCCGGGTAGCGGCCACAGGCGGCGGTCACAAACTCCGGATCTTCCACCGCCCTGGTACCGATAATGACGTAGCTGACTCCGGCCTCCAGGTAGGCGTCTATGGTCTCAAGCTCCCTGATGCCGCCACCAATCTGCAATGGCAGGTCCGGCAGCGCACCAGCAATTGCCTTGACTATCTCGCCATTCACCGGCTCGCCCGCAAAGGCGCCGTTCAGGTCAACCAGGTGCAGGCGGCGAGCCCCCTGCTCGTGCCAGTGTCGTGCCATTTGCACCGGGTCATCGGAAAACACGGTGCTGTCCTCCATGCGCCCCTGCCTGAGCCGAACACACTGCCCGTCTTTCAGATCAATGGCCGGAATAACGATCACGTGCTGTCTCCCTGCTCTCCTTGCCAATCGAGAAAGTTTCGTAGCAAAGTCAGCCCTGCTGACTGGCTTTTCTCCGGGTGGAACTGCACGGCAAAAATATTACCTTTTGCCAGCGCTGCAGCGAAATCGATACCATAATGTGTGATACCTGCTACTGTCTCGGACGGGTCGGCTTCAATATAGTAGCTGTGAACAAAATAAAAACGGCTCTCATCAGGTATGCCATTCCACAGCGGATGACCGATCGCCTGCCTCACAATATTCCAGCCCATGTGGGGCACCTTGAGTCGTTCGCCATCGGCTTCGGTCAGGTTGTCACCAAAATACTTTACCTTGCCACGCGCCAGGCCCAGGCAATCTACGCCGTCGTTTTCTTCACTGAATTCCATCAGCGCCTGAAAACCAACACAAATAGCCAGCACGGGTTTAACCTGAATGATTTCGGCCACAATTTCGTCGAGCCCCAGCCGACGAATCTCGGCCATGCAGTCCCGAATTGCGCCAACGCCGGGAAATATAATGCGGTCAGCTTCTCTGATCGTTTGCGGGTCAGATGTTACATCAACCTGCACATCCAACCCGGCCTCACTGGCAACGAACTCTACGGCCTTGGAAACCGAATGGAGGTTACCCATTCCGTAATCGATAACTGCTAGTTTGCTCATCGCGACGCTATTGGGGAGTCTGGCCCGTTACAGCGAACCCTTGGTGGAAGGAATCTCGCCACTGGCACGGGGATCAATTTCCATGGCCATGCGCAGGGCTCGACCGAATGCCTTGAATATCGTTTCGATTTGATGGTGCGCATTCTTGCCACGAATGTTGTCGATATGCAGTGTCACGAATGCGTGGTTAACGAATCCCTGAAAAAACTCGTGAAACAAATCGACATCGAAAGTGCCGACCGTACCCTTGGCGAAGTTAACGTGGTACTCGAGTCCCGGACGGCCGGAAAAATCGATTACGACGCGCGACAACGCCTCGTCAAGCGGCACATAAGCGTGCCCGTAGCGTCGGATGCCCGTCTTGTCCAGGGCCTTGTTAATTGCCTGTCCCAGGGTAATGCCCAGATCCTCTACTGTGTGGTGCGCGTCAATTTCAAGGTCTCCGGTGGCCTTGATGTCAAGGTCAACCAGTCCATGGCGAGCAATCTGATCGAGCATATGATCCAAAAAGGGCAGGCCGGTTTCCGTAGACAGCCTGCCGCTGCCGTCGAGATTTACGCTGACGGAAATCTGGGTTTCGTTGGTATTACGTTCTACGGAGGCGGTTCTTTCTGACATGGGGTCAGGGTACGGCATCCGGGTAAGATAGCCGCTCCTAGGAAGTAAAGACGCGCATTATAAAGCTCTGGGTGCGACAAGAAAAGCTGGGGGCGCCGTTTCCCCGGTTCTTAACGGAATTGGCGAATATGGCAAAGCGGGAAATCCAGGTGAGATGCAAGCTCGAGAGCCTTCCGGTACACTAGCTCGACCTGCGGCATGGTGCGGATCGGCTTTGCACGCATGCCCTGCGGAAGGAATCACAGCCAGTCACACGGCAAGATCTAACAGGTAATTCTGTCTATCACCATGAACAAACAGCTTCGGAACAGGCTGGTAATTATTGGCGCCGTGATTGCTTTGATGGCGGTGCTGCTTGCCGTGCTGCTGACAACAGTTAATCCGAATCAGTATCGGACCTTGATCGAAGACGCTGTATTCGATGCCACCGGGTTGGAATTGAATATCGCAGGCGATATGACTCTTACCCTGCGCCCCTATGTCGGCGTGACTCTGAATGATCTGCGACTGCGTAACCCGAACCGACCCCAGGAACTGGCCTCCGCTGCAATGGTCAGTCTGCGAGTCGATCCCGGAGAACTGCTAGGAGGCCGGTTACTGGTCGAAGAACTGCATGTCGACGGCTTGCATCTTAACTGGTACATCGACGAGCAGGGCGACAGCTGGTGGATGACCGACCGCCTGGGCCGCTCAAATGGTGCGCGGGAAGATTACGACACCGCAGGAGCGACTGCGCTGGAAACACGCTTTAACGTCGTTTCCCTAAGCGATGGTAGTGCCGATCTACAGGACCTGCAGCGGGGATACTTCTATACGATCCGGGAGTTGGAATTCAGCAGTCAGGGCAGTAATGCGGCAAATCAGCCATTTCCGTTACAGGCAAGTTTCGAGCTCATCGAACCTACGGCACCAGCTCCCTGGCCCATTACCTTCAGCAGTAGTAATCGCGTTGACCTCGACAGCGAAACTCTGGAAATCGCAAATATCCGGCTCGCTGTCACCCCGGCGCTGGTAGAAGGCAACCTGCAAATTCGAGAGCTGTTCAGTGAAATCAACTGGGAGGCCCGCTTATTCACCAATGAATTTGCTTTTGACGCGCTGATCGACAATCTGCTGGACCGGGAACCCGTGACAATAGCAGCAGGGCTGCCGGGTTTCCGCACCAACCCCCAGTGGCAGGCTCAGCTGCAAGTTGAGCTGTCCGGTGACGCCAACCAAGTCGAAATTTCCGAGATGATCGCAACCCTGGGCGACATGCGATTGGAAATGGATGCCGATTACCAGTTCGCCAGTGGCCTTTTGCCGACCAACCTGAATTTCGACATCGACACCAACAACCTCGACCTGTCACCTTACCTGACGCCAACGCCAGAGCAGCCAGAGTTACCACCGGAAAGCGATCCGTTCGCGGTGCAGGCGCCGGAACGCTCAATCTTCGATCTCGAAATCCCGGAAAACCTGTGGTCAAACATGAACGTGCAAGGTTCGGTGTCAATTGATTCGCTTTTTGTTTCCGGAACCCAGTTCGGCAGCATTAACCTGTTTACCAATGTGGAGAGCGGCGTGCTGGACGTCGAGCTGCAACCAACCAATGTCTTGAACGGATCAGTGGAAGGCAACTTGCGGCTCAACAGCGTTCCCGTTCGCAGTGAAGTTACTCTGGAACTTTTCACCAGGCAGATTGACGTCGCCAACCTGCCCTTGCCGTTCCTGTCGCCCGTCGCCGTGACCGGGCAACTCGATATGGAGTCGCGTTATTCAGGCACCGGCAGCACCCTGGGCGACTGGCTCGATAGTTTCGGCGGCGCCAGTAGTTTTACGATTACCAACAATGCCGTCGACATTGGGGTGATCAAGCAAATTTTTACCGCTATCGCTGCGCTAAGCCCGTCGGGAGAAGCTATCCAGCAATGGCCCGATGTGATTCGGTTCAGCGAGTTCAATGGCTACGCGATTTTTGCAGACGGGCTGGATGACGATCAGCAGATCAAACTGCGACTGGATAACTTTGACATCTCCGGCACCGGGGGAATCGACCTGGAGGCGGTCAGTTTCAACTACGACCTGCTGCTGACGGTATTGGGTTCTCCGTACCTGCAGACCATCCCGATCAATGAGCGATACCACACCGTCTCGTGGCCGGTTAGCTGCAATGCCCGCTTCGACGATCCGGTCAATCAGTATTGCCGGCCGGACCTTTCTCAGGTACGAGAAATCTTTACCCAGCTGGGCAGCAACGCGCTGCGTAACCGCCTGGAAGAAGTCATCATCGATCAGGTTCCCGATGCCCTGCAGGATTCCAGCCGGGATTTTTTACGCAACCTGTTCCAGAACTAATTCGTACTGCAATCCACATGAGCGATTTTGCCGACCAACTGCTGCACTGGTTTGCCGAGCACGGCAGGAAGGACCTGCCCTGGCAAAAAAAAACCTCAGCCTACCGGGTCTGGGTATCCGAAATCATGCTGCAGCAAACCCAGGTCAACACGGTTATTCCTTACTATCTTCGTTTCATGGAGGCATTCCCCGACGTGCAGACACTATCCGCCGCCAGTGAGGATCGGGTGCTGCATTACTGGACCGGACTGGGATATTACGCGCGAGCGCGCAACCTCCATCGGGCCGCCAAACAAATAGTGGCTGACTTTGGGGGCGAATTTCCTGACCGAGTGGAGCACTTGTGCGACTTGCCGGGCATTGGCCAATCCACCGCTGGCGCGATCGTGGCACTGGCCTGCGGCAAGCGCGCCCCTATCCTGGACGGGAATGTCAAAAGGGTATTGACCCGCTGCTTCGCCATCGAAGGCTGGCCCGAACAGAGCGCCGTGAAACGAAGGCTGTGGGATCTGGCTCAATCGCTCACACCACATAACGACGTGGGGCCTTACACCCAGGCGATAATGGACTTGGGGGCAACCGTCTGTACCCGTAGCAGACCCGCTTGCACCGCCTGCCCGTTACAGAGTCAGTGTCTGGCACTGAAGAGCAACACAATCGCCGGCTATCCAGGTCGCAAGCCTGCCAGAACCCTTCCAGTAAGAGAAACGGTGATGCATATGCTGCAGAATAAAGAAAAGCAGGTGCTTCTGGAGAAACGACCCCCGACTGGCATCTGGGGAGGGTTATGGAGCTTCCCGGAGTCCGCTGATCCTACTCAGTTTCCAAATGGCATCATGATCGAGTTGCAGCCCTCCAGACCGGAACGCTGGCCAATACTCCGACACACTTTCAGTCACTACCACCTGGATATCACGCCATTGCACCAGCAGGTGGGCAAACTGCCGGACAGGGCAATGGAATCCGGACGCTGGCTGTGGTATCCATTGGATCAGCCGCCCGAGGTCGGTCTGGCAGCACCGGTCAAGAAGTTACTGGAGAGACTGGCCCGACAGGCTAACTGAATTATTATTTTTAGGGGAAATACATGACACGCACTGTCCATTGCCGCAAGTACAAAAAGGAATTGCCGGGACTGCCGGTCCCGCCCTATCCGGGACCGAGGGGCCAGGCTCTTTACGAGACAGTTTCGCAGCAGGCCTGGAGCGAATGGTTGCAGCAGCAAACCATGCTGATTAACGAAAAACACCTGAACATGGCGGATGCGGAACACCGCAAGTATCTGCAAGCAGAAATGGAGAAATTTCTCGACAATGAGGAGTTCGACCAGGCCGCGGGCTACGTCCCCGAAGACTAGCCCCGCCACTTGACTCACTGGAGGGTTGAGGGTTTAATACGCGGCTTCTTCAGCAGTATCCCAAAGCTAAACCGTTTAGATTGCCCAGGTAGCTCAGTCGGTAGAGCAGAGGACTGAAAATCCTCGTGTCGGTGGTTCGATTCCGCCCCTGGGCACCACGCATAACAAAACCTCGCGTAGCGGGGTTTTTTTATGCGCGAGGTTTAGGGGTGGATGAGGACCACCAATTTGGTCCGAAAGCTGCGT
>Ga0181578_10001040_pt1 | contig 26686 bp, 22 predicted proteins | sample 071ome_21_FD_148659 | JGI IMG/M metagenome (GOLD analysis project Ga0181578, IMG submission 148659) | Coastal salt marsh microbial communities from the Groves Creek Marsh, Skidaway Island, Georgia - 071401CT metaG (spades assembly) | ecosystem: Environmental > Aquatic > Marine > Intertidal zone... | reverse complement strand
TGGTCGTCGGTCTCGCCGCGAGCGTGTCGTAACTCGATGACGGTGTCGCCGATGGTCAACGTCTCGTAGTCGTCGACGATCCGGTCGGGGCGCAGCGTCTCGGCGGGGAGGAAGGTGTTGAAATCCGATCCCCGGGCGGCGCCGTTGTCGAGTCCGAACCCGAGATCACCGCGGGTGCCCCCGAACTGGCGGGCGTTGATCAACCGATTCCAATCGCTCGTCAAGGCGTATCGATCGAGACGGTCGAGCACTCGGCGATGCCCGGTCACCTCGGGACGACCGAAGGCGGCCGCGAAGTGTCCGCTTCCGCCGACATGATCCGCGTGACCGTGGGTGTAGACGAGGTGCCGCACCGGCGTCGGATTCCACCCGCGGATCGCCTCGACGACCGCGGCCCCTGTCGCGCCACCTGACGAGTCGAAGGCGACGAGACCCTCGCCGGTGTCGACAACGACCGAGTGACTGAAACTCTCGACAACCGCGAGACCGTTCGCCACCTCGGAGAGTTCGTTGGTGACACGGTTGACCGGCACATCGAGGCGTTGCTCGTCGATGATCTCCGACGACAGGTCAAGCAGGTCGGCCATGTCTCGACCGTATCTGGGTGGCGTGATCCGGCCGGTCTCAGGCGGCTGGGCTGTCCGCCCAGGCACCCTCACGACGCAGCATCCGGCGATGCCAGCGGCTTGGGGTGAGCATCAGCGCGCGGGGCTCGTCCTCGAACATCCATCGAGCGAACTTCGCCCGACCCCAGGAGCCGCTCTTCTCGACAGTGCGCAGCGCGAGTTCAGCACCTCGTCGTGAGGCGAGCACCCGACCGAGGCGTCGCGACATGCGGTGGTCGGCGAAGAGGTGCGAGCGAACGTGGTGCTCGTAAGTCTCGGCGACACCTGACGTCGACGGCTCGAGAATCGCTTCAGCCGCGAGCCGGCCGGTGAGCAACGCTTGACCGATGCCCTCACCGGTCATCACGTCGGTGGCCGCAGCGGCATCGCCGGTGAAGAGCACCCGTGCGGCGCTGAGACGCATCTCGTCGACTCGGGCGGGGATCGGCCAAGCGGTGTGACGGTCCTCGAGGCGGTGGCCTTCACCGAGGGCGTCTTGGATGTGGTCCCTCGACAGGAGGTCACGCCAGAGCCCGGCCATGTCGCGTCCGCGGCGCTGGTGTTCTCGCAGCACCCCGAAGCCGATGTTCGCGCGTCCACCCGGCAGCGGGAACGACCAGGCATAACCGGGGAGCAGATCCGGCTCGAACCAGACGATGAGGCGATCGGCCGCCGGACCGGTCACATTTGAGACGTATTGACGAAAGGCGTTCCACTCTCCGCGGTAGCCGTCGGGAGTGCATCCGAGCAGGCGTCGCGTCGGGCTCCACATCCCGTCAGCGGCGATCACGTGATCTGCGACGAGCGTGCGCGGCGTCTCGCCGGGATCAACGACCACGACCCGCGCCTCTGTTGCCGTCTGCGTGATCGACTCGAGGCGCCACCCTTGGCGGATGTCAGCCCCCGCGCTGATGGCCATCTCGACGAGGGTGTTGTCGAGATCGGCGCGCGGGGCCACCGCCGCGTAGGTGCCTTGAGAGGGCAGAGGGATGTCGAAGGCTCGACCTGAGGGAGTTCGGAGATGCGCCGAGTCCACCGTCATCCAGTTCGGCACGGCTGAGGGGGAGAGGCCGAGGGTCTCAAGCTCACGGAGAGCGAGCGTGGTCAGCCCGTCACCACAGCACTTGTCACGGGGGAAGACTGCCCGGTCGATCACCGTGACCGGGCGTCCGGCCTCGGCGAGAGAGAGCGCAGCGGCGGTGCCCGCCGGGCCGGCACCGACCACGAGCACGCCGATGCGTTCGGGGCTCGCTGGATTCTGCTCGGTGGCCGTGGGGGAGTCGGGCACGCTGAGAGGCTACGAGGCGCCTTGGACGGGCGCCCACCCCTGTCCCTACGATGCGTTCGCGGTCGGCGAACCGCGAATACCTGACGATCGGATCGGAGGAAGCGCAATGGCACGACTGTGTGAGGGACGGGTGGCGATCGTCACTGGGGCAGGCCGAGGCATCGGTCGCGAGCACGCGCTGAGTCTTGCCCGCCACGGCGCGAAGGTCGTCGTGAACGATCTCGGCGCCGATGTCGACGGCACCGGAGGCGACGTGTCGCCCGCCCGCGCCGTCGTTGACGAGATCATCGCGATGGGAGGTGAGGCGGTGGTTAACGGCGACGATGTCTCGGACTTCGATGGGGCCGGGCGCCTGATCGCCCAGGCCGTTGACACGTTCGGGGATCTGCACGCGGTCATCAACAACGCGGGGATCCTGCGCGACCGCATGATCGTCAACATGACCGAGGCCGAATGGGACGCGGTCATCAAGGTCCACCTGAAGGGCACGTTCGCTCCGATGCGACACGCTGTCGGTTACTGGCGGGAGCGATCAAAGGCCGGCGAGCCGGTGAGCGGTCGGATCATCAACACCTCGTCCGTGTCAGGGATCTACGGCAATCCCGGCCAGACCAACTACGGCGCTGCCAAGGCTGGCATCGCAGCGCTCACCGTGATCTCCGCCCTTGAGATGGCGCGTTACGGCGTGACCGTCAACGCCGTCGCCCCGGTCGCGCTGACACGCATGACGGAGAATCTTGGACCAGCCCCTGAGACCGAGGAAGAGCGCGAGATGCGATCCCCGCGTTGGATCGCGCCGATCGCGACGTGGCTCGCCTCGGAGGAATCAGCTGGGGTGACCGGCCGAGTCTTCGAGGCGTCGGGTCAGTTCCTCGCCGTCGCCGAGGGGTGGGTTCGTGGACCGACCGTCGACCCGGTCGACGACCCGGAGGCGCTCGGCCCGATCGTGGAGACCCTGCTCGCTGGAGCGCGCCGCAACTCAGGGATGGACGGCGTGCCCGGCGGCCCTCCTCAGCCGAGGGTCGACTGACATGCCGCTCGATCCGTCAGCCGTCGGCGCCACCGGCGAACCGGTATCGGTGTCGTGGGATTCGCGCGACTGCCTGCTCTACGCCGTCGGGGTCGGCGCCGGAGTCGACGACCCGGTGTTCACCACCGAGAACACCGCCGGACTGACGCAGCGCGTGCTCCCGACCTTCCCTGTGGTGATCGGCTGGGGTCTCGGGTCGCCGATGGCGGCCGTTGGCGAGTTCGACCCGCGCCTGCTGGTGCACGGTCAGCAGGCCATCACCCCTCATCGTCCAGTGCCGGTCGAGGGATCCGGAACTCTCACGACACGGATCGCCGCGATGTACGACAAAGGCTCGGCTGCCGTTGTCGTCACCGAGACCGAGATCGTCGAGGGCGGGCAGCCGCTCTGTTCGTTGCGTTCCTCGGTGTTCATCCGCGGGGCCGGTGGATGGGGAGGCGATCGCGGGCCGTCGGCGACGGGTATGGAACTCCCGGAGCGATCGGCCGATCACTCGGTCACTCACACCACCTCGCCCGATCAGGCCCTGATCTACCGCCTCTCCGGCGACCGAAACCCGCTCCACTCCGACCCGGCGTTCGCCGCGGCCGGCGGGTTCGACCGGCCGATCCTCCACGGCCTGTGCACCTACGGTTTCACCGGCCGTGCCCTGCTCGACACCCTGTGCGCCGGGGATCCTTCGCGTTTCGCGCATATGGAGGGTCGTTTCGCCGCGCCGGTGTTCCCTGGAGAGGCGCTCACCGTGCGGATCTGGGACTCCGGCGACTCCTCCGCGGTGTTCACGACCTCGGTGGGCGACCGCGTTGTCATCGACCAGGGGTTGGTTCGTTACCGATGAGCGCCGGACGGAGCATCGATCCAAGGCAGATGCTCGACACATTCCGCTCGGTGGTGCGTTTCGCTCCGGTCGAGACTGACCCGATCGCCCGACGTCTGCGACGGTGCGCCACCGTCGACGATCTCCGTCGGGTCGCTCGCCGCCGTCTACCCCGCGGCGTGTTCGATTACATCGACGGCGGTGCCGAGGACGAGCGCACGCTCGGGCGCAACTCGTCGGACTTTTCTTCGCTCGGCTTCCGCCCCCGGGTGCTTCGAGACGTCAGCAGCATCGACACGTCAACCGAGGCGTTCGGGCGCGTTCATCCGATGCCGATCATGCTCGCGCCAACCGGCTTTACCCGGATCACGGCGTCTCCTGGTGAACTCGCGGTGGCCCGTGCCGCCGAACGAGCCGGCCTGTCGTACTCGCTCTCGACGATGGCGACGCGATCGATCGAGGAGGTCGCGGCGGCCGCTCCCGATGGCGACCATTGGTTTCAGGTGTACACGTGGAAGGACCGCGGCCTCGTCGAGGAGATGGTGAAACGGGCTCGGACGGCCGGCTATCGCGGCCTGTGGCTCACCGTCGATACGGCGGTGCTCGGGCGGCGCGAACGCGATGTCCGCAGGGGCTACACGATCCCGCCGAAGATCGGTCCTGGCACCATTGTCGACGGCATCTTGCACCCCGGTTGGACCCTCGACTTCATCACCAATCCGCCGATCGTGTTCGCGAACGTCGTTGGACTGAACGACGAGGACGGTTCTGATCCGGTCAGCCTCGCCGAGCACATGATGCGCCAATTCGATCAGGCGCTCTCATGGAGTGACGTCGACTGGTTGCGCAGCATCTGGGACGGCCCGATCGTGTTGAAGGGGATCCAGCGTGTCGACGACGCGGTTCGGGCTCGCGACGCGGGTGTCGATGGGATCGCTCTCTCCAATCACGGCGGTCGTCAACTCGACGATGCGCCGTCGCCTGTCTCGTTGATCGAACCGGTCCGCCAAGCGGTCGGAGATGGATTCACGATCGTCTGCGATGGCGGGGTCAGGCGCGGGTCCGACGTGGTGAAGGCCCTCGCTCTCGGTGCTGACCTCTGCTCGATTGGGCGCCCGTATCTCTACGCGATGGGCGCGGCCGGTGAGCGGGGGGTGGATCATCTCATCGGGTTCCTCCGAGAGGGGCTCGAGCGCACGATGGCGTTGACCGGCAGCCGCAGAATCGACGAGATCGACCGTGATCTCGTCGAGTGGAGATGACCGCGCGTTCGCGCCTTGCTCGCTGCGATGGATGTGTCACGATTCCGGCGTGACGCTCGACGCCTCGGCCCGCTCGTTCCTCGATCTGCTCATCGAGGCAGGTCGGCCCGCTCTCGATGAGATGGCGCCTCCCGAGGCTCGGGAGACGTCGAAAGCCACGGCCTTGTTGGCCGGTTCGGGTGCCGAGGTCGCCTCGGTCGACCAGCGACGAATCGCGGGGGTGCCCTGTGTCGTGATCACCCCGATTGGTGCTGGCTCGCATCCGGTGATCGTCTGGTTCCATGGAGGCGGTTGGGTGCTCGGCTCGGCCGAGCAGTCGATCCCGGTCACGATGGACCTTGCCGCCGCTGCTGGCTGTGTTGTTGTCTCGGTCGATTACCGCCTCGCCCCTGAGCATCCGGCGCCGTCCGCGATGGTCGACTGCTCGGCAGTGACGACTTGGGTCATCGAGCACGGCACAGAGGAGGGGTGGGACAGTTCGCGTGTCGCGGTCGGCGGTGACTCGGCTGGAGGCAATCTGGCGGCGCTGGTCGCCCAAGAGCAGGCTGACGCTCTTCGCGCCCAACTTCTCGTTTACCCGGTCACGGATCTCACTCGCTCGTCGCCGAGCTACATCAAGAATGGTGACGGGCACCTCCTGACGGCGCGAATGATGAGGTGGTTCGTCGACCTCTACCTCGGCGGTACCGGTATCGATCCGGCTGACCCCACCGTTTCGCCGGCCGGTGCATCGTCACGTCGGCTCTCGCACACGGCGCGAGCCGCGATCATCACCGCCGGTTACGACCCGCTCCGCGATGAGGGGCGGGCCTACGCCGAGGCACTGCGTGCCGCAGGGGTCACCGTTGATCACCGTGAGTGGGAGGGGCAGATCCACGCGTTCTTCGGACTGCGGGAGGCGATTCCTGAAGCAGGCGAAGCTATTGAGTGGCTCGCCGATCGCGCCCGAGAGGCCTTCGCCTAGCCGGCGGCGATCACCGTACGCACGTGGTCGACGACCTGGTCGGCCGGCACATCGACCCGCTCGCCACTGCGGCGATCCTTCACCTCGAACAGCCCGTCGGGCACGCCGCGTCCTGCCACGATGATGGTCGGCACGCCGATCAACTCCGCGTCCTTGAACCGGACACCGGGGGAAACCCCTTCGCGGTCGTCAATGAGCACCCGCACACCGGAGGCCTCGAGCCGCGAACCGAGTTCCTCGGCCGCGGCGCGCTGCGGACCGCCCTCCTTGCCAGCGATCACGAGGTGCACGTCGGCTGGGGCGACCTCCCGAGGCCAGCAGAGGCCGTCGTCGTCGCAGGTCGCTTCGGCGATCGCGGCGACCGCGCGTGACACCCCGATCCCGTAGGACCCCATAGTGACGGTCACCTGTTGACCGTCGGCGTCGAGCACCTTGAGTCCGAGCGCCTCGGCGTACTTCGTGCCGAGTTTGAAGATGTGTCCGATCTCGATGCCGCGAGCGATTTCAAGTTGAGCGCCACAGCGGGGGCATGGATCGCCGTCGAGCACCTCGGCCGCCTCGATGGTGCCGTCGGGAGTGAAATCGCGGCCGAGGGTGAGATCGACAACGTGGCGGCCCGGCTGGTCTGCGCCGGTCACCCAGCGAGAGCCGACGGTGATGCGTGGATCGACGAGGAAACGGATGCCCGAGGAACGTTCGGTGCCGAGCGCCCCGGGCCCGATGTAGCCCTTCACGAGGCTGGGATAGGCGGCGAAGTCGGCCTCGCCGAACGGGTGGACCTCGGCGGGAGCGACTTGGGCTTCAACGCGACGGAGGTCGACCTCGCGGTCGCCAGGCACGCCGATGGCGAGCGCCTCGGAGGTGCCGTCAGGATGGTCGAGCCTTACGACGATGTTCTTGAGCGTGTCCGAGGCCGCCCACGGCCGATCGTCTCGGGCGAGCTCAGCCGCGCTGTTGAGATGGTCGACGAGTGTGTCGATGGTCGGTGTGTCAGGGGTGTCAACAACCTTGGCCGCCGGCGCTGCCGCCGGGTCGGCGGCCGAGGGCGTCTCGGTGGTGACGGCCTCGGTGTTGGCGGCGTAGTCGCATGATGAGCAGCGAACGAAGGTGTCCTCGCCAGCGTCGAGAGGGGCGAGGAACTCCTCGGAGTCCGAGCCGCCCATTGCGCCCGACATCGCCGAGACGATCACATAGGGCAGCCCGAGGCGGTCGAAGGTGGTGATGTAGGCGGCTCGATGCATCGCGTAGGAGCGGTCGAGTCCCTCGGAATCGACATCGAATGAGTACGAGTCCTTCATCACGAACTCGCGCCCGCGGAGCAGTCCAGCGCGCGGCCGAGCCTCATCTCGGTACTTGGTCTGGATTTGGTAAATCGAAAGTGGAAGGTCCCGGTACGAGGAGAACAGGTCCTTTACGACCAGGGTGAACATCTCCTCGTGGGTCGGTGCCAGCAGAAAGTCGTTGCCGCGGCGGTCGACGAGCCGGAAGAGGTTCGGTCCGTACTCCGTCCACCGGCCGGTCGCCTCGTAGGGCTCTTTGGGGAGCAGCGCGGGGAAGTGGACCTCTTGGCAGCCGGCCGCGTCCATCTCCTCCCGAACGATCCGCTCGACATTGCGAAACACGATCCAGCCGAGAGGTAGCCAGGTGAACCCGCCGGGGGCCGCTCGGCGGACCATGCCGGCCCGCACCATGAGTCGATGCGAGGCGACCTCGGCGTCAGCGGGGTCCTCACGCAGCGTTCTCAGGAAGAGGTTCGACATGCGGAGCACCCGGGCACGATACCCCTCGGACTCGGTATACTCAGGGGAGCTGTTTGGTTACCTGACCGAAGGCGTGGGGTTCGCCCCACGCCTTGTTTGTTGGATGGCCCGACAGTCGGAGAACCGAACATGACGACGATGACGAACGAGGCCCCGACGAGGGCAGAAGGGGGGTTGACGATGGGTTCCCATCCCGCGATCGATCGGCTCCGCGAGATCGTCATCCCCATCGTCGACGACCTCGGCCTCGACCTGTATGACCTCGAGCAGCGCGGTGGCACGTTCCGGGTCACCGTCGATACCCCTCCGGGCTCGGAACGCGGCATCGATCTCGACGAGCTCGCTCTGGTGACTCGTTCGATCTCCCGTGAACTCGACCACGTCGACCCGATTCCGGGTCGCTACACGCTCGAGGTCACCAGCCCCGGTGTCGAGCGCACCCTCCGCACCCCAGAGCACTTCGCCCGTGAGATTGGCAAGACCGTCTCGGTCCGCCTCCGCGATCCCGAGGCAGCCGAACGGCGCCTGAACGGACTCCTTGTAGCCGCCGACGCCGACACCGCAACCATCCGAGTAGGGATAGACGATGAGGGTCAACCCCTAGACCGAGTGATTCGCTTCGACGGCATCGATCGGGCGCGCACCGTGTTCGAGTGGGGGCCCGCGCCGAAGCCTGGCGGGCCGAAAAAGGGCCAAAAGTCTCGCGCCAACCGGGCGACGCCCCTGGGCGCAGAATCGAGCGGCGGGGAGGTCCCCGTGCGCGACAGCCAAGACATCACACCTTCAACGACGGAGGAGACACCGTGAGCAATCTCGACATGAGCGAGGCCATCCGCATGCTGGCCGTGGAGAAGGGACTGTCGGTTGACGCCCTGCTTCACGTGCTCGTCGACGCCATGGCCAGCGCCTACAAGCGTCGACCGGGAGCGGCCGACGAAGTGGTCGTCGAGGTCAACCCGGAGACGATGGACTTCACATTCATCGCCTACGACCTCGACGAGGAGGGGAACTGGATCAACGAGCGCGATGACACCCCGAAGCGGGAGGAGCTCGGCCGCATCGCGGCGACGACCTTCCGTCAGGTGATGTCGCAGCGCATCCGCGAGGTCGAGCGTGACCGCAAGTTTGAGGAGTACGCCAACCGCGAGGGTGACATCGTCACCGGCATCATCCAGCGCACCGAGGCCCGCTACGCCCTCCTCGACCTCGGTCGTGTTGAGGCACTCCTTCCCCAAGCCGAGCAAGTTCCCTTCGAGCGTCCGAACACCGGCGACCGATCGAAGGCCTACATCGTCGAGGTCCGCAAGACCTCCAAAGGCCCGCAGATCGTCGTCTCCCGAACCCACCCCGGCCTCATCAAGCGGCTGTTCGAACTCGAGGTGCCCGAGATCGCCGACGGCATTGTCGAGATCAAGGCCTGCGCCCGGGAGCCCGGACACCGCACGAAGATCGCGGTCTGGTCCAACGACAACAATGTTGATCCCGTCGGCGCTTGCGTCGGCGCGCGCGGCGCCCGTGTCCGCATGGTCGTCAACGAGTTGCGGGGCGAGAAGATCGACATCGTGCCGTTCAGCGACGACCTCGCTGATTTCGTGGCCAAGGCGCTCTCGCCCGCGAAGGTCAACCAGGTGATCATCTCGGAGGACGGCACCCAGGCTGATGTCATCGTGCCCGACCATCAGCTGAGCTTGGCGATCGGTCGCGAAGGCCAGAACGCCCGGTTGTCGGCTCGCCTGACCGGCGTGCGTATCGACATCCGCTCAGAGACCCAGGTCGCCGAGGGGGTGCCGGCTGGTGGCTACCTCGATTCCCGCGAGCCCGGCGTGGAGTACGCCGAAGGCGAGTGGATTCCAAACGCAGAGACCGGCGAGATGGAATGGCACGCCGCTGATGGCACGGTCATCAGTCAGTCCGAGTGGGCGAAGTCGACCGGAGCCGAGGAGGAGAGTTCAGAGGCTGAGGCAGATGCCGATAGCGCTGCGGAAGACACCTCCGATGAGGCGACTCCTGAGGGAGAGGCCGATGGCGCTGGAGAGGCTGCCGTCGAGTCAGGCGAGACGACCGGGTCGGGTGACGAGGACTGAGTTATCACACCGATACGGAGTTGCGTGGGCTGTCGGACCCGTCGGCCGCAGGGCGAGCTCGCCCGGTGCGTGATCGACCCGACCGGCACGGTCGGCGTCTCGAGAACGGCGCCCGGACGGGGTGCGTGGATCTGCGGACCAGAGTGTCTCGAAGCCGCGCGACGCTCCCGGGGTTTCGAGCGCGCTTGGCGACAAGAGCTTGCCGAAGGGGTGCTCGAGCCGCTCGCCGAACTCCTCGAGCAGTGGCGACGACCTGATGTGGTGCGAGAATCCGACGACGAAGTGAGAGATTGAGGAACGACTGTGGCGAAGAACCTGCGGGTACACGAACTGGCGAAAGAACTCGGCATGACCAATGCCGAGACGGTCGACCTGTGCGAGAAGCTCGGCGTGCCGGTGAAGAGCCACTCGTCCTCGTTGAACGAGGCCTACTCCGACATGGTGCGTCGCCGCGCCGAGCGGGACGGGCTCACCCGCGACGAGCAGCCGGCTGAGCCGGAGCCCGAGAAGAAGCCGGCCAAGAAGGCCGCTGCCAAGAAGGCCGCGCCCGCGAAGAAGACCGCGGCCAAGAAGGCGGCCCCGGTCAAGAAGGCCGCAGCGAAGAAGGCGGCCCCGGCTGAGCCGGTGAATGCCGAACCGGCGGTCGAGGAGACCCCGGTCGTCGAAACAGCACCCGAGCCGACGCCGGTCGCCGAACCCGCGCCGATCGAGGAGGTCACCCCCGCCCCCGCCCCCGAGGCACCCTCAGCGCCGGTCGCGGACACGCCTGCTTCTCCGGCCGCATCGGGCCGAGTGATCTCGTCGTCTCGACCTGATCCGGTCACCGGCGAGCCTCCGACTCCTCGTCCCGCTCCGATCGCCGACGAGCCGGCCGCTAAGGCGCCCGCCGCCCCGAAGGCCCCGTCTGGCAAGCCGATTCCGCCTCCTCCCGGCCGTCCGATCTCAGCCACCGGGAAGCCGATTCCGCCTCCTCCCGGACAGGCCCAAGCGCCTGGTGCGCGCCCATCTGGCCCGCGTTCGGGCGGCTACACCGCGCGACCGGGCGGCCCTCGACCCGCCGGCGGCCCCCGCCCCGGTGGCTTCGGCGGGCCCCGTCCCGGGGGCGGTCCCGGTGGTCCTCCTGGGGGTCGTCCCGGCGGCGGTCCCGGGCGCCCGAGCGGACAACGCCGTCCTCCTCGTCGTAGCCGTCGGCGTCGTCGCCGCGACCAGGACGAGCTCCAGCCGCAGCACCTGACGCTCACCGATAGGAGCGCCCCGGTTCCCGAGGGAACGATCGTCATCGAGCGCGGCGTGTCCGCTCAGGAGTTCGCCCCGAAGCTCAGCCGGACGGCTGCGGACGTGGTCAAGTTCCTGCTGAACAACGGCGAGATGATCACGGCTACGCAGGCCCTCTCCGACGATCACATGGAGTTGTTCGCCCTCGATGTCGGCGCGGACCTTTTGCTCGTCGACCCCGGTCAGCAGCAGGAACTCGAGCTGCAGGCCCTCTTCGACGACAGCGATGACGACGATGAGGAGAAGCTCGCTGCGCGACCCCCGGTGGTAACCGTCATGGGTCACGTCGACCATGGCAAGACGACCGTTCTCGACAAGATCCGCTCGGCGAACGTTGTCGCGGGTGAGGCCGGTGGCATCACCCAACACATCGGCGCCTACAAGGTGGAGCGCGGCGGTCACGAGATCGCGTTCATCGACACGCCCGGCCACGCCGCGTTCACACAGATGCGCGCCCGCGGCGCACAGGTGACCGACATCGTCGTGCTGGTGGTCGCCGCTGACGACGGCGTGATGCCACAGACGATCGAGGCGATCAACCACGCGCGCGCCGCTGAGGTGCCGATCATCGTCGCGGTCAACAAGATCGACAAAGACAACGCCGATCCGCAGCGTGTTCTCACACAATTGGCCGAGCACGAGCTCGTTCCAGAGGCTTGGGGTGGCGACACGATCGTCGTTGAGATGGCCGCTCTCCAAGATCTCGGCATCGACGACCTGCTCGATCAGTTGCTCGTCGTGGCCGAGCTCGAGGATCTCCGGGCCAACCCGACCGGACGCGCGAAGGGTGTCGTACTCGAGGCCAACCTCGACAAGGGTCGCGGCCCCGTCGCCACGGTGCTCGTCGACAAGGGCGAGCTGAAGGTCGGCGATCCGATCGTGGCTGGCGCGGCCTGGGGCCGTGTCCGGGCGATGATCGACGACAAGGGCCAGCAGGTGAAGTCAGCTGGACCGTCGACACCGGTCGAGGTGCTCGGCCTGTCGTCGGTGCCCGCTGCCGGAGACGAGTTCCGCGCCGCGCCCGACGAGCGGATCGCTCGGACGGTCGGCGAGGCGCGCGGACACCATCGCAAGATCCGTGATCAACGCACCGATGCCCGCGTGAAGACTGGTGTCAAGCTCGAGGACATCTTCAGCCAGATTCAGAGTGGCGAGTCGGCGACGCTGAACCTCGTGCTCAAGGCCGATGTGCAGGGCTCGCTCGAGGCGGTCACCGAGAGCCTCCGGAAACTCGGCCGCAATGAGGTCGATCTCTCGTTTGTGCATCGCGCTGTTGGAGCCATTAGCGAGAACGACATCACCCTCGCGGCCACGACGAACGCCACGATCATCGGTTTCAACGTGCGTCCCGACCGCAAGAGCCGGGAACTCGCTGACGCTCAGGATGTCGAGATCCGTACCTACGAGATCATCTACAAGCTCCTCGAGGACATCGAGCAGGCCATGATCGGCATGCTCGCCCCCGAATACGAGGAGGTCGTCACCGGCGATGCCGAGGTGCGCGAGATCTTCCGAGTGCCGAAGATCGGCGCCATCGCTGGCTGCTACGTCCAGAACGGCACGATCGCCCGAGGGTCGAAGGTGCGCTTCCTTCGCGACGGCACGATTATCTGGAAGGGCGAGATCTCCTCGCTCCGACGATTCAAGGACGATGTGCGCGAGGTTCGCGAGGGTTTCGAGTGCGGTATCGGGCTGAGCGACTTCCAGGATCTCAAGCCCGGTGACGTCATCGAGACCTACGACGAGCGCGAGATCGAGCGGACGCTGAGCTGAGCGATGGCCGGTCGCTCGCGCCCGGGCCGCTCCGGCCGACGTGGGTCATCTGGGGGTCACCGCTACCCGCGATCGGCTCGGGTCGGTCAGACCCTCAAGGAAATCATCGCCGATGAGCTTGTTCGCATCGGCGATGAGCGACTCGAGTTCGTGACCATCACCCAGATCGATGTCGATGACGAACTGAACCGCGCCCACGTGATGTTCGACTCCCTCGCCGGGGAGGAAGGGGACGGCCTCATCGTCGAGGCTCTCGATGAGCATCGGGTCAGGCTCCAAGCGTCGATCGCCCGGCAGATCAGAGCCAAGAAGACGCCGATCCTCGACTTTCGGCCCGACGACGTGATCCGCTCCGCCGAGCGGATCGACAAGATCCTCCGCGCTGACCGCGAGCGCGATCAGCGCGACTGATGGCTCGACGTCGGCCGCCGACGGTCCACGGCGTCTGCATCGTCGACAAGCCGGCCGGGGTGACCAGCCATGACGTCGTTCAGGATCTCCGCCGGCGGCTAGGCGAGCGACGCGTCGGCCACGCCGGGACGCTCGACCCGGACGCGACCGGTGTACTGGTGGTTGCGGTCGGAGCGGCGACCCGACTGCTGACCTTCGTTGGCGGGCAGGAGAAGCGTTACACGGGCGAGGTCGTGCTCGGCATCGAGACCGACACCCTCGACGCCGCCGGCGTCGTGACGGCGCGCCACGAGATGGGTCCGGTCGATCTGGCGCAGGCTCGTCGGGTCGTCGCCGAGCACCTCACCGGTCCGATCATGCAGGTTCCCCCTATGGTCTCCGCCCTTCGGGTTGACGGACGGCGACTCCACGAACTCGCGCGGGAGGGCGTTGAGGTCGAGCGTGAGGCGCGACCCGTCACTGTTCACAAATTCGAGGTGATCGATGAGGTCGCCCCTGGAGTCTTGTCGATCGCGGTCACCTGCTCAGCTGGCACCTACATCCGATCGCTCGCCGACGACCTCGGTCGCTTGCTTGGCGGCGGCGCGCACCTCAGGAACCTCCGCCGTACCGCGATTGGCCTGTTCACCGAGGAGCGCGCGTCGGCTCCCGCGGATTGTCCGTTGTTGCCCGTGGTGACGGCGGTCGAACACCTTCCGATGGTGACCGTCGACGAGGCGACGGCCGACCGGGTGCGTCTCGGTCAGGTGCTCGAGCGCTTCGACGGTGAGGGACCCTGGGCGGTAGTCGATCAGGCCGGTGAATTGCTCGCCGTCTATGAACTCTTCCGCGATCGAGGCGTCAAACCGGCCGTCGTCCTCGTCACCGGCGACCGGTAGGTTCGCCGCGTGGACGTCATCCGCGATCTCGCCTATCCGGTCTGGCCGGGGGAGCGGTCCGTCATCACCATCGGGGCCTACGACGGGCTGCATCTCGGCCACCGTCAGGTGATGGCCCGAGTCACGACTCTCGCTCAAGCGAGCAACGCCCGCAGTGTTGTCGTCACGTTCGCTCGACACCCTGCCTTGGTGGTCCGCCCGGAGTCCGCTCCGCTGCTACTGACCTCCCCCGAGGAGCGTCTCGAGTTGATGGCGACGACCGGGATCGACGCCGCGATCGTTTTGCCGTTCGGCCCCGATGAGGCCGCCGAGGAGGCGGAGGATTTCGTCGAGCGCGTCTTCGTTCGCGCTCTGTCCGTCGCGACGGTCGTCGTCGGCAGCGATTTCCACTTCGGACGGGGCCGTCGCGGCGACGTCGAGATGTTGCGACGGATGGGCGTCGTTCATGACTTCGTGGTTGAGCCGATCGACCTCCTCATCGCCGCCGGCGGCCCGGTCATCTCATCCACGGCGGTCCGATCGGCCCTCGCGAAGGGCGATCTCGAGTCGGTCGAGGCGATGCTCGGTCGCCGTCACCGTGTGGACGGGATCGTCGTCACTGGTGACCAACGTGGACGGACGATTGGGTTCCCGACGGCCAACGTCGCGGTTCCCGCTGAACGGCAGATCCCCGCCGACGGCGTCTACGCGGCCCTGGTCACGGTCGGCGGGTCTCAGCCGTCCCGACCGGCGGTCGTCAACATCGGTCGTCGGCCGACGTTCGACGCTGATCCCGGTCACTCACTCGTCGAGGTGCACCTGATCGGCGCTGATCTCGACCTCTACGGACAGCATCTGGTGGTCGAGTTCGTGGACCGCCTCCGCGGCGAGCGGCGCTTCGAATCAGTCGATGCACTCGTCGCCCAGATCGGCGCCGACCGCGATCAGGCGGCCTCGCTACTCGGGGTTGTGGCCAAGGAAGCCCAGCCGTAACCTCGCCGCTGCGCCTCGGGGTTCCGACTCCGATGTGTGCGTCGGTCTCATCCGGGACGGCGCGTCCTCAACGAGAGGCTGGAGAACATGGCCATCAAGCCGAAGGAAGAAGTGATCGCGGAGCACCGTCTCAGCGACTCCGACACGGGTTCGCCCGAGGTGCAGATCGCTCTGCTCACCTCGAGGATCACCCACCTCACCGATCACCTCAAGGAGCACCCGAAAGATCACCACAGCCGTCGCGGGCTGCTCATGCTCGTCGGTCGCCGTCGTCGCATGCTCGACTACGTGCGCTCCATCGACGTCGATCGCTATCGCAAGATCGTCGCCGACCAGGGTCTGCGCCGCTGATTTTTGCGTCGGGTGATCAGCCCGACGATCTGTTTCTGCCAGACTGCGCGGGTCCGGCGCGGTCGGCGCCCTGTTCAGCACGGAGGTCCCGATGGCGATTGGATTCATCGGTCTCGGAAATGTGGGTCGCCATCTCGCCCGTTCGGTGCTGAGGGGCGGTCACGAGCTCGTCGTCCATGACCTCGACGCTGGCGCGGTCGCCGGCCTCGTCGCCGATGGGGCGATCGGCGCCGCATCGATCGCGGAAGTGTGCGCGTCAGCGGACACGGTGATCACCTGCCTGCCCTCGCCCGCCGTCATCGATGCGGTCGTAGCGGCCGAGGGTGGCGTGCTCGACGCGCTCTCCGGTCGGGAGGGCACCTGCTGGATCGACTGCAGCACGAACGACCGCTCGGAGACCCTGCGGCTTGCGGCGGTTGCGGCTGAGCGCGGAGTGGCAGTGCTCGAAGCTCCCGTCACCGGCGGGGTGCATATGGCCGCGCGCGGCGAGATCACCGTGCTCGTGGGCGGCGACGACGAGTTGCGCGAGCGGCAGCGTGACGTCCTCGACAGCCTCGGGAGCCCGGTCATCCACGTCGGCCCGCTCGGGTCGGCTGCGACCATCAAGGTGATCACGAACATGCTCGCTCTGACTCACCTAGTCGCGGCCGGCGAGGCGCTCATGCTCGCCAAGCGGAGCGGGGTGGATCTCGCCACGGCCTTTGAGGTGATCAAGCACTCGTCGGGCAACAGCTTCGTCCACGAGACCGAGAGCCAGGTCATCCTGAACGGCTCCTACAACATCAACTTCACCATGGATCTCGCGGTGAAGGACCTTGGATTCGCCATGGCCTTCGGACGTGAATCCGGTGTGCCACTGGATGTGGCCGGACACGTGTACCAGACATTCATTAGAGCCCGTGAGGCCTATGGCGGATCGGCGTGGTCTCCGGAGGTCGTCCGCCTCCTCGAGGACGCCCTGTCCACCGACCTTCGGGCTCCCGGTTTCCCAGAGGAGATCACATGACGGCCCTCGACACACAACTGCCGAGCGGCGCTCCGGTCACCGAGAGAGAGCTCCGCGAGGACCTCGCGGCCGCCTTCCAGTGGACCGCGCACCTCAACATGCATGAGGGGGTCGCCAACCACTTCAGCGTGGCCGTCGACCCTGCCGGCTCGCGATTCCTCATCAACCCGCGCGGCATGCACTTCTCGCGCGCCCGGGCCAGTGATCTCGTGGTGGTCGACTCGGAGCGTCTCGACGACGACCCGATCGGGCACGGCGTCGACCCCACCGCGTGGGTGTTGCACGGCCACCTCCACGCGCGAGTGCCGCGGGCGAGGTGCGTGCTCCACACTCATATGCCGTACGCCACCGCCCTCACCTGCCTTCGCGACTTCGAGTTCTTGATGCTCGATCAGAACGCCTGCCGATTCCACGGCCGGATCGCCTACGACCGCGACTACGCGGGGATGGCGCTCGATCCCTCAGAAGGGGAGCGGGTGGCCGACATGCTCGGTGACCATCACGACATCCTCTTCCTCGGAAACCACGGTGTGATCGTCGTCGGTCGGAACGTGGAGGAGGCCTTCGATGACCTCTACTACCTCGAGCGGGCGGCGCAACTCCAGGTGATCGCGCTGTCGACCGGCCGCGAACTCTCGCTCGTCGACGACGCCACGGCGGCACTCGCCTGTCGGCAGTGGCTCGAATACCCAGAGGGAAGCCGGCTGCACCTCGACGCGATTCGAGGCGCCCTCGACGCGATGGGGAGCGACTATGCGCACTGATTCCGATCCGATGATGCCGGTCCGCTTCATCAGCGCGGCCGAGACCGCCGATCGAGAGGTCTTGGTGACCTGGTCCGATGGGTCGACGAGTCGTTTTCATCACCGCTGGTTGCGGGACAACTCACCTGGTGCGCTCCACCCTCAGACCCAGCACCGGGTCGAGGAGACCTCCCGGCTCGACCGCTGGTTGAAGCCTGACGGCGTCACAGTGACCGTCGACGGTGCGTTGCACCTCCGTTGGCCGGATGGACACGAAAGCACCTTCGGGTCCGCATGGTTGAACGTGCACGACTACTCCGCGGGAGCGAGGTGGCAGCCACACCGGCCAGAACTCTGGGATGGCACGTTCGCCGACCGGGTCGCCCGGATCTCCCACGCTGAGCTCGTGAGCGATATGTCCGCGCGAATCTCGTGGCTCCGCGCGTTCCGTGCCAACGGTGTAGCGATCTTGACCGGTATCGAGCACCGAGAGGGGATTGTCGCCGAGATCGGAGAGGACCTCGGTCGGGTCAGGACGACGAGTTGGGGACGGGTCTTCGATGTTCGCTCGATAGAGAACGCGAACTCCGTGGCGTACACCGGGCTCCCCCTCGTGCTCCACACCGACGAGGGCTACCGCGACCCCGCGCCAACCGTTCAACTGCAGCACTTCCTCGTGAACGACGCCGGTGGCGGTGCGACGACTCTCGTCGACGGATTCAAAGTCGCGGCTGATTTGCGGTCGAGTAATCGGGCGGCCTTCGACCTGCTCGTTCGCACGACGATGCGTTTCCACTTCCGCGATCAGGACATCGAACTCACCGCCGAGGGATCCACCATTGAGCTCGACCCCCGAGGTGATGTGCGGTCGGTCCGCTACTCGAACCACTCCTGCCAACCCTTTCTCGTGGATCCCGACGAGATGGACGCGCTCTACGACGCTTACACGACCTTTGGAGCGATGCGCGAGGATCCCGCGTATCGGATCCAGATCCCGATGGCAGCCGGGGAGATGTACATGGTGGATAACCGTCGAGTGATGCACGGGCGTACCGGGCTGACCTCCGGAGGCGGTCGCCATCTGCAGTCCTGCTACGTCGAGATCGACGAGTTGCTCGGACGTCTTGCTGTGTTGGAGCGCTCCGTGGCGGTGGCCACGGTCTGACCCATCCGAGGGACCGGACCGACCGTCCGCTACGCTTCGGCGCGAGGTCCAATGAGGCCTCACCGAAACACCGAGCGACTTCGTCGTCGGTTACCGGTTGCCCGCCCCGCCGGTGGGACTGAGCCGCTCCCTTCGAGCAGGCCGTCATCGCGGGTCCGCCAACTGGGAACCGGCTGGTCGCTCCACATGGCCCGGAGTCGCTCCGGGTTTGAAAGGAGCCTTTCATGGCTGATCCCATCCGCGTGTCCGCGCCGATCTCCGGCACGGACCGTCACCTCACTCTCGAGACTGGGCGCTTCGCCCCGCAAAGTCAGGGGGCCGTCGTCGCCACCATCGGCGACACCCGAGTCCTCACCACGGCCAACGCCGCTCGCGATGTGCGACCGGGGGTTGATTTCTTCCCGCTCACCGTCGACGTCGAGGAGCGGTCGTACGCGGCTGGCAAGATCCCCGGTTCGTTTTTCCGTCGCGAGGGTCGTCCGACCGAGGACGCCATCCTCACCTGTCGTCTCACCGACCGTCCGCTGCGACCGGCATTCGCCGAGGGTTTCCGCAACGAGACCCAGATCGTCACCACCGTGCTCGGTGTCGACATGGAGAACCCTCACGACGTGCTCTCCATCAACGCCGCCTCGGCCGCGCTCATGATCTCGGGCATCCCCTTCGAGGGTCCGCTCGGCTCGGTGCGTATCGCGTACTCGACCGACGGCGAGTGGCTGCCCCATCCGACCTACGCCGAGTCAGACGCCTCGACCTTCGAACTGGTCGTCGCTGGGCGCGAGCTCGATAACGGCGACGTTGCCGTGATGATGGTCGAGGCTGGTGGCACCGAGCGCAGCTTCTACTTCTACGAGGACGGCGCGCCGAAGGTTGACGAGAGCGTTCTCGCCGGAGGGCTCGAGGCATGCAAGATCTGGATCAAGGAGTCGATCGCCCTCCAGCGCCAGCTGGTGGCCAGCGTGATCGCTACCTCCGGTCCGATCGAACCGCTCGAGTACACCCCGGTACTCGACTACACCCCCGAGGTGTTCGCCGCTGTCGAGTCGGCGGTCGCCGCGGAACTCGCCGAGGCTGTGACCATCGCCCGCAAGGCGGACCGTAACGCTGCCACCGATGCGGCCGCGGCGAAGGCTGTGGCGGCGCTGTGCACCGACGGTGCCGAGTTCGCCGGCCAGGAAAAGGCCGTCAAGGAGGCCGTGCGGTCGCTCACCAAGAAGCTCGTGCGCAAGCGGATCGTCGAGGAGGGTGTCCGCATCGACGGTCGTGGAGTGCGCGATCTCCGTCCGGTGTCCGCCGAGGTCGGCGTGCTCCCGACGGCTCACGGATCGGGTCTGTTCCAGCGCGGTGAGACCCAGGTGATGAACGTCTGCACCTTGGCGATGCCCCGCATGAACCAGATGCTCGACACGCTCTCGCCCGTCAACGAGAAGCGCTACCTGCATCACTACAACATGCCCCCGTGGGCGAACGGAGAGACCGGTCGCGTCGGCTCCCCGAAGCGCCGCGAGATCGGTCACGGTGCCCTCGCGGCCCGCGCCGTCTTGCCGGTGGTGCCGAGCCAAGAGGACTTCGCGTACACGCTGCGCCTCGTGTCCGAGGTCATGTCGTCGAACGGCTCAACCTCGATGGGTTCGGTCTGCTCCTCGAGCCTCTCGCTCATGGACGCTGGTGTCCCGATTCGGGGCGCTGTCTCCGGTATCGCCATGGGTCTCGTGAAGGAGGGCGACAACTACGTCACCCTCACCGACATCCTCGGGGCCGAGGACGCCTTCGGTGACATGGACTTCAAGGTCGCCGGCACCGCCGACGCGATCACCGCCTTGCAGCTCGATACGAAGATCGACGGTATTCCTGCCGACGTGCTCACCGCCGCGCTGCAGCAGGCTCGTGAGGCTCGCTTGCAGATCCTCGAGGTCATGAACGCCGCTATCGGCGCTCCGCGTGACGAGGTCGCCGAGACCGCTCCGAAGATCGTCACGCTCACCATCCCGATCGACAAGGTCGGAGAGGTGATCGGACCTAAGGGCAAGATCATCAACACGATCCAGGCCGAGACCGGAGCCGATATCAGCGTCGACGATGACGGCGCGGTTGGCATCGTCACCATCGGCGCCGTTGAGGCTTGGCGGATGGAGGAGGCGAAGGCGGCGATCCTCGCGATCGTCGACCCGCCGAAGGCTGAGATCGGCAAGACCTACAACGGTCGCGTCGTCAACATCACGAAGTTCGGCGCTTTCGTCAGCATCCTCCCGGGCCGTGACGGTCTGCTTCACATCTCCAAGCTCGGTGGTGGCAAGCGGATCAACGCCGTCGAGGACGTCCTCACGCTCGGTGACGAGATCGAGGTCGTCGTCGAGGAGATCGACGACCGCGGCAAGGTGAGCCTTCGGCCCGCTGGTGATCCGCCTTCGGGTGGTTCCGGCTCAGACGGCGAGCGCGAGAGCCGGCCCCCGCGCCGCGAATCGCGTACCGAGGGTGCTGGCGCGAGCGGCGACGTCGAGTCCGTCAGCTTCGACGACTCCTTCGACGCCGAACTCGCTGGTGAGCTCGGTGACCTCGGGCCCGGTTCCGAGCGTCGCGGCGGTGGCGGCGGCGGTCGCCGGCGTCACCGCTGACCCACGTCGATGACCGAACGGGTCGTCCGACTCGACTCCGGTCTGACGGTCGCCATCGACGAGATGGCGTCCACCAGATCGGCGTCGATCGGGGTCTGGGTCGGCGTCGGTTCGCGTGACGAGCCGAACGCCTCCTCAGGGGTCAGCCACTTCCTCGAGCACCTGCTCTTCAAGGGGACCGATCGCCTGACCGCTCGGGATATCTCCCGACGGGTGGACCGTGTTGGTGGCGACATCAACGCGTACACGTCGAAGGAGCACACCGTGTTCCACTGCCGCGTGCCAGCCCGGCACGTCGCCGACTCCATCTCGATACTCGGCGATGTGATCTGCTCGCCTTCGCTGCGAGCAGACGACGTGGAGAGCGAACGTCAAGTGATCTCCGAGGAGCTCGCCATGGACGATGACTCTCCTGAGGACGTCGGCTTCCGCGAGTTCTCCTCTGCGCTGTTCGCGAACCATCCGCTCGGCAGAGACACCGCGGGGGAGCGGGAGACCGTCGCGGCGATGACTGGGGAGCAGATCCGCCAGTTCCACCGTGAGCGTTATCTGGCCGGATCGATGGTGATCTCGGTGGCTGGAGGGGTCGACGCTGACTCGGTGATCGCGATGGTCGAGAAGGCCTTTACGCCGGTCCGTCCCGGTCGTGCCACCACCGCTCGTGAGGCGCCCGGGAGCATCGATCCGGGAGGTCACCTCGACGACGACACCGAGCAGGTCCACCTTGTGCTCGGCGGGCGCGCGATTCCGCGCGGCGACGCGGATCGTGAGGCGCTCGACATCGCCAACCACGTACTCGGAGGCGGCCTGTCGAGTCGGCTGTTCGACGAGATCCGCGAACGGCGCGGACTTGCGTACTCCGTTTTCTCCTCGGTCAGCACCTTCGAGGACTGCGGCGCTTGGACGATCTATGCCGGGTCGCAGCCGGCCACCGCGCCCGCGGTGCGGGAGTTGATCGAAGTTGAGTGCTCGCGACTGGTCGACGAGGGCATCACCGAGGAGGAATTGGCCGACGCGAAGGGATTCCTCCAAGGTGCCTTCGAACTTGGTCTGGAGGACTCGGGGGCTCGGATGAGTCGACTCGGCGGGTCCTTGACTCTGCTCGGCCGTCTGGTACCGGTCGACGAGCAACTCGCACGGTGGGCGGCGGTCGAACTCGATGACGTAGCTCGGGTAGCTGAGCGAGTGTTCGGCGGTCCTCGCGTGGCCGTGTCGGTCGGTCCTAGCCAGTCGCAGTAAGGCGGCCGCGCGAGCGCCGTGAGCAGGCCGGCGGTTAGCGTCTCAGCTATGACGAGCGGAACCGCGATCCGGGTCGGGGTGCACGGAGCGACCGGGCGCATGGGTCGCGCGGTCTGCGAGGCCGTCGCAGCGGCCGAAGGGCTCGAGTTGGCGGCACTAGTCGCGAGCTCCGCCGGACACGAGACCATCGCGGGTCTCGAGGTCGCGACTGAACTCCGGGCCTTCGCTGAGACTGGCTGTGACGTGGTCGTCGATTTCACGATCGCCGATGCGACCCGCGCGCTGGTGCCGTTCCTCGCGATGCATGGCATCCATGCGGTGATCGGTACCTCCGGGTTCTCTCGTGACGACCTTGACGCGTTTCGCGAGTCGCTGGCCTCGGGCGGGGTAAACGGCGTCCTCGCCCCGAACTTCGCGATCTCGGCGGCGTTGATGACGCGATTCGCCGCTATGGCCGCCCCGTTCTTCGACACGGCGGAGATCGTCGAGTCGCATCACGATCGCAAGGTGGACGCCCCCTCGGGAACGGCGATCGCGACCGCGGAAGCGATGATCCCCCGTGAGGGCGGGTGGGCCGCCGACCCCACCACCCACGAACTACTCGAGGGGTCTCGGGGTGGGCTCGGTCCGAACGGGGTGCGAATCCACTCGGTGCGGATGCGCGGAATGGTGGCCCATCAGGAGGTCGTGCTTGGCGCGACCGGTCAGACGCTCACGATTCGCCAAGACTCCTACGACCGCACGAGCTTCATGCCGGGCGTGGTGCTCGCCTGTCAGCGGGTCATGTCGACCGAGGGACTGACGGTCGGTCTCGATTCGCTGCTCTGACGGTGGTTAGCGCGCGCTGCCGCCGCGCACGTTCCGCGTGTTGATGAGGAGAACCAGCACCACGGATGCTCCGACCGCCCACCAGGAGTAGCGCTGCAGCCACTCGAGGAACGCGGTGAGTTCCTCATCGAAGATGGCGGCGAACCATTGGATGAGCGCGAGCCGTGCCACGATGCCGATCGCGAGAAGTGGCACAAGACGGGTGAGCGGCATGAGTCGGACACCACTCAGCGCCGCGACCAGATTGGAGCCGACGAAGAACGGCACGATCACGATGGAGGCTCTGTCGAAGCCCCGCTGAAATGAGTCGAGGGAGGTCTGGTCGACTCCCAGGTAACGGGTGAACCAACTGAGGGCGGTTGTTCGGTAGGCGCGTCCGATGGCGTGACAGATCAGGAACGCCGCTGCGATACGGGCCGGTCCGATGACCCAATAGGAGATGAGCGGCAGGTCAGCGCCGAGGGAGAGCGCCAAGTAGCGGTTGCGACTCGACAGGGCGATGAGGACGGTCGGGGAGTCCTCCACCAACCGTGCCCAGAAGATGCCGGCGATGTTGGTGGCCGCGACGAGGGCGACAAATCCGGCGAGCGCGTACCGGCCCCACGTCGGACGCTCGGCGGGCTCCACCCGCGTGACGCTACCGGCTCACGGAGCAGCGACCCAGAACGATCTCGCCGCGGCTACACGGGCGCCGGAGGCGTCGAAGGCAGCGGATGTGGCCCCTCGTTTCCGACCGTCCCATGAGGAGGCGTAGTCGCCGTTCCATCCGACAATCGCGAGCGTCTCGCCTGCGCTCACGGGGCGGTGTTCGACGACCGCGTACTGCACCGTGAAGGCGGGTCGGTGGTCGCGACTGAAGCAGACGTAGAAAGCGGCGGTGCAGTCGAGAGCGGCCCACAGCGCGGCTGAGGCGCTCAGTGGATCCTCGGCCCAGTCGGGCACCGTCCAGTCCGTCGCGAATCGGCCGTCGCCGAGTGGTGAGGCGTGCACCCCCATCGAATCCGGTCGTGATCCACACGAGAAGCAGTCCGGCACCGGGTTCGGGTCGAGGAACTGAGCAAAGCGCGCGCGGGCGTCGGCTGCCTCGTCAATTGACACCGGAGGTGTCTCCGGAACATCGGGTGTCCACGGCGCAGCGTCGATCACGAGTTCGCCGGCTGGTCCGATGAGCGCGGAACGGTCTCGGTCGACGGTCAGCGCGGTCTCGAGCGGAATGTGACTTCGAAGGGCGTATGTGCTGATTTCGTCGAGGTGCGAGGCGAGGTGGCGTGCCGTCCACCCACCTTGGCCGCTCCCCGAGGGGCCCTCGAAGCGGGCCGGGATCACGATGGAGGGCATCGCCAGACGGTACGTGATGCGCTCCGGCGGTCCGAAGCCGTCGCACTACGGTCAGGGGCCATGTTGGGAGTGATGCAGGACGTTCCGCTGTCGATCAGTCACCTGTTCGACCGCGCTGAGAAATACCACGGTCGAAAGGAGATCGTCACCGCCATCCCCGGCGGCCGCGAGCGATGCACCTACGCGCAATGGGCGGAGCGGACCCGCCGTCTCGGTGGGGTGCTCGATCGGCTCGGCATCTCCGAGCAGGGTCGAGTGGCCACGTTCGCGTGGAACTCCGCGCGGCACCTCGAGCTCTATTTCGCGGCGCCGTGCACCGGGAGGGTGCTTCACACCCTCAACATCCGGTTGTTCCCCGAACAGTTGACCTACATCGTGAACCATGCCGATGACGAGGTGATTTTCGTCGACCGTTCCCTGCTCGGGCTGCTCGCCCCACTGCTTGGCACCTTCGAGCGGCTGCGCCATCTTGTGGTCATGGAGGACGGGGCAGAGGTGGCCCCTGTCGACACGGGGCGTTTCGAGCTTCTCGATTACGAGGCGCTCCTCGCTGAGTCCGAGCCCGTCGAGTGGTCTCCGGTCGACGAGTACCGGGCGGCATCGATGTGTTACACGAGCGGTACCACCGGCAACCCGAAGGGCGTCGTCTACACCCACCGGAGCACGTTCCTACACACGATGGGTGTGCTCACGGTCGACTCTCTCGGGGTGCGTGAATCCGATGTGGTCATGCCGGTGGTTCCAATGTTCCATGTGAACGCCTGGGGTCTCGCCCACGCCGGGGTCGCGTCCGGCGCCAGCCTCGTGATGCCGGGCGCCGATCTGTCGGGCCGAGGGCTCGCCGACCTCATCGTCGAGGAACGGGTAACGGTCGCGGCTGGCGTACCGACGATCTGGATGCAGGTGCTGCCTGAACTCGCCGGCCGCGACGCCTCGAGTCTTCGCGCCATCCCCTGCGGTGGCTCCGCGGTGCCGAGGGCGTTGTCGGAGGGTTATCGCACGCAGATCGGCCTGCCGCTGCTGCAGGCATGGGGTATGACCGAGACGAGTCCTATCTGCGCCGTCGCGCACCTCGACGCTGATGAGCAGGATCTCGACGACGATACGAAGGCCGACCTGCGAACCATGGTCGGGCGGATCAGCTTCGGTGTCGAGATGCGGGTGGTCGACCCGTCCTCGGGCGAGTCGGTCCGATGGGACGGTGAGGCGACCGGCGAACTGCAGTGTCGAGGGAACTGGATCGCCGCGAGTTACCACGACGACCCGCGGTCGGGGGAGAGTTTCACCGAGGACGGCTGGCTACGCACCGGCGATGTGGCGACCGTTGACGACCGCGGTCGGATCCGGCTCGTCGACCGGACGAAGGACCTCATCAAGTCGGGAGGGGAGTGGATCTCCTCCGTTGAACTCGAGAACGAACTGATGGCGCATCCGGGTGTCGCCGAGGCCGCGGTGATCGGCGTGCCCCATCCGAGGTGGTCGGAGCGCCCGCTGGCTTGTGTGGTGCGGGCTGAGGGTTCTCAGATCAGCGCTGAGGAAGTGCTGTCGCACCTCGCTGGACGGGTCGCTAAGTGGCAGGTGCCCGATGCGGTCGAGTTCATCGACGAGGTGCCGAAGACGAGCGTCGGGAAGTTCTCGAAGAAGGACCTGCGCGAGCGGTTCTCCGATTACTTGCTCTCCGACGACTGAGCGGCCGGCCGAGGTCGACAAACCTCTTGACGGTGAGACACTGAGCGTCTTAGTGTCTCACATGTGACCGACGTCTCACCGGGGAGTGCATCGACAGGTGTCGAGGACCGTGTCCTCGACGCTGTCCTCGAGTGCAGTCAGCGCTGGGGCTACGAGCGGATGACAATCGACGATGTCGTCGAGCGATCCGGGGTCTCGCGGGCGACGATCTACCGACTCTTTCCAGGAGGCCGGGAGGTGCTGTTCGAAGCGCTCCGCGTCCGCGAGCTCGACCGCTTCTTCGCCGACCTTCGAGCCGAGGTCGAGACGGCCGACACCCTCGACGACATCGTTGTGCGAGCGGTCGTCGGGGCCACGCGGGCTCTCCGCGACGACGAGCACCTCGCGACGATGCTCGCCGCGGAACCTGGCGAGGTCCTCGGCCAGCTCACCGTCGATGGTGTGCCGCGGATCATTCGAATGGCGACGGCCTCGCTGACGCCGCTCGTGACGAACCATCTCGACCCGGCCCGGTCGCGGGCCCTCATCGATGTGCTCGCCCGTCTCACCATCTCGTATTTCTTGGCGCCCAGCCCGCTCGTCGATCTCGGCGA
>Ga0181578_10001039_pt1 | contig 26688 bp, 25 predicted proteins | sample 071ome_21_FD_148659 | JGI IMG/M metagenome (GOLD analysis project Ga0181578, IMG submission 148659) | Coastal salt marsh microbial communities from the Groves Creek Marsh, Skidaway Island, Georgia - 071401CT metaG (spades assembly) | ecosystem: Environmental > Aquatic > Marine > Intertidal zone... | reverse complement strand
CGGACGCCTGCATCGTTCGCTGGCTCCAAAACTTTGCCAGGCAATGCGTACAGGCGCGCATTTTTCCACCCGAACTCTTGACCTTTTCTATCAGTTGGCGGTCAAATGGAGTAACAGTGTGAGAACACGCCCCTTGCTGGAGAATGCTCATGACTGCAGAACAATTTCTTTCCGGGAAACTCCGCCGCTTTTCCATCCTCGACATCAGCCTGGTTAAGGCCGTCTACTTTCTGTTTGGGCTGCTGATCTTTGTGCTTTACCCCGAACTGGAGTCGCTTGACTGGTGGTTTTATGGCTTATTGGGCCTTGCCGCCGCGTTTCCTTTGTGGCTGCATTTCTTCACCTTCGAAGGCAGCTATTTCGATAAAGGCAGAGCCTATCTGAAAAGCAACTCACCCGCGCTGCAGGTTCTGCTTTTCATGACACAGATGTTCTTCGCCCTCATGCTGGCCTGCCTGATTCCCTGGCTGGTCAGTGGCGAATGGTGGCTCTATCTTGTCTTGATTTTCGTACTGGCCATCAAGCCGATGACGACCACGGTGTTTTGGTGAGCAGGCACGGGACTTGATTCCTGGGCCCGCTTGGGTCTAAATCGGGTTTTCAGCCCAGGAGCGGCACGTCATGGCAGGCATTCCCGAGCGCTTCAGCGCTTTTCGTGTTCACAATGATTCAGATGGCTACCGTTCTGGTATCGAGGAAATCAGCCTCGACGATCTGAACGAGGGCGATGTCACCATCGAGGTCGCCTACTCCAGCATCAATTACAAAGATGCGCTGGCCGCCACGGGCAAGGGCAAGATTCTTCGCCGCTACCCGCTGTGCGGCGGCATCGATGTTGCCGGCACGGTGGTCGAGTCCGACTCCGATGACTACGCGCCTGGCGACCCCGTACTGGTGACCGGATCGGGTTTGTCAGAGGTTCGCGACGGTGGCTACAGCCACTATCAGCGCCTCGACAGCAAGTCGGTGGTGCCCCTGCCAGAGGGACTCAGCCTGCGTGAGGCCATGGCGCTTGGCACGGCGGGCTTCACCGCGGCCCTGTCGCTGTATCGCATGGAGGCACTGGGCCAGTCTCCCGACCAGGGCCCCATTGTGATCACCGGCGCCACCGGCGGCGTAGGCAGCCTGGCCATCAATATCCTGACCGGGGCGGGCTACGATGTGCACGCCATTACCGGCAAGGTGAGTGAATTCGATTACCTGGAGGGCCTTGGCGCCACCCAGTGCCTGTCACGGCACGACCTGTACTGGGGGCAAAAGCCGCTGGAAACCGCGCGCTGGGCTGGCTGCATCGACAATGTAGGCGACGAGATGCTGAGCGGGCTCACCCGCGTGATCAAGCCCTTTGGGAACATCGCCAGCTGCGGCCTGGCTGGTGGCATCAGCCTTCAGACCACGGTCATGCCATTCATTATTCGCGGCGTCAGCCTGATTGGCATCAGCTCATCCAACTGTCCCTACCCGGTTCGCAAGGAGATCTGGCAGCGGCTGGCCGACGACTGGAAACCACCGAAGCTTGACGAGATTGCCAACAAGGAAGTGCGCCTCGAAGACATGGGCGATACCTTCGACACGATGATGCGCGGTGGCGCGCTTGGCCGAACAGTGGTTAAGGTGGGCAACGGCTAATCAGCCACCCAAAACCTGCAGGACATGCTCCGCCGAGCTGACGCGAAACTCGCCCGGTGGCTCGACGAGCAGTTCCTTCACCACCCCATCGTCCACCAGCATGGCAAAGCGCTGCGAGCGAAAGCCCATGCCCCACGCGGTGGCATCCAGGTCCAGGCCGAGTTTTTCAGCGAATTCACCGTTGCCGTCTGCGAGCATATCGATACCCTCGGCACTCGCTTGCTGACCCCATGCATGCATGACAAATGTGTCGTTCACGGACATGCACGCGATGGCATCCACACCCTGGTCCCGAATCTGCTGCTGATGTTCGATGAAACCCGGCAGGTGCTTGGCTGAGCACGTGGGCGTAAAAGCGCCCGGCACCGAAAACAGCACAACCCTGCGGCCTGCGAAGTAATCCGTCGTCGCGATGCTTTCGGGGCCCTTCTCCCCCATACGTCCCAGGTTGGCCTCAGGGACGCGGTCTCCCAACTTGATGGTCATGGCTCTCTCCTTAAGTACTTGAAATCAGCGCCGGTTTGCAATGGCGGCGTCTATGGCAGCTTGCAGGGACGCCACATCGACCGGCTTGGTCATATAATCAACGGCACCCTGGCGCATACCCCAATCGCGGTCGACATGATCGTTTTGCGTCGTGACAAACACCACGGGAATATGTGCGGTGGCCTCATCTCGCGCCAGTGTGCGCTTGGCCTCGAAACCATTCATGCCCGGCATGACGACATCCATGAGAACCAGGTCAGGGTGGTCAGCCTGTGCCTTTCGCACGCCTTCCTCGCCATCAGTCGCGACCACGACTGAATGGCCAAGGCGCTGTACCAGCTGGCTCAGCTGTAGCCGATATGACGGTGAATCGTCAACGATCAGAATTTTTGCCATACCCAGAAACACAGGACCCGTAACGATGACCCTGAATATATCTCAGCCAGATTCATTTTTCCGTTTTTGGTCTTAGTTCGAGGCCAGCATGAGCCCGAATGTCCAACATCAAACACCAAAAGGGCCGAAAAATCGCTGCGGAATCAACGTGGAACCGCTGGCGGCAGACTATTCTGAAGGCTCTTCTTCGCCCGCTTCCCCATCGGGCTCGTCGGCATCACCTTCGGTCTGGATTCGGGCCAGGCCAACCAGGTTTTCACTTTCCGCGAGCCGGATCAGCGTAACGCCCTGCGTGTTTCTCCCCAGGGTGGAGATCTCAGACACGCGGGTGCGAACCAGGGTTCCGCCATCGGAAATGAGCATAACGTCATCTTCTTCGGTGACCTGTACGGCCGAAATCAGGGCCCCGTTGCGGTCTGATGCCTGGATGCCGATCACCCCCATGCCACCGCGGCCCTGCACCGGAAAATCTTTGGGCGCTGTCCGCTTGCCGTACCCATGGCGCGTGGCTGTGAGAACGTCGCCTTCCTTCACCACCAGCATCGATACCACGTGCTGATCGCGCGACAGGCGAATACCTTTCACGCCACGCGCCACCCGGCCCATGGGGCGAACGTCACTCTCTTTGAACCGAATACACTTGCCTGAGCTGGCGAACAGCATGATGTCACGTTCACCACCGGTGATTTCCACGTTGACCAGCTCGTCGTCATCGGGCAGATCGATGGCCCAGATGCCATTTGCCCGTGGGCGCGAATAAGCCGACAGCGCGGTCTTCTTGACGATGCCGTTGCGGGTGGCAAAAAACACAAACTTGTCTTCGGGATAGTCCCGAACAGGCAAGACGGCGTTCACCCTTTCGTCCTTGTCCAGCGGCAGAAGATTGACGATGGGCTTGCCGCGGCTGGCGTGGCTGGCCTGAGGAAGCTCGTAAACCTTCATCCAGTGGATGCGCCCGCGGCTGGTAAAACACAGCAAGGTGTCGTGCGTGTTGGCCACGAACAGCGTATCGATGAAATCTTCCTCTTTCATCTTGGTGGCGGATTTGCCCCGACCACCCCGGCGCTGTGCCTGGTATCGATCCAGGGTTTGCGATTTGGCATAGCCGGCATGTGAAAGCGTCACGACCACATCTTCTTCGGAGATCAGGTCCTCCAGTGTCAGGTCCAGCCGCTGTTCGATGATCTCGGTACGACGATCGTCGCCATACTGCTCGCGAACTTCCTCAAGCTCGCCCTTGATGACCTCCATCAAGCGGGCAGGATCAGACAGCACACGTAACAATTCGCGCACCGTGTCGAGAATTTCTTCGTATTCCCTGGTCAGTTTTTCCTGCTCCAGGCCGGTCAGGCGGTGCAGGCGCATGTTCAGGATCTCCTGCGCCTGCACGGGCGACAGCTGGTAGCCATCTTCATGCAAGCCGAACCGGGCTTCGAGATCCTCCGGTCGGGACATTTCCGTGCCCTCGCGCCCCAGCATCTCAGCGACGAGCCCCGGCGACCAGCGACGCGCCAGCAGCGCTTCCCGCGCCTCAGCCGGGGTGGCCGAGCCCTTGATCAGATCGATCAACTCATCGAGGTTGGCCAGGGCAACGGTGAGACCTTCCAGCACGTGTGCCCGGTTGCGCGCTTTGCGCAGGTCAAACAGCGTGCGGCGGGTAACCACCTCTCGGCGATGCCCGATGAAAGCCTGCAGCACCTCTCGGATATTCAGCAGGCGCGGCTGGCCCTCCACCAGCGCCACCATGTTGATGCCGAATACATTTTGCATCGATGTTTGCTGGTAGAGGTTATTCAGAACCACTTCCGGCACCTCGCCACGGCGCAGCTCAATGACCACCCGCATGCCATCTTTGTCGGACTCGTCACGCAACTCGGTGATGCCCTCAAGCTTTTTCTCCTTGACCAGCTCGGCGATCTTCTCGAGCAGCCTGGCCTTGTTGACCTGGTAGGGAAGCTCGGTGACGATGATGGAATCCTTGCCGTTGCGGTCATCGGTCTCGACATGCGAGCGTGCACGGACATAAATACGCCCGCGCCCGGTGTGATAGGCGTCGTGGATACCCTGAGCGCCGTTAATCATGCCCGCGGTGGGAAAATCCGGCCCCGGCAAGTGTTGCATGATCCCTTCGATGTCGAGCTCAGGGTTTTCAATGAGCGCGATGGTAGCGCCAATCACCTCGGTCAGGTTGTGCGGCGGAATATTGGTGGCCATGCCCACCGCGATACCGGCGGATCCGTTGACCAGCAGACTGGGGACCCGGGTGGGCAGCACCAGCGGCTCGTGCTCCGACTCGTCATAATTGGGCCCGAAATCGACGGTTTCGCGGTCGAGGTCGGAAAGCAGTTCATGCGCCATGCGCGACATGCGCACCTCGGTGTAACGCATGGCCGCGGGCGCGTCTCCGTCGACCGAGCCGAAGTTCCCCTGGCCATCGACCAGCAGGTAGCGCATGGCAAAGGGCTGCGCCATGCGAACAATCGTGTCGTAAACGGCGGAATCACCATGCGGGTGATATTTACCGATCACATCACCCACCACGCGCGCGGACTTTTTGTACGGCTTGTTCCAGTCGTTCCCCAGCTCACTCATCGCGAACAATACGCGTCGATGCACCGGTTTGAGACCATCACGAACATCCGGCAGCGCCCGCCCCACGATCACGCTCATGGCGTAATCGAGGTAAGACTGCTTCATCTCGTCTTCGAGATTAACCTGAAGGATTTCCTTGGCAAGTTCAGCCATGCGAAAACACTCTCCGAAATTGATGCTAGGTGTCTGTTTTTTCGGGCTTTATTCGGCGGGAAAAAGACAAAGCCAAATGATTGATAAACACCTGAAAATTAATCATTAATTCTACCATATCGCCGCCACTGAAGGGCTGATTTTCGGGGCCGGAAAATTCATCACTGGCGATGCGGCGGCTGAGCGCAGTAGAATCGGCCACTGGACCCGAAACCAGGAACTCCGAACCATGCAGAATTTGATTCGTCTGGCCGCCCTGCTTCTCTTCGTGAGCAGCACCGCTTTTGCCCAGGAAGGCGCCTCAGGGGGCAACCCCGTCGTGGTGCTGCACACCAACAAAGGGGACATCACGCTTGAGCTCTATCAGGACAAAGCCCCGAAAACCGTCGAAAATTTCCTGCAGTATGCGAGGGACGGTTTCTATGACGGCACCATTTTTCACCGGGTCATCAGCCACTTCATGATCCAGGGCGGCGGTTTCACCGAAGATCTGACCCAAAAACCCACGCGTGACCCCATAGAAAACGAAGCCGACAATGGTCTGAATAATTTGCGTGGAACCATCGCGATGGCAAGAACCAACGACCCGCACTCCGCGACCGCGCAGTTTTTTATCAACGTGGAACTCAACAACAACCTGGATCACACGAGCAAAGCCAGCTCGCGCGAATGGGGCTATGCCGTGTTCGGCCATGTGACCGAGGGTATGGAGGTGGTTGATGATATCCGTTTTGTCGCCACCGGCACCCAACGCATGCCCAACGGACTTGGCATGGGCGATGTACCCACGGAAACCGTTTTGATCGAGTCGGTAGAAGTGCGCTGAAGCGTATCGGCCTGGGCGTCCAGAGTTGGCAGCGTGAACGGTCAAACGCTTTTTATTTCTGACCTGCACCTGGATGAGACCAGGCCGGCGGCCACGCAGTTATTCATTGAATTGACACGCGGAGAGGCCCGGCAGGCTGACGCGCTCTACATTCTGGGCGACCTGTTCGAGTACTGGCTGGGTGATGACGTGGAGACACCGCTGTCCAGGCAGGTGGCACAAGCCCTGTCTGAGCTTTCGGCCAGCGGCACGCCCTGCTTCTTCATTCACGGTAACCGGGACTTCATGCTCGGCGAAGACTATGCCGCCAGCTCGGGAATGCAATTGCTGCCCGAAGAATGCGTGGTCAGTCTTTACGGCCAGCCCGTGCTGCTGATGCACGGCGACCAACTATGTACCGATGACGTTGGATACCAGAAGATTCGCGCCATGGTCAGAACCCCGGAATGGCAGGCAGCCCTGATGCAAAAGACACCCGCTGAGCGCATCGCCTTTGCCCGCGACGCGCGCAAAAAAAGCGCAGATCACAAGCAGGGTGTGAGCGAGATGATCATGGATGTCAACGATCAGGCGGTTGCAGCCGCTTTCCGGCGTCACGGTGTCGAACTGATGATTCACGGCCATACCCACCGTCCCGCGCAGCATGAACTGCAGGTGGACGGGCGCGGGGCGCGTCGCCTCGTGCTTGGTGACTGGTACGAGCAGGGCAGCCTGATCCGGCTGGGCGCGAACGGCATCGAGGAATGTTTCCCCGGATTTTGAAACAGCGCTTTCACGGCTCAGCATATCCGCTTCGCAGCTAAGCTCTCCCCTTCAAACGCACAGCAAATTGCTCAGCCAGGCCGAGGCCGGAGCTATGCGCCACCCGCCCCGATGAGCCGCTTCATCTCCTGCTGGGAGAATCCGGCTTCAAGCCGCGCTTCCTGGTTGAATGGCCCCCTGATCGAGGGGCCGTAGTACCTTTCCAGCAAATCAAAAAAGGTCGGCTCAGGGTCCAGGCTTTGCCGTTCACAGCAGTACCGAAACCAACGGCTTCCAATGTCGACGTGACGCACTTCCTCCTGAAGAATAACGCGCAGCACACCGACAGTGACCTCATCCCCTGCCTGTTGCAGGCGCTCGATCATGCCGGGCGTCACATCCAGCCCACGGGCCTCGAGCACCCGTGGCACCAGCGCCATGCGCCTCAGACAGGAATCTGCGGTCTTCTCCGCCATCTCCCACAGACCGTTGTGTGCCGGAAAGTCGCCATAGGCACATCCCAATTCCTCGAGACGCCCCGAGACCATAAGGAAATGCCTGGCCTCATCTGCAGCGACGCTGAACCAGTCCCGGTAATAGTCATCCGGCATGTCGCGAAAACGGTAAACCGCATCCAGCGCCAGGTTGATCGCGTTGAATTCGATATGCGCCACTGCGTGCACCAGGGCTGCCCTGCCCTCCTCGCTGCCGAGGCGCCGTCGCGGTACGTTTGCGGGCTCAACCAGCAGTGGCCTTTCGGGCCTGCCGGGCGGGCCGATCTTTGCCAGGGGGCAATCTTCGTCCCGCTGCAGTTGGCCGGCCGCGAGGGAAGCCTGGACAGCCTCGACCGATTGGCATTTCTCGACGGGATCATCGAGTTGCAGGCAATACCGGGCGGACTGGAACCACCCGTTCCCGGATATAACCGGAATCCGGCTCATGGAGCCGGATTCTCCTCGCGCGTCATCACAGGTTTCCGATCAGGGCATCTGCAAAGCCGGAGGTGGGCACTTCCGTGGCGCCCTCCATCTGGCGGGCGAAATCGTAGGTCACGATTTTTTGCCCAACCGTCTTCTCAAACGCACCGGCAATCAGCTGAGCCACCTCTTTCCATCCGATGTACTCGAACATCATGCAACCTGAGAACATCAGCGAGCTCGGGTTAACTTTGTCCAGGTTGGAATACTTGGGCGCGGTGCCGTGGGTGGCTTCGAAAACCGCGACATGATCCGCGATGTTGGCGCCGGGGGCGATACCCATGCCGCCCACTTCGGCGGCCAGCGCGTCGGAGAGGTAGTCGCCGTTGAGGTTGGATGTGGCAATCACGCTGAACTCGGCCGGACGCAACTGCATCAGCTGGAACATGATGTCCGCGATGCGGTCTTTGATGACGATCTTGCCTTCAGGCCGCTTGCCGTCAAATTGGCTCCACAGTTCGTCTTCGGTGATGGTTTGCTCCGGGAACTCCTCGGCGGCCAGTTCATATCCCCAGTTGCGGAAGGCGCCTTCGGTGAATTTCTGAATATTGCCTTTGTGCACCAGCGTTACGCTGTCATGTCCGTTATCGATCGCGTACTGAATGGCCTTGCGAACCAGCCGCTTGGTGCCGAAGGGCGAGATGGGCTTGATACCCAGACCGGCGCCTTCGAAGAAATCAGCGCCCATTTCCTCGCGCAGGAATTTCGCCAGCTTCTCATTTTCGGGTGTGCCGGACTGGTACTCGATACCGGCGTAGACATCCTCGGTGTTTTCGCGGAACAAAACAGCGTTTACATCCTCTGGGTGCCGCATGGGTGAAGGCACGCCCTGGTACCAGGTGACCGGCCGCACGCAGGCATAGAGGTCGAGTTCCTGGCGCAACGATACGTTGAGCGAACGGAAACCACCGCCCACCGGCGTGGTCAGGGGGCCCTTGATCGCCACGAGCAAATCCTTCACCGCCTCCAGCGTCTCCGCCGGGAAATAGTCACCATCGTAGATACCCGCCGCCTTCTCGCCGAGAAACAATTCAGCCCAGTGCACCTTGCGCCGGCCACCGTAGGCTTTCTCAACGGCCGCGTCCCAGATACGCAGGCTGGCGCGCGTGATGTCCGGACCGATTCCATCACCCTCGATGAAACCGAGAATAGGTTGATCGGACACGACGAGACGGCCGTCGCTAACGGTGATCTTGTCACCGGCTTCCGGTATGCGGATGTGTCGATAGCTCATGATGATGGGTTCCTGCTGTTAAAGGTTGGAATACAGCTCGGCATTATATCGTGACCCGGCCCCTCATCGCCTCTGCGCTGGATCATCTCAACCCCGGTTTAACGTTGCTTTAAGCTGGCTGCGGCATAATTCAGCCTCCGCCCCGCCCAGGAACACCATGAGCAGCATCGCTGAACCCCTAGAACCGCTCCAGTGGCGCTATGACAGCCAGGGGAAAGTGCTGCGCGCGGTGGCGTTGATGGCCGTACTCCTGCATGCACTGTTGCTGCTGATTCCGGCAAAAAAACCAGCGCCCATGCCCATCCAGCGCGGCGTGGCTGTGGATGTCCGTTTTGAGTCACCGGCACGCGATGAAGCGCTGTCCACACCGCCTGTCGAGCCTGTGCCTGTGCCGCAGCCTGTACCCATGCCCGAGTCATTGCCCGAGTCATTGCCCGAGTCATTGCCCGAGTCATTGCCCTCGGCGCCGCCGCTGGTGGCCGAGCCCGATTTCAAGACCCGGCCAGAGGTCACAACCGCCCTGCTCCTGGAACTAGCGCGCGAGCTGGAATGGAATGCGCCCGACCAGCCCGCCCGAACGCCCGGCCTGGCCTATATCCCGGATTTGCCGCCCAACCTGGCGCGGCCGGTGCTGCCCATGGCGCCCAACCGGTTTGACAGCTCCGTACTCAGTGGCGAGCAAGAGGTCCTCGACCAGTGGATGGAGCCCGGCGGCATCATCAACGCGGTGGTCAAACTGCCCAACGGCGACATCCTGTGCGGGCGCTTGGCGCCCTGGAGCATGATGGACCCCCTGGTGGAACCCGTGGCCATGTACCGACCCTGCGGAGGCGGCGGAAAACGCGCGACCCGGGCCTCCCCTTTTTCTTTACGCAACTAAAGGCTGTGCGCGCGTCACGAGTGGCGAATTTCGCCACAAGGCCTGTTCTTCCGCCCGCCCCATGATCCGATCTTACTGTTTTTATGTGCTTTTCCATATGGCACGAAACCTGCATATTATTTCATGCATTCACACAGGAGTCGAAAACAATGGGTCGAGGATCTGCCGGAAATGTCATTGCCGGACTGGCGAGCTTCTTCATTCCCGGACTGGGACAGTTGCTGCAGGGTCGCTGGTTGCTGGCAGGTTTCATGTTCGTACTGACGTGGTTCTTCTGGCTGTTCCTGATGGGCTGGGTGATCCACCTGTGGTCCATCATCGATGCCGCCGTCTACGATCCGCCCCGTCCGCGGAGCTGGCGCGAAGAACGCTACGGGCGCTACGGCCGATACGCGTAAGCCTGTAACCGCGCACCGGATACCCCCAACGAGGATTTGCATGCGTGCCGCACAGGCGGCACCATGCACCGAGATGCTTGTCTCGGAGTAACATCAGGTGACCCCAACCGAATTGCACATCCGCCCGGCCGTCGCCGGCGACGGAGCGCTGGTCTTTACATTCATCCACGGACTGGCCGAATACGAAAACCTGGCCCATCAGGTACTTGCAACGCCTGAGTCGGTGGAAAACACCCTGTTCGGCCCTGCTCCGGCCGCGGAAGTGCTCATCGCCGAGTGGGGGCAGCAGCCTGCCGGCTTCGGGCTCTTTTTTCCCAACTACTCCACCTTTCTTGCCCAGCCGGGCATCTACCTCGAGGACCTGTTTGTGCTGCCTGAGTTCCGGGGGCAGGGTATCGGAAAAGCCCTGCTCGCGAGATTGGCAGGAATGGCCATTGAGCGTGGCTACGGTCGCCTCGACTGGTCGGTGCTGGACTGGAACCAGCCCGCGATTGACTTCTACGAAGGGCTTGGCGCCCGAGCCCTCGACGACTGGATGCAGTACCGGCTGACGGGTGAGGCCCTGCAACGCCTGGCCGGGGCGCGTTAACGCGGCCCCATAGAACATGACCGTTCACGGTAGCGGCAACCACCACCTCACCCGAACGGCCATTGATTATCAGAGGGCCTCGTTGATGGATCGCACCGATGCGCCTGGATTGACGCACGCAGGAATTGAAGCGCACAGGATTTGACGCACAGAGGCCCCGGAGGACCCACCCATTCCGGCGCTTCTGGCCGCTACGCAGTCCTTACTGGGAAATCACGTAGAAGCCCAGGCGAACCCACATCCCGATGACCGCGAGACCTCCGGCAACATAAACCAGGAAGCGGTGCGTAACGTTGTTGTAACTGAGATGAATGATGGCGTGCGCGACCCGCAGTATCACAAACACCCAAGCGAGAAAGACGATCACCCTGTCCTGCAACATCAGGGTCAGGGCCAACATGATGGCCAGGTAGAACAGGACCGGCAGCTCGAACTGGTTGCTGAAGTTGTCCGCCGCGGCGGTGTTGTTCAGCAAACGCCTGCTGTCCCTGCGGGTGGCCAGCTCATTGGGGTCGATCTGCCTGGCCTGTATTTCGGCGAGCCGGGTCTGGTACATGCGCAGCCAGACCAGAAAGGTCAATCCAACCTGAATCAGCAGCGGGTAAAGCAAGGGTTTGTAGAACATGAATGTCGTCCCACAATGGGCCAGGCGGCCATGATAGCACTCAAACCGGTCACGTCGACCCAAGCAGAAACCGCCCCATCAATCCGATGCGACCGGCTTCAGGGGTGGGGTCAGATGTGCTCCATCTCCCCCACCATAGGCAAGGACCAGTCAATGGGCGACTGGCCATGCTCCTGCAACCACTGGTTGGCACGGGAAAAATGCCCGCAGCCGAAAAACCCCCGGTTGGCGGAAAGGGGTGAGGGGTGTGGCGCACTCAGCACCAGGTGGCGATCGCGGTCGATCACCTGGCCCTTTTTCAGCGCGTAATTGCCCCACAGCATGAACACCAGCCCCTCGCGTTCGGCGTTGAGCAGACGGACCACCTGGTCGGTGAACGACTCCCAGCCTTTGCCCTGGTGCGCGCCGGCCTTGCCACGTTCAACCGTGAGGACGGCATTGAGCAACAGCACGCCCTGCTCCGCCCAGTGGCCCAGGTAACCATGATCCGGCGCAACGATACCCAGGTCTTGCTCAATCTCTTTGAAAATATTCAGCAGCGATGGTGGGGTGGGCACCCCCAGGCGAACGGAAAAACACAGCCCATGGGCTTGTCCGGGACCGTGATAGGGATCCTGGCCCAGTATCACGACCCGCACCTGCTCAAACGGGGTAGAGTCAAGGGCATTGAAAATTTTATCGCCCGGCGGGTAGATGACTGCGCCCGCTTTCTTTCGCTCGAGGAGAAAAGTCCTCAAACGGACCATGTATTCCTTCGCAAATTCGCCCGCCAGACGGCTTTTCCACGATGCTTCGAGGCGAATTTCCCGCGATTCGTTCATGGTGGGGTGCTTAACCTAGTAAAATTCAGCCCAACTGACTGACCCATCACAATTTACACGAGAACACTTGCCATGCCCATTACCACAGACGTCGTCATCATAGGAGCCGGCCCGGTCGGCCTGTTCCAGGTCTTTGAACTTGGGCTGCTCGATATCAAAGCGCACGTCGTCGACTCGCTGCAGCAGCCGGGTGGCCAATGCTCGGAGCTGTACCCGGAAAAACCGATCTATGACATTCCGGCGTTTCCCATCGTGGGCGCCCAGGAACTGATCGACCGTCTGCTGGAGCAGATCAAGCCATTTGGCGCCGAATTCCACCTTGGCCAGACGGTGGAGAAGCTGAGCCGCAAGGAGGACGGCCGCTTTCAGCTGATCACCTCCAAGGGCACCGAATTCGATACGGCGACGGTTATCCTGGCGGCCGGCCTGGGCGCCTTCCAGCCCAGGCGCCTGCGCGCGCCGGGGGCGGCCGAACAGGAAGAGAAACACATTCACTACAAGATCACCGACACCGACTGGATTTCCGGCAAGGACATCATCATCCTGGGTGGCGGCGATTCCGCGCTCGACTGGACACTGGAACTGCACGGCAAGGCCAAGTCCATCACCCTGGTTCACCGGCGGCTGGAATACCGGGCTCAACCCGCCTCGGTATCGAAGATGAAGGCCTTGTGCGATGGCGAGCAGCTGCAGGAGTTTCACGGCATGGTGCGTGGCGTTCTGGCCGAAGGGGATCAACTCACCGGCCTCAAGGTGGCTGATGGCGAAGGCGAACTGCGCGAGGTACCCGGCGAAGAGGTCTTCGTCTTTTGGGGTCTGTCGCCCAACCTCGGGCCCATCGCCGACTGGGGCCTGGACATTGAAAAGCGCCAGATCCGTGTCAACACCGAAGATTTCCAGACCAGTGAGCCGGGCATCTTCGCCGTCGGCGACATCAACACCTACCCGGGTAAAAAGAAGCTGATCCTGTCTGGGTTTCACGAAGGCGCACTGGCTGCTTTCGGCGTGCAAAAGCTGCTTCATCCGGATCAAAAGGTCTTCCTGCAGTACACCACGACCAGTCCGGTGATGCACAAGCGACTGGGTATCGAAGACAGCAGCGGAGAACAGCGCTAGGCAGCAATGCATAGGGCTCTCTCGGAACCCCTGCCGATCATGCGCCCCGTCGACATCATTGATCACATGAGACAGGGTGAGGTTGGCCCAGCGTGAGAGCCGCAAAACCATCTGCAAATCGAATCGAGAATATCTCTACTCGCCGATATCCTCATTCCAGAGTTCCGGTCGCTCGGCCATGAACCGGCGCATGAGTTCGATGCAAGCCGTGTCCTGGACGACGACAACTTCCACGCCCCGTTCCCGCAGCAGTTGTTCCTCACCCATGAAGGTCTGATTCTCGCCGACAACCACCTTCGGGATGCCATAGAGAAGGATCGCGCCCGTGCACATGGGACAGGGTGACAAGGTGGTGTATAGCGTGCTTTCCCGGTAAACACGGGCCGGCTGCCGGCCCGCGTTTTCCAGGGCGTCCATCTCGCCATGCAGCACGGCGCTGCCCTGCTGCACCCGCCGATTATGACCCCGACCGATGATCCGGCCATCGTGCACAATGACTGAGCCGATGGGTATACCGCCCTCCGAAGCACCGTCCTGAGCCTCCTTTAACGCGGCAGCCAGGTACTCATCCATCCTCGCAATCCCTTCCAGCGATGTCGTTATTGCAATACGATAGCATCGAACACACGGATTGCGACCCGATTCGAGGGTCGCGGTTCATCAGGGCAACCCCGGGAACGCATCATGAAACTGTTTGACGAAACCGCATCAACCCCCAGCACGGACTACGATTACGATGGCATGCTGGCCTCGCGCAAGAAGAACTACCTGCCGCTGGCGCTGTATCACGATAAGCCACTGCACCTGGTGAAAGCCAAGGATATGTATGTCTGGGACGGCGATGGGAGACAGTATCTCGACTGCATTGGCGGCATTGTTTGCATCTCGGCCGGCCACAATCATCCGGAAATCAAGCGTCGGCTGATCGAAATGCTGGAAAACGACGAGATTCAGCACACCAGCACGCTTTATCTCAGCCGCCACCTGGTGGAACTGACCGAAACCATGGTCAGCCACGCGCCTGAAGGCCTGGACCGCGCCTCGTTCGTGAACTCCGGATCGGAAGCCAACGAACTGGCTTTCATGAGCGCTCGCGTGGCCACCGGCGAAAACATCATCATCAACCTGCGCCACAGCTATCACGGCGGGACGGCCGCCACCCAGGCCCAGTGCGGACACCACACCTGGCGTTTCCGTGCCCAACCGGTCACCGGGGCCGTCAGCGCGATGGAGCCTTACTGCTACCGCTGCCCATTCAACCAAAAGCCGGATAGCTGCAACCTGGAATGCGCCAAGAACGTGGAAACGACCATCCAGACCGCAACCCATGGAGCCATCGCGGGCATGATCGTGGAGCCCGTGATGGGCGTGGGCGGCTTCATTACACCACCGGATGCCTATTTCAGCGAGGTAACGGACATCGTGCACCGCTACGGCGGTAAATACATTTCCGATGAGGTTCAAACCGGCGCCGGGCGTTGCGGTCACTCTTTCCTGCTTTCAAAAGAACTGGGCATCGATTGCGACATGGTCACCATGGCCAAAGGCCTGGGCAATGGCGCGGCCGTGGGCGGCGTGCTGATGAAAAGTGAGGTGGCCGATACGCTTCAGGGCAAACTGTATTTCAACACCTTCGCCGGCGACCCACTGGTCGCGGCGCAGACCAAGGCCACCATCGATATCGTGACCGAGGAAAAGATGAGCGAAAACGCGATGGCGATGGGCGCGCGCATCGTCGACGGCATCGAGCAGATGATGCATCGCCACACGATCATCGGTGACGTCAGGGGCCGGGGGCTACTGCTGGGCATGGAACTGGTGCGTGACCGGACCAGCAAAGAGCACGCGGTGGAGGAAGCCGCCAAGGTGATGGACCGCTGCAAGGACAAGGGAGTGCTGCTCGGCAAGGGCGGACTGCACGGCAACGTCATTCGCATTGCCCCGCCGCTGACCATTACCGCCGAGCAAGTGGATCGACTGTTACATGTCCTGGACGAAAGCCTGGCGGAAGTAGCCGGCTAGACGTCAGGCGACCGCCGGCTGCAGGCGTTCACCCTGCCCCGTGCGGGCGCGGCGCGCGCCGGCACGGGCCAGCTACAGGTCATCCACTGACCACCTGCTCTGGCCACCTGCTCTGGCCACCTGCTCTGGCCACCTATTCCGGCGCCTCGAGAATCGGCCACTGGCTGACGTCCAGGAGATCCCGATAGGAATGCCAGGTCGAATAGGCCAGCCACGGGATAATCAGCACCAGGCCAAAAAACGCGGTCGCGAAGCCCACCAACGTCAGAATGATGATCATGCCCGCCCACAGGCCCATGGCCGGCTTATTCCGCAATACGGCATTGATGCTCGAAACCACGGCGGTGATGACATCCACATCGCGGTTGGCCAGCATGGGCAAAGAGGTGGCCACCGCGGCGAAAGTGATCGCGGCGAAGACCGCACCCACCGCAGAGCCGATGGCCAGGAAGGTGGTGATTTCGGCCAGTTCTGGTTGACCTTCCAGCGGAAAAAATACGTGCACCATCATGCCGGCTCGCGCCCAGATCATGAAAATCACCAGCAGCACCAGCGCAAACACCAGCGCGTTCGCTGCCGGTTTTCGCATGGCCCGAAACGTGTGAGGCAGCGACGGTTCTTTTCCCTCGCACAGTTGCCGGCTTACCGAGTACAGGGCGAAAGCCAGCAGGGGCGCGACGATGACGAAACCGGACAATGCGGTGATCAGCAAAACAATGCCGCCCATGAGATAGGCCATGCCGGCCACCAGCACGCTGATGGCGAATACCGCCCAACCGTATACCAGGCTGACCTGCTTCGCTTTCCAGAGATCACGCCATCCCTCCGCCAGCCAGCCAAACGGCGCCATCAAGGGCACAGAGCGGTGCGGCACCACGAATGGAAGCGGATTTTCCTCGTGATGCGCGCGCTTCATGGGCTTGTTAACCAAAGCTGATCTCCCCGAACACAAACAGGCTCACCGACCGGTCACCTGCCGGCCTTCATTTCTGCATTATAGGGCAGATTTCGATCGTGACCGCGCGGCGGTCAGAGGTCGATAATGCGGTCCTCGGAACACCGGTCTTCTGATCCGGACTCGCACACGCGGTACGCGTAGGTGTTGCCGCTGCTGACGCCCCGATCGTTCCAGCCGCCATCGTTGGCGGTGGTCGCGATGCGTTCGGCATTGCGCCAAATATCGACCCGGGAGCCCTCTGCGCCTGACCAGTTCACCGCGACCCGGTTGCGCTTCTTGTTGGTGGACAGCGACAGTTCGATCGTTGGGCTGCCCGTGTCCTGAACATCGACATCGACCGTCAGTGAACCATCGGCGCCTACGTTGTCGGTCACAGTCAGCGTGACCGGATAAACGCCAGGGGAGGCATACTCATGCGTTGTCACCACCCCGCTGCCGCCCTGGCCATCGCCGTAATCCCAGGCATAGGCGGCAATCTGGCCATCGGGATCGTCACTCTCTGCGCCGTCAAACTGGCAGACCAGACCGGTGCACACCACATCAAAGATGGCCACGGGGTCTTCATTGGGCAGACCGCATTCACCCCAGCGAGCGACAGTGACGTCACCCGAAGCGAAACCCGCTGCCGCCTCCACGCAGACTGCCGGGCCGGCCAGGGCCAGGAAATCCAGGCCGACCGAGTAACGGCGGTCGTCACTCAGCCAGTATTTGCTGGTTAAAACGTGTACGCCGTTGAACAGGCCCTCGTACTGGCTGTCCGGATGCTGCGCGTCCAGATGCACGTGCGCGCTGTAAGAGGCCCCGTGCTGCTCATGGTAGGGACACTCGTTGGCCCCGCCGGCGCCATAGGACGACCAAGGGAACGCTGACGAATTCTTGTGCGTGTACTGGAAATTCCAGGTTTCCATATCCCAGAAAGACGGCAGCACGTTGTAGCCGCGCACGTCTGGCGTGTTGCCCGGCTGACCCACCACGCCGCCGTCCGCGTCAAAGACGGTCATGTCGACAGAGACGAGATCATACCGGTTCGAGTTGACTTCCACGGCCGCGGCCACGAGGCCGCCCTCTCCCGCTTCCACGGACACAATGGAGACCTGTGTGTCATTGGGCGCGTCATAGGGCAGCAGGCCCAGCGGGTGCAGCGTATCCCGCTGCCAGGACGAGAACGGATCAAATGCCGGCGCATCCCGAACCTCGAAATGCAAATGCTGGTAGCCGGTCAAGCCACTGGCGCCCGTGTACCCGATCAACTGCCCCTTTTCGACCCACTCGTCCTCGGTGACCACCCAGTCACTGACGTGCAGGTACAGGGTGTGATAGCAGCCGCCGCCGTCGGAGCAACTGGTCGCCCCCGGCCTGAAATGGCGTAATTTGATAACGGGATCGCTGTAAGACGAGTCAACACCGGCCGTTTCAACATTACCCGCAGTAACGGCAAAAATAGGCGTCCCGGTCGGCGTCGAAATATCGATCCCTCGGTGAAAGTCGTATCGGTTGCCGCCCGAAGCCAGCGGGCGCGGGCCAAAGGTGGCGGCCAACGGCTCATCACTGTAGGCGGCATTGCCAAAACGCCTGGCCGGGCAGCCTTTGCGGGCTTGCCAGCCTTTTGGGGGGTTCTCGGTGATCCGTCCACACAGCGGCCAGACGGCATCCTCGTCCATGGCTTGGGCAAACAGCGACTGGGACGCCAGGGCGGCGACCGTCATAAAACCTATGAGCACCAACGCCTTCATGAGCTTCCCCTCAGATCGAAGACAGGAGCAACCGTTGCTCCTGTCCTCACCTTAGGAGGCGCCCCGTGCGGCGTCAACCGTACAATTTGACAGGAACGCTACTGTGCCGGCTTGCGGAACCTGAGCGTCATTCGGTCGCTCTCACCGATGGCGGTGTACTTTTCGCGATCACGCTCACCCAACGTCAGTGATGGCGGCAGCGTCCAGACGCCTTCTTCGTAATCCCGGGTATCACGCGGGTTCCCGTTGACTTCAGAAGCCGCCTCGAACACCAGCCCCGCGCGTTCAGCAAGGGCAATCACGGCTTCCTGCGACACGTAGCCATTGGGCGCTGTTTCAGCAGGATCGGATCCGGGATGGGCGCGATGCTGCACCACGCCCAGCACGCCACCCGGCTTCAGCACCCGCGCGAATTCGGCGTAAATATCGTCGGCCTGGCCGCCATTGAACCAGCCGTGGGTATTGCGGAAAGTCAACACGAGATCAGCCGACCCCGCCTCCCCCAGCGATGCCGATTCGGGCGGAGAGTAATAAGCTGTCTGCACACGGCCGTAGACGGAAGGGGCATCGGCGAACTTAGCGGCCATTCTCTTGGGCTGTTCGTAGCGATAATTGGGCTGACCTTCCACCGATGGGTCCCAGGTGGCCACAATCAGCTGCCCTTCTTCGTTCAGCACCGGCGCCAGGACTTCCGTATACCAACCGCCGCCAGGCCAGATCTCGATCACGGTCATACCCGGCTCCAAACCGAAGAAGGTCAGTGTTCCCACCGGGTGGCGATAACGGTTACGCGCCTGGTTGGCCTCGGATCGATGATCGCCCCACATGGCCTGCTCTATGCCAGCGGCCACGCTCATATCGCCCGCATTGGCACCCATGGCGAATCCGGCCATGATCATTGTCAGTATTACATTTCGCATTGCTAATCTCCGTGAAAACGATGGTTTTGATGTGAGGGCGGAGCAATCCAAGGCCCGCCGGTGACGGCCCCGCGTCAGCTCTTTTCCCCCAGCTCTTCCTGGTTCAACGATTCGTCATCTGCTGGGGACTCCCGCAGCCGTTCAATGACGTTGGATACCGCGTGCGGGGACGATGTTCTGCGCGCGAACAACACGTAGAGAGAAGGCACGACGAACAGCGTCAGCACCGCCGATAGCGTGACACCGTACACCACCACGATGCCAATGGGCTGGCGCGACTCGGCTCCGGCCCCGGTTCCCAGCAACAGCGGCAGCGCGCCAAAGGTGGTGCAAGCGCTGGTCATCAGAATGGGCCTGAGACGAACAGAAGCGGCTTCGACAACGGACTCGCGAAAGGGCAAGCCCCGATCTCGCAGCTGATTGGCAAACTCCACGATCAATACGCCGTTCTTGGCCGACAGGCCAATCAGGAGGATGGAGCCGATTTGCGTAAAAACGTTGACGCTCGAGCCATAAGCCCACAACCCCAGCAGGGCGCCGGTCATCGCCAGCGGCACCGTCACCAAAATGACCAACGGGTTGATAAAACTTTCGAATTGCGCCGCGAGGACCAGGAAAACGATCACCAGGGCCAGCGCGAAGGTCAGGTACAGCGAGTTTCCGGATTCGAGAAATTCCCTGCTTTCTCCCTCCCAGCTGATCCGGGCAGTCGGTGGCAAGGTCTCCTGGGCCACATCGTACAGGCGATCGATGGCGTCACCCAGCCGAACATCGTCAGACAGCGCAGCCGATACCGTAATCGAGCGCATGCGATCGTTCCGTTTGAGCTCGTCCGGCCCCGCCCCTTCAGTGACCAGAACAAGATTGGACAAGGGGATCAGCTTGCCCGTCTCGTTGGAACGGACATACAGGTTGGCCAGGTCATCGGTGCTGGAACGGTCGGCGTTACTGCCTTGCAGCACTACGTTGTACTCCCGGCCGCGGTCGACGTAGGTCGTCACCACGCGTGAGCCCAGCATGGTCTCCAGCGTTCTGCCGACATTGGACAATGACACCCCCAGGGCAGCCGCGCGGTCCCGGTCAACGGAGACCTTCATCTGCGGTTTGCGCTCCTGGTAGTCGCTGTCCACGTTACGCAGTTCGGGCATGGACTCCATGGCGGCAAGCAATCGGTCGCGCCAGTCGCGAAGCTGTTCATAATCCGGACCGCCAATCACCATCTCCACCGGCGTGCCGTCTCCTCGAATACCCAGCGCTCGCGAAGTTCTGGCAAAGATGCGCGCTCCGGGGATTTCATTGAATCGGGCCGACAGACGGGAGACGATTTCTCGATCCGTCTCGTCTCGCTCGTCCCAATGGTCAAGCAGCGAGATGATCAGCGCACCATTGACCGACGAACTGCCCCATGATGGCAAGCGGGTGAGAAACCGCCTGATGGGCCCATTTTCGCCCGTTTCCGAGATGAGAATTTCCTCCAACTGTCGCGTGGATTGATCGGTGAATTCAAGGGTGGCGCCCTCCGGGGCTCTCAAAATCACGAAAAAGGCACCACGGTCCTCGTTGGGCGCGTATTCCGTTGGCAGGTAGTAAAGCATCAGCGCGGCGCACACCGCGATCACGGCGGTCGCGCTGAACACCATCCACGGGAAACGGACCACCTTCATCAGCGCATTGCGATAGTGCAGCATGAGCCAGTTAAAAAACTGATCAACCCGGGCCGCCAGCCCAGCGCGACGCTGGCCGCCTTTGAGCATTTTTGAGCAGAGCATGGGCGTGAGCGTCAGCGCCACCAGGCTGGAGAAAATGACCGCGGCCGCGAGCGTAATACCAAATTCCCTGAACAGGCGACCGACGTCGCCCTGGATAAAGGACAGCGGCACAAACACAGCGACCAGCACCAGCGTCGTTGCGACCACGGCAAAGCCAATCTCGTTGGCGCCGTCCAAAGCCGACAGCAATGGTTTTTCGCCGGCCTCCATTCTCCGGTAAATGTTCTCCAGCACCACAATGGCGTCATCGACCACCAGGCCAATGGCCAGGACCAGCCCCAGGAGCGTCAGCACGTTGAGGGTATAGCCCATGGCCCCCATCACGATGAACGAAGCCACCACCGATACGGGCACCACCACCGCGGGGATCAGGGTGGCGCGCAGTGAGCCAAGAAATACATAAATGACCACCAACACGAGCGCCAGCGCCACGAACAGCGCCTTGTAGACCTCGTTCATCGACGCCTCGATGAACTCGGCCCGGTTGTAGTTGATGCCCAGAGTCATGCCCTCTGGCAATTCGGGCGAAATATTTTCTACCTCACGCTGAACGGCGCGAGAGACCTGGACGCTGTTGGCCTTGGACAGCTGCTCGATGGCCAGCGACACCGCCTGCTCACCGTTGGAGCGCGCGATGCTGCGCTCGTTCTCCGCACCGATTCTTACATCCGCCACATCGCCCAGCCGCACGATCTGCCCATCCGCGCCCCGCCCAATGGCCAGTTTGCGGAAATCGTCCTCGGTCGCGAACCCGGTGTCCGTCCGCAGCGTGAACTCGCGCGCCACAGACTCGATGCGCCCCGCTGGCAGCTCGACATTCTCTGCGCGCAGCGCCGATTCCACATCCGTCACAGTCAGCCCCCGAGCGGCAAGCGACTCACGACTGAGCCAAACCCGCATCGCGTAGCGGCGCTGCCCGGATATTCGAACGCGCGCCACGCCGGGAACCGTGGAAAACCGATCCACCAGGTACCGATCCGCATAATCGGTGATCTCAAGTCCGTTCAAACGGTCCGAGGCCAGGTTGAGGTACATCACCGCCTGAGTCGTATTATCGACTTTGGCGATTTCTGGCGGGTCCGCTTCAACAGGAAGCTGGTCAACAACCCGTGAGACGCGATCGCGGATATCGTTGGCCGCTGAATCGATATCCCGCGAGAGATTGAACTCCACGCGGATGTCAGAGCGCTCATCCCGACTGCTGGACGTCAGTTTTTCTATACCTTCGATACCGGCGATCTGATCCTCGATGACCTGAGTCACCTTTGTCTCCACGACTTCCGCGGAAGCGCCGCGATAGCGCGTTTCGATGGAGACTACGGGTGATTCAACATCCGGGTATTGCCTGACGGGCAGGTTGGTCAGCGCGGCGAGCCCAAGAATGAGCAACAGCAGCGAGATCACCGAGGCGAAGACAGGTCTGCGAACCGACAGGTCCGAGAGGATCATGCGCCATCTTCCTGGGTTTCGATGACGCGCACCGGCTGACCAGGACGTGCTTTTTGTGTGCCTTGCACGATCACGCGCTCACCCGGCGACAGGCCATCGAGGATCTCCACCTGGCCTGGCCGCCGCCGACCGGTCTTGACGAGGCGTTTTTCGGCGGTGTCGCCTTCGACCACGACAAACACCGACTGGGTGCTGCGATCCGGAATAATCGCCGCCTCCGGCACCATCAGGGCATTGGTGACCTCCCGCAGCAGGACCACGGTCAGAAACATGCCCGCGCGAAGCCTGCCCTCCGCATTAGGAATCTCCGACCGAACCTTGACCGTCCGGGTAACCGGGTCGACACGGGAATCTACGGAAGTGACGGCGCCCTGGAAAGCCACGTCCGGCCAGGCGGCGCTGCGCGCAATCACGGGCACGTCCCGGCTCACCCGGGCCAGAAAAACTTCCGGCACATCGAAATCGAGCTTGATGCTGCTGGTGTCATCCAGCGTGGTGATCACGGTGGAGGGTGTCACAACGCTGCCAACGCTGATCCGACGCAAACCCAAACGACCGGCAAAAGGCGCCCTGATGACGGTGTCTTCGAGCCTGGCCTCGGCAGCGGCCCAGGCCGCGCGCGCCGCTTCCCGCTGGGCCTGCAATTGCTGGATCTGGGACTCGGAAACCGCTTGAGTCTTAAATAATTGCTGCAGGCGTTTGTACTGCGCTTCGATTTCCACCATGTTGGCCCGCGCGGTCGCTACTTCCGCCAGGGGTTCGACATTCTCGAGTTCGGCCAGCACCTGCCCGGCTTCGACCATTTCGCCTTCCTGGAACTGGATGCTGGTCAACTTGGCCGAGATTTCAGGTCGTATCTCGACGGCCTCATTGGCGTAAGCATTACCCAGGGCCTCCACCGCCAGTGGAAAATCCTGCTCTGTGGCCACGGCCACCACCACCCCGGGAGGGGCGGTACTGCGGCCCGGCGGGCCCTGCGCCATTGTGGCAGCCGCCGCCAGCGCAAGCGTCGTCGCGATGAATATTTGCCTGATTGCCATTCCCTGACCGTATGTTAGGGGCCCCTGGGCCCGTTATTGGTACAAGTTTGGAGATTCCGGGGGCACAGGGCAAGCCAGAATATCCAGAATTCGCCGCAGCTGTTCGCTGAATCCTCACCCTCAGGCGTCACAGGCTCGATGGCAGCGGGGGCAGCAGCCCCCGAATGGCTGATCGATGGGAGATCAGGTGCCGCCGTCGCGTGTGCTGATAAACGCGTCTTGAAGGGGTGTTCCACGGTGCGCCCTAATCCAGCTCAGGAACCAGCACGGACCAGACGTTTTCCAGCAAGATCGGTTGCGCGCCTGCTGTAGGGTGAATGCCATCAGCCATCATCAGCTCCGGATTCAACGCGACACCCTCCAGCAGGAAAGGAATCAGCGGCAGACCATAGGTATCGGAGAGCTCCGGATACATCGACTGAAACCTGTCGGTGTACGCGACCCCGTAGTTGGGCGGCAGCATGATGCCGGCCAGGATGACGCCAGCGCCCATCGCCTGGCTGGCCTCGATCATGCCCGACAGGTTACGACGAGTGACTTCCAGCGACAGGCCGCGCAGGCCATCATTGCCTCCAAGCTCTATGATCACCATATCTGGCTCGTGGCGCTGCAACAGGCGAGGCAGGCGAGCCAGCCCGCCCTGGGTGGTATCCCCGGTAATGCTGGCGTTAACGACCCGGTACGAATGGCCATTGCCTTGCAGCCGGTTCTGCAGCAAGCTGGGCCAGGCCTGGTCGAGGCGCATGTTATATCCGGCGCTGAGACTGTCGCCCACGACCAGCAATACACGTTCGGCCGCACAGGCGTGCGTGCCAAAAAAAGCGGCAACGACAAAACAGACGAGTGAAACGGTTTTTTTCATGAATTCCCAATCAGCCATGTTATCCGCACACCAGTTGACCAAGCACGTCAGCAGCCCAGAGGGTCAGCTCACCATCCTGGACCGCGTAGACCTTGAAATCCGACCGGGTGAAAGCGTTGCCGTGGTCGGGGTTTCCGGCGCGGGTAAGTCTACCCTTTTGGGACTGCTGGCGGGGCTGGATGTTCCTTCTTCCGGCAACGTCAAACTGGAGAATCAGGACCTCTCGCTGCTCGATGAGGACGGACGCGCGGCCCTGCGGGCTGACCACGTGGGCTTCGTCTTTCAGTCCTTTCACCTGATACCGTCGCTGACCGCCCTGGAAAATGTCATGCTCCCCCTGGAGCTGTCCAACCACCCTGACCCGGCCGGCGCCGCGCGCGAAACGCTGGACAAAGTGGGCCTGAAAGACCGGGTCGCCCACTACCCGCGACAGCTCTCCGGCGGCGAAAAACAGCGGGTGGCGATTGCACGCGCATTCGTCGTCAGACCCAAGATCATGTTCGCGGACGAACCCACAGGCAACCTCGACCACCGCACCGGCGAGACCATCATCGAGCTGCTTTTTCGACTCAACCGGGAAAGTGACACCACGCTGCTGCTGGTCACACACGACCTCAGCCTGGCGCAGCTGTGCGACCGCATCCTGCACATGGACGCAGGCCGAATCACGCGGGAAGAGACACCACAGCGATGAAAAAGCTCCGTTTCGCCATTCGCCTGCTGATCCGTGACTGGAAGTCTGGAGAGCTCCTGGTGCTTGGGGCCGCATTGGTGGTCGCTGTAACCGCCCTCACGGCGGTCGCATTTCTGACCAACCGCGTCAGCCAGGCCGTGGAACTGCGCGCGGCGGAATCCCTGGCCGCCGACCTTCGCCTGGTTTCCTCCAAGCCGTTGCCCGAAGAGCATCTCTCACTGGCCCGCGACAGCGGCATCGATACCGCGCTCATGACCAACATGCCCAGCGTGGTGTTCTCGGGCGAGGCCAACACGCTGGCCGCCATCACCGCGGTCTCCGAGGGCTATCCGCTCCGCGGCCAGTTAAAGATCGCACCAAGGCTGCTCGCTGGGGGCGAGGTGACAGACCGCGTACCCGCGCCCGGAGAGGCCTGGGCCGCGCCCCGGCTGATCGCACGACTGGGTGTCGATACACCAGTCGAGATCACGGTGGGCAACGCTCGTCTGCGCCTGACCCAGGTGCTGGACTTCAGGCCGGATGAAGGCTGGAATTTCGTCGACCTCGCGCCGACCTTGTTGATCAACCACGCGGATTTGGAAGCCACCGGCCTGATCCGGCCGGGCAGCCGTGTCCGTTACCGGCAGCTGTTCGCCGGGCCAAGAGAAGCTATCTCGGGCTTCAAGGAACAGCTGAAGCCGCAACTGGAGGAGGGACAGCGCTTACGGGATATCGAAGACTCCAGCCCGCAGATCAAGTCTGCCATGGACCGCTCAAGCCGCTTTCTCAACCTGGCATCGCTGGTGAGCGTGCTGCTGGCCGCGGTGGCGGTCGCCATGGCGGCGAGACGCTATTCCAAGCGGCATCGGGACCGCACCGCCTTGCTCAAGTGCCTGGGCTCGCGTCAGTCTTTCGTGCTTCAAACCAGCCTGCTGCAATTGCTGATACTGGCCCTGGCGGGCGCGGTGATCGGTATTGCGCTGGGCTACCTGGCCCAGGCCGGCCTGGCGTGGCTGTTACGCGATCTGATCAGTGGGACATTGCCGCAACCCGGCATGGCGCCCGTCACATTGGGCATTATGACCGCGGTTTGCATTCTTGGCGGCTTCGCTCTTCCGGATCTGCTGCAGATGGGCAAGACTCCCCCACTCAGGGTGTTGCGGCACGACCTCGACCCGCCGCCCATGCGCTACGGCATCAGTTGGATTGCCGGCGTGGGTGCCGTGTTTTTGCTGCTCTTCTGGATGGTCAGGGACGCGAGATTGATGCTCGCGATATCAGGCGGTACCGCGCTGACCTTTGCCAGCCTGGCACTGGCAGGCTGGTTACTGCTGCTCGGTCTGCAAAACTTCCGCGGCGCGGCCGGCGTCGCCTGGCGTTACGGGCTGGCCAACATCTCCCGCCGGGGCCGGGAGAGCATTGTTCAGATCGTGGCCTTTGGCCTGGGGATCATGGTCCTGCTCTTACTGACCCTGGTGCGTAACGACCTGATGGAGAGCTGGCGCGCCAGCCTGCCGGATGACGCCCCCAACCAGTTCCTGATCAACATACAACCGCACGAAGTTGAGGGCATGGAAGCCTTCCTGGCTGAACGCGGCATCGCGGCGCCACGCTTCACGCCGATGGTGCGCGCGCGGATGACCCAGCTGAACGGGCAGGACATCACCCAAATCACCTTTGAGGATCCGCAGGGCGAGCGCTGGGCCCGCCGCGACGCCAACCTGAGCTGGTCGCCCGAGATGCAGATGGACAACCGGATCACCGAGGGCACGTGGTGGGCAGCGGACACCACCGAATCG
>Ga0181578_10001028_pt1 | contig 26814 bp, 24 predicted proteins | sample 071ome_21_FD_148659 | JGI IMG/M metagenome (GOLD analysis project Ga0181578, IMG submission 148659) | Coastal salt marsh microbial communities from the Groves Creek Marsh, Skidaway Island, Georgia - 071401CT metaG (spades assembly) | ecosystem: Environmental > Aquatic > Marine > Intertidal zone... | reverse complement strand
TTCCCGCATGAGGAAGACGGCATCCTCGAGACCGAGAATGACGGAGGTATTCCCGAGAAGCAGGCTCTCGGTCGAGTTGATCCACTCCGTGCCGTTGGGGAGCCAGCCGGTGAGGTTGATGGTGAGCACGCTCCCGAACACCACCTGAGGACCCGTACCCTCTACGACATCCTGCAGGTACACGCCGGATTCCGTGCGCGTCATCGCGGCGAGATCCACCCCCAGGCTGGGAGCGAAGTCCAGCTCTTCGATGACCTGGAACACGACATCGGGCTGGGTGGTGCCCTCGGCACAGCCGCCGAGGACCACTGCCGCGACGAGGGCCGCGCACGCTCGCTGCATCAGTTGGCGCAATCCGGATTCGGTCCGACACCGTCGAGGGTGCACAACTCAACGTCGAAGACGAGAACGGAGCCCGCGGGGATGGTCGGCTGTTCCGAATCGGCGTACCCGAGTGACGGCGGGATGATGATCCGGCGCTGCCCCCCGGTGCGCATCCCGAAGACGCCGAGCTCGAAGCCGGCGATGGTGTTCCCGCTACCGATGACGAACGGGAAATCCCCGTTCCCGAACGATGTCCCGTTCGCGAGGTAGCCCGTGTACTCGACCACCGCGGTCTGGCCTTCCGACGTGACCGCGCCCGAGCCCACGAGCACGTCCTTGATGTAGACACCGCTGTCGAGTCGCGTGAACTCGCTGAGCACGATGCCCAGGCTCTCGGCGAAGGTGAGTTCTTCGATGACCTGGAAAGGATCGTCGCAGGCGGACATCGCCAGCACGGAGAGCAGCACGACGCTGCGGCGAATCAAACGACTGTTGATCATGATCTGATGCTTGATGTGGATCAGAGGTCTCAAACGACCCGAGGCCCTTCCGAGGGTTCGGAAGGACCTCGCGCTTATACCATACGACGAACCATCCGGTTCATCTCACACAGCCCGTCCTCGGTCCCAGGCCGGCGAGCTGGCCCCCGGGGAGCTCAGCTGCACACACCTGACCACCACCGGGCCATGCGTCGAACTAGTCTCCTGCGACCCCGGCCGGGCCCTGCATTTCGGCCGGAAGCTCTGCCTCGAGCGACTCGGGATCCTGCATGGGCTGCCAGACCTGAATGACCGGGAAGGTCGACAGGAACCAGCGGACGGAGCCCAGATACAGGCCGAGGAACATGAGGCCGATGAGCGGCTGCCAGATCGTGAAGACCGGGTCGCCCTCGTGGTGCAGCGACGGCGCGACCATGCCGTACCGCTCCAGCCAGAGGCCGAGCATGATGATCGACGCGAAGAAGCCGTACACCTTCGGAAGCATCTTCGGCTTGCGCCCGATCAGCCCGATGAACGGGATGAAGAAGCACATGCAGACGACCATGGTGGAGTAGCTGCCCCACACCTCGCCGGAGCGGCGTACGATCCACGCCTGCTCCCAGGGAAGCTTCCCGTACCAGATCACGATGTACTGGGAGAAGAACAGGTAGCCCCAGAAGACGGTGAAGGCGAAGGTCAGCTTGCCGAGGTCGTGACGCTGCTGCAGACCGATGAGGTTCTGCATGTCCTTGTGCTTCGTCCGCAGGTAGATGCTCCACAGGCCGGTGACGGTCACACCGCCCCAGAAAGCACCCATGAAGTACCACGGACCGAACATGGTGCTGAACCAGTGCGGCTCGAGCGACATTGCCCAGTCATAGGAGAAGATCGTCATCACGAACGCGTACACGAGCACGATGGCCGGTCCGAGGACGGTCATGCGCTGGTAGCTGGAGACTTCCTCCTGCTCCTGACCCATCCAGCCCTGCGTGAGCTTGCCCCGCCACGACGCGCGACCCTCGTCATCCTCCTCCGCGCCTTCGGTGAGCCCCATGTCGGGCCGCACCGCGAGGTACACGAAGTACGTACCGAGGCCGAAGAGGATCATCGCACCGATGACGTTCCGCGTGATGAGGAACGGCAGATTCAGGTACGCGGCCTTCTTCTGGACGATGTAGTCGTACCCCATCATCTCGATCCACGGGAAGTAATCCGCCCCGAGGGTGAGCATGGGAAGCAGGAGCACGAAGGCGACCGGCAGGAATGCCCCACCCGCCTGGCTGACCCGTCGCACGGACCAGTTCCACTTCGCTTTCACGATCCATGTCGCGATCGCGAACATCACCGAACCCATGGCGATGCTCGAGAAGAACATCCAGTTCGTGACGTAGCTGATCCACGCACCGTGCGCGTTCTGGCTCAGCTGGAAGACGAAGGCGAGCAGCCCGACGACGAACATCGCGCCGGCCACCGTGTTCATCGTCTTGTCCCGCGGCAGGTACCGGACCGGGATGTCGGAGGGAATGTGGTGATGCATTACTGAGCCCCTCCATCGGCATCGGGGGCAGGCGCCGGGGCCGGAGCCTCGGCGCTGCGCGTACCGGCCTGAACCTGAAGCTGACGGACGTAGTTCACGATGTGCCAGCGATCGAAGTGAGTGATCCGGCCGCCATACTCGGGCATGAGTCCACGTCCGACCCTGATCATCGCGTAGATGTAGGGATCGGAGTACGAGGCCACCTGCGCGCCGGAGAGGTTGTACGCGGGCAGCAGCGGGTGCTTGTCGGCGATGTAGGCGTTGGCGCCCACCCCGTCCGGCCCGTGGCAGACCACACAGAAGCGGGAGTAGAGCTCCTCACCCCGCTCGAGGGACGCCGCGCTGGTCGGGTCCGTCGGATTCACGAGGCCCTGGATCACTTCACCACCGACGCCCGGCGTGCCGAGGTCGAACTGGGTGAAGTACGGGATCGCGACCCCTTCGGGCTGACCGAGGTTTACCTCGCCGTCCGCAGACGGCCAGTTGCCCGCGGCGAACGCCACCGAGCCTTCGGCCGGCGGCATAGGATGCTCGTAGGGATCGAACGAACGCGAATCACGCATCGAACGACCGAAGACGGAGACCATCGCGTCATCGAGCGGCTTGCACCCGACGAGGGTCGTCAACGCGAGCGCCGCGACGAGCGGACGGACGAAGCGAGTGCGGTTACGCATCGGCCGCACCCTCCCTGAGCTCGATCGGCTCCTCAGCGTTCATGATCTTTCTTGCTTCCTCGAGACGACTCCCGTCTGCCTCGACGTATACGCCGTACCGTCCGGCGGTGAATTCTGGGTCGTAGACCACGGCCGGCTTCACGTTCGGAAGCTTGCTCAGAACGAAGAGACCGATGACCGTCGCGAGCGCCCCGAAGAGGACCGACATCTCGAAAACGATCGGGATGAAAGCCGGGATCGAGATGATCGGCTTGCCACCGACCACCAGGGGCCACTCGACCGACGTCCAGCTGGTGAAGGCGAACGCCGTCGATGTTCCGGTCAGCGCACCGACGAGCGTCCACACACGGACCGGGCTCTGCCCGTACCCGAGCGCGTGCTCGATGTGATGCTCCGGATACGGCGCATACGCCTTGATGTCGTCGAAGCCGGCCTTCTTGAGGTTCTCGATCGCGTCGACCGTCGAATCGAGATACTCGTACGACGCGAGGATTCCCTGAGCGCTCATCAGTGGGCCTCCGCGGCTTCAGAGGATTTCTTCTTACGCATCGGCGGGGGCAGGACCTCCTTGAGCTCCTGAATCGCGATCGGCGGCAGCAGTCGGGTGAAAAGCAGGAACCAGAAGCCGAACCAGAAGAAGGAGCCGACCATGATCGACATCTCGACGATCGACGGCCGGTAGACGCCCCACGCGAACGGCTCGTACTCGTTGTGCAGCGAGGTCACCACGATCACGTACCGCTCGAACCACATCCCGATGTTGATGAAGATCGAGATGACGAAGAGCGCCGGGATAGAGTGCCGGACCCGCTTGAACCAGAGCATGACGGGCACGAAGCCGTTGCAGACGAGCATCGTCCACGTCGCCCACCAGTACGTGCCGAAGAGGCGGTTCCAGAAGGCGTGGCGCTCCGGATCCTCACCCGAGTACCAGGCGAGGAAGAACTCCGAGAGATACGCGTAGAAGACGATCAGCGACGTAAAGAGGCAGAGCTTCGCCATCGCGTCGAAGTGCTTCGTCGTGAGGTAGGCCTCGAGGCCGAAGATCTTCCGGAGCGGGACCACGAGCGTGATCACCATCGCGACACCGGAGAAGATGGCGCCGGCCACGAAGTACGGCGCGAAGATCGTCGCGTGCCAGCCGGGCACGATCGACATCGCGAAGTCCCAAGAAACGACCGAGTGCACCGAAAGCACCAGCGGCGTCGCCAGCGCGGCGAGGAAGATGTATGCCTTCCCGAAGTGGTGCCACTGACGATCCGTCCCCTGCCAACCCAGCGAGATCACGCTGTAGAGCTTGCGACGCAGGCCGGTCGCGCGATCACGCGCCGCCGCCACGTCGGGGATGGTGCCCAGATAGAAGAAGACCGCGGAGACCGTGAAGTAGGTCGTGACCGCGAAGACGTCCCAGACCAGCGGCGACTTGAAGTTCGGCCACAGGAAGCGGGAGTTCGGATACGGGATCAGCCAGTACGCGTGCCAGACGCGTCCCACGTGGATCAGCGGGAAGAGACCCGCCGTCATGACGGCGAAGACCGTCATCGCCTCCGCGGCGCGGTAGATGGACTGCCGCCACGGAGCCCGGAAGAGGAAGAGAATCGCCGAGATCAGCGTTCCAGAGTGCGCGATACCGACCCAGAAGACGAAGGTCGTGATGTAGACGCCCCAGCCCACTGGCGACATGAGACCGCTGACTCCGATCCCCTTGTAGATCTGCCAGAACCATGCGGTCAGGAAGAGGCCGACACCCGCCACGCACATCCCGAAGAGCATCCACCATCCCTTGCCGGGGACGGTGAGCATCTTGAGGACGTCGCGGTTGACGTCATCGAGACGATGGACGTCCGGGTGGGTCAGCGCGCCACGTTCAGTCGTTCCGACGGCCATGATCAATGCCCTCCCGAAACTTCGTGGAAGGTGACCTTCTTCAAGTAGTTCACGGCTGGCTGCGTGTTGATGAGTTCGTCGAGCACCTTGTAGGTCCGCTCGCTCTCGAGGATCTGCGAGACCCTGGACTCCGGATCACGCAGGTTGCCGAAGACGATCGCCTCGGCCGGGCAGCTCTGCTGACATGCCGGAACGATCTCGCCGTCCCGCACATCGCGCCCTTCTTCGAGCGCCGCGCGGTTCTCCGCGTCCTTGATGCGCTGCATGCAGAAGGAGCACTTCTCCATGATGCCGTTCGTGCGAACGGTCACGTCCGGGTTCCACTGCCAGTTCATCGGCTCAGGGACGTTCTCGTCCGTGTACCGATACCAGTTGTAGACACGGACCTTGTACGGGCAGTTGTTCGCGCAGTAGCGCGTCCCGACGCAGCGGTTGTACACCTGCGCGTTGACGCCCTCTGGCGTGTGGTACGTCGCGTAGACCGGGCAGACCGGCTCACACGGCGCGTTTCCGCAGTGCTGACAGAGCATCGGGAGGAACCGCACGTCCAGGTGGCTGGCGTGCGTCGCGTCGACGTGCTCGTAGTAGCGCTCGATGCGCATCCACGTCATGTCGCGGCCCATGACGACCTGATCTTCGCCGACCCACGGAACGTTGTTCTCCGAGTGACAGGCGACAACGCAGGCGCTGCAGCCCGTGCACTTGTCGAGGTCGATCGCCATGCCCCAGCGCGGTCCTTCGTGCGCCGTGGCATACAGGCCGTGATCCGCACCCGGGAGGGGGAACGCTGTCGCCGCCCCCTCGTCGGCCGGGACCGGCTGAACGCCACCGAAGCCCTGAAGCTCCATGAGCTCTTCGTGGTGCGCGCCCTCCTCCGCGTGCTCATCCTCGGCGTGACCGAGGTCCATGAACGCGACAGCCGGCGCGATCGGACGATCACGCTGATCGCTCGACCCTTCGATGGTCGCCATCCGGCGACGCTGCCCCGTCGGGCTCACCGTCACCGTGGTGGACACGGTCACGAAGGCGCCGGACGGCTGCTCGGCCGCGGCCGGCAGCAGATCCATCGCGTTGACACCGGCGCCGGTCGCCCAGCGGCCCATGTCCGTGTGCCCGCTACCCATCGCGAGAGCAACGGCATCCTCCCGGATACCGGGGTAGACCCAGACCGGAACCTCGACCGAGCCCTGATCGGACGTGACGGTGACCATGTCACCCTCGCGAATCCCGCGAGCCTCGGCCGTGGCCGGGTTCATCTCGAGCCACGAGTGCCACGTGATCTTCGACACCGGATCGGGAAGCTCGAGCATCCAGGGCGAGTTCGAGTACTCACCGCCGCGGAAACGCGGGGACGGGTGCACGAGCAGGGTGAGGTCCCCGCTGCCGGGGAACGCCGGCGCCTCGAAGGTGAGGGCCTGGTCGGGCGCGCGGAGCTGCGGAACCGAAGCACCCATGCCCTGGCCGCCGCCCATCATGCCGCCGCCCATCATGCCGAACATCCCCGTGCGGAGGTGTTCGTGCCACATCTGTTCAAAGCCCGTCGGGTCATCTGCGTGCATCGCCAGGTGCGGCGCCCGCAGGTACTCGTAGAAGGTCGCCGCCCCGAGGTCGTTGCCGAGGTGAGACGCGACCGAGAGGAGCGCATCTCCCGTCTGCTTCGAATCGAAGTGCGGGACCGCCTGCATGACCGGCTGCTGCACGGTGTGCACACCGCGCCGCGGCATGGCGTCGCCCCACGACTCGAGGAAGTGACGGTCCGGCATGATGAGGTCGGCCATGGCGGCCGTCTCGTCCATCGCCGAAGCGAACGACACCTTGAACGTCACCTGGTCGAACGCGGCCTGGAAGCCGGAGTCCGAAGGGAGCGAGTACGCGGGGTTGGTCCCGTGTACGAGAACGACACCGACCTGACCGCTCGCCATCTGACCGACCGCGTCGGCCAGATCCGCGTACGGGGTCGACGCCGAGGTGGAGCCGCGTCCGACGTGCACCGTCGAGCCCACCGCGCCGGCCACGTCGTTGAGAACGAGAGCCGCGAGGTTGGCCGCGGTCGCGTTCCGGTGGTGTCCTCCGACACCCGGGCCCATCGCGAGCGGGTTCGAGGCCGCACCGAAGCGATCGGCGAGGTCACGCAGCGCGTCCTCGCTGATGCCCGACGCGGATGCCGCATCGGCGATGCTGTAGGCCTGAAGGAGGTTGGCGTACGGCCCGGATGCGTTGCCGCCGGAAATGTGGGCGGCCATCGCGAGGGCGATGATCGCTTCGGAGCCCGGCTGGATCGGAAGCCACTCGTCCGCGTTCAGTCCCGTCGTGGAGAGCCGCGGCCCGAGATACGCGAAGGTGCCCTTCGAATGTCCCGCCTCGTCGACGCCGCTCATTTGCGCGAGGCCGCGTCCGCCCTCGACCGAGCCGTCGTCGATGAAGTCGTTCCCGAAGGAAAGAAGGAAGTCCGACGCGCCGATGTCGTACGTCGGCACCTCGTCGGCGCCGTACGCGATGCGCGTCGCTTCACGCAGCGGAGCATCGGAAACCGCGTGGTACTCGACCCGCGAGCCGCCGACACCCTCGAGGAACTGATCCACCAGCCGGCTCATCGTCGGGCCCATGTGCCCACCGAGGAACATCACGCCGCGACCGGCCGCCGTCGCCTGACCGAGCCGGGAAGCGAGAAGGCGCTCGGCCTCATCCCACGTTCCCTGCCGGAAGCGATCGCCTTCCCTGATCATCGGGCCGGCAAAGCGGTCGGGGTTGTAGAGGTGCTGCAGCGACGCGTGCCCCTGGAGGCACACGCTGCCCTGAGAGATCGGATGATCCGGGTTGCCCTCGATCTTGACCGCGCGCCCCTCGCGCGTCCGCACCCATAGGCCGCACCCGTTGGGGCAGCCGCACGTCGTCGCGTACCACGTGGCGACACCGGGGGTGATCTCTTCGGGCTGAACCACGTACGGGAGAAGCTTTTCGACTTCGCCGGGCCCGCACCCGGTCATCGTGGCTCCGGCGCCGGACACGCCGAGAACCTTCAGGAAGTCGCGCCGTTTGATACCGTCAGTCATCTCTGTGCGCCTCTCCTAGTAGTGGCAGACGGCGCAGTCGATCGAGGCCTGCTCGATCGGACTCCCGTCGGTCGCCACCAGGCCTTCCTGGTATTCCGACGGGTTGCGATGACAGTCGATGCACCACCCCATGTTGTCTCCGCCCCAGGCGGGGTCGCGCTCGTTCAGAACGCCGTACGTCTGAACTTCCCCGTGACACGTCTGGCACTCGAGACCGACGGTCACGTGCCGCATGTGCGGGAAGTGCGCATGGTCCGAGATCTTATAGATGCGATTCCACGGGATCGGCTCACCGTGATCCACGTACTCCTGGATCTTGGCGATTTCCGTCTGCTGTTCGGGCGTCGAGCCCTGCACCACCTGATGGCAGCCCCAGCACATCGAGACTGGGGGAATTCCCGCATCTACCGAACGCTCTGCCGAGAAGTGGCAGAACTGGCAATCCATCTGGTTCTGTCCGGGCTCGCTTCCCGCGTGCTGATTATGCGGAAACGCGATGGGTTGACCCGACGCGGCAGCGGCATCCTCACCCTCAGCGCTCCCTCCCTGAACGAACGCGACGCCCGCCAGCATGAGGACGCCGGCGAGTCCGCCGATCAGCCAGTTCGTTTTCATGTCGGAAGCACTGCTCCTGGGTGCAGCAAGACGCCCTTCGAAATCGGGCGCAAGGCAGGGTTTGTCCGCGTCACGCAAGGCTTGTGACGAACGGAACGAGCCCCTGGAAACGGCCTGAACCTACCTGAAATCGCGGCGACCGGTCAAGGCAGAAACGGGCCCCGATGGCGAACCTTACGAGGCGCCCCGGTGTTATACTTTTTCGCCTTCGACCCATCCCGGAGAGGCGCGACTTTTGTCCGACACGACAGCGGCCGCACCCACAACGGAATCTCGCCCGTCTCTCGAGCTCCTCGACCACCTGGTCCAGGAGGTCGAGACGGTCTTCCATGGCAAGAAAGAAGTTGTCCGATTGGCCCTCGCGGCCCTTCTGGCGCGGGGACATGTACTGTTCGAAGACGTTCCAGGCGTAGGTAAAACTACCCTGTCCCACGCGCTCGCTAAGACGCTCGGCCTCGGATTCCGGCGCGTGCAGTTCACGTCGGACCTCCTGCCGTCCGACGTGCTCGGCGTCTCGATCTACAATCCGCAGACGACCAGCTTCGAGATCCGCAGAGGGCCGATCTTCACCAACGTCGTCGTCGCCGACGAAATCAACCGGGCGCCACCACGGACCCAGAGCGGGCTCCTGGAGGCGATGCAGGACGGAAGCGTCACGATCGACGATCAGACGCTTTCACTGCCGCGCCCATTCCTCGTCATGGCGACGCAGAACCCGCTCGAGCACCACGGGACGTATCCGCTGCCCGAGAGCCAGCTGGATCGGTTCCTCATGCGGATCACCATCGGCTATCCGGACGGCGATGCCGAGCGTCGGATCCTGTCGGAGTCGGCATCACTCGAACCGGTCGTCGATCGCCTTCAGGCCGTCCTGAACCCACAGCAGGTCGTGCAGCTTCAGAACCGGGTCGAAGAGGTCGAGGTCGACCCGGCCATCCTCGACTACCTCATGGCGATCGTCGAGCGCTCGCGCACGACGAGCCGCCTGCGCATGGGCGTGAGCCCGCGCGGCAACATTTCAGTCTTCCGCGCGGCTCGGGCGTATGCGCTCACGCACGGCCGCACCTATCTGGTCCCGGACGATGTACGGGACCTGATCGTGCCCTGCCTCGCCCACCGGATCCTGCCGGCCGGAGCGACCGGCACGACCTTCGACGTCCACGACGAAGCCGCCGCGATCCTCGAAGGGATTCTGGACGAGGTCGAGGCACCGGTCTGATTCGGTGACATCCCCCGCCCCTGCCCGGACGACCCCGCGCGACGCGATCCGACGGGGTGCGTGGGTCCTTCGAGAAACGTGGGCCCGCATCCGCGCGTGGCGGCGCATCCGATTCACCTCCGGCGGTGTGGTCTTCACGCTGGGTACGGTCGCGGTCGGATTCGCCGCGATGAACACGGGCAACAATCTCCTTTATCTGCTGCTCGGGTCGATGCTCGGCTTCATCGCCGTCAGCGGCTGGCTCTCCGAGCAGGCCATCCGGGGACTGCGGGTCGAACGACGAGCACCTCGCGCGGTGACCGTCGGTCACGACCTCCGGCTCGCCTACGAAATCACGAACCGCAAACGACGCCTCCCTTCTCTTGCCGTCGAGATCTCCGAAGAAGGGCTGCCGGAGAAGGCCTTCCTGGCCCACGTGCATGCCGGCGGGCATGCCACCGCCAGATCCGTGAACAGTTTCGTGCGGAGGGGCATCTACCCGCTGGGCTCGATCACGCTTTCGACGGGCTTCCCGTTCGGGCTCTTCCGAAAGGAACGGGACATCCACCTTCCGGGCGAGATCATCGTCTGGCCTCGCACCGACCGGGCGGTGCGTGAGCCGGCACCGGGAGCGGGCAAGGTGCCACGGACGGGGATGTCGGTCCGGGGGGCGTCCGGGTCGCGAGGCGAGTATCGAAGCCTCCGGGACTACCGGGCGGGTGACGACTCACGCGACATCCACTGGAAGTCGTCCGCGCGAATGAGAACGCCGGTGATCCGCGAGTACGAACGGGACGGGGCCGAGACACGCTGGATCTGCCTCGACCTGAAGGGTGAGCCCGGAGAGGCTGCGGAGGTCGCGGTCGAAGTCGCCGCCTCGCTGGCGGCACGTGCCGTAGCCCAGCACAGACCGTTTGCGCTCGTCGCGGGAGAGGAGGTCGTCGAGCCAGCCAACGGCATGGGGCAGCTCGAGCGCGTTCTGGACGTCCTTGCTCGGGCGGACTTCAAGCCCGACACCCCCGCACCATCCCCTCCCGTGGCGCCTTCGAACTGCATCGTGGTGGGCATCGATGCCCGGTCCGGCTTCGGCGACTCGCTCGCCGTCGGACGACTGGCCCGACTCGGGCGAGGCGAGGAGGCCACGTGAACCTCCGGCTTGTGCATCGACGGCTCGCAGTGCTCATGGGCCTCGCGGGCCTCGTCGCCTTCGCGGGGGGCGCCGGCTTCGAACCGGTCTCGGCGCTCCTCGCGACCGTCGCGCTCGGCACCGCGCTCTTCTGGCATCCGGACCGGGAGCTCTCCGCGCGGATGGAGCGACTGTGGCTGCCGCTGGCCACCATGCTGGTCGTCCGCGCCCTCTGGCACGTCTTCGTCATCCAGGACGACATCGTCATTCCGGTCGTCGACCTCCTCCTTCTCCTGCTCGCGGCCGAAGCGTTGCGGTCTCTGGAGGCGCCGAACGACCTCCGACTGTATGCGCTCTCGTTCGCACTCATCCTGGCCTCGACGGCGTACCGACCGGGTGTGCTCTTCCTCGTCGCCTTCGTGTCGTACGTCGGCCTCGCGACGATCGCGCTCATGGTCGGCCACCTTCGTCGACAGTCCGAACGTCACGAGATCCGGGACGTGCCCCTCGGCCGAAATCTCCTCGGGACGATGGGCGTGCTGTCGGGACTGATCCTGGCGGTCGCCCTCCTCGTCTTCGTCACCTTCCCGCGCGTGTCTCAGGGGTGGGCCGGTCGCGGTGAAACGATGGCGACGTCGATCGCCGGCTTCTCGGATCAGGTGTCGATTGGCGAGCATGGCTCAACCATCCTCGGCAACCCGCAGATCGTGCTTCGCGTGGAGTTTCCGGACGGCCCTCCATCCGGGCTCGGAGGCCTGCATTGGCGTGGCCGGTCGTACGACCGGTTCGATGGCGTACGGTGGACACGGTCCGAAAACCTGCCCCCTTCCTCGGCTCCGACTTCGTGGTATCGCGATCGATGGGAGCAGGACGTCGTGGAGCAGCGCATCTTCGGCTCGGCGCTCGATACCCGGGTGCTCTTCGCGCTCCACCCCGCGCTCGAAATCGACTCGGATAACGGTATCCAGCCGCTCTTCGACAACGCCGGCGACTTCGTCTACTGGGGGCGCGGCCAGCCGGCGTACACATCATGGGCACCAACCGGCCCACCGCCTGCGGAGGAGCTCAGGCAGCCGGCTCGGGGATACCGGCCGTCGGACGACCACTTCCTTCAGCTTCCGAGGCGCCTCGACCCGGCGATTGTCGAGCTCGCCGACTCGCTCACCGAAGGGCTCGACAACCGGTACGACCAGGCCGTCGCGATCCGCGACTGGCTGCAGACCTTCACGTACACGAGAGAACTTCCGGCTACCGCCCGAGAGACGACCCTCTCTCACTTCCTCTTCGAACGGCGAGCCGGTCACTGCGAGTACTTCAGCACGGCGATGGTTGTCATGCTGCGCGCGATCGGGATCGAAGCGCGGAACGTGAATGGCTTTCTCGGCGGTCAGTGGAACGACTTCGGGAACTACCTCGTGGTCACGCAGAACGAAGCGCACTCCTGGGTGGAAGCCTGGTTCCCCGGGTACGGTTGGGTCGAGTTCGACCCGACCCCCGCGGGCGTAGGTACGACGGAGATCGTCTCGTCGTGGTTCTGGCCCGGGCGCATCCTGTTCGACGGCGTGCAGCACCGCTGGAACAAGTGGGTCCTCGACTACTCCATCGATGATCAGGTCGGGATCTTTTCCGGCCTCCTCGGCACACGGACGCTCGAGGAGGAGCTCGCCGGCACGATCACGTCCACCGAAGAGCCGGGTCGCAGCCCGTGGGGTGCTCTCTTTCTCCTTGTCCTCGCCGCCGCGGGGTGGTTCTGGGTTCGCGCGGCCAGCCCGACCTTCGACCCCGCCACGCAGATGTACCTGCAACTCCGCACCGCTTCGAGCCGCGCAGGCGTCGGCGTCTCGCCCGGCCTGACCCCCCTCGCGCTGGTGGATCGGATTCGATCCGAGCGGTCGACAACGGCGCGTGCGGCCGAACGGCTCGTGGACCTGTACCTGAGGGGACGGTACGGCCGCGAAGAACTCGGTGCGTCCGAACTTCGCGAGATGCGCGAGGCGCTCAGGGTGGCGCGTCGGACGCTCCGCCAGAGAAGCGTAGAGTAGCGACGGGCGATCGCGTGCTGTACGCGCCACCTCTCTGCGCATAAAGTGAGGACATGACTCGCATGTCCTCGAACCCTCAGCCTGGCGTACACGTCGCGACGATCGCGCACGAAGGTTTGATCTGGGACGCGTACCTCGACTTCGAGGACCACCTGCATCCGTCCGCCGGCTACCGTGGCCGTCTTCGCTTCGAGCCGCCGACCGGCACGGAAGGTCAGAGCGCGACGGCGACCACGTGGATCATCATCGAGAACAGCTACGAGGAGGCGGTCGCCAAGGCTCGCACCTTCGACGACCGCCAGCTTCAGGGGCTGCTCCGGTCGACGCTTCCGGATCCGGAGTAGGGCGCTAAGCCCGCACGGCGGTTCTCGGCCTGGTAGGAGTCGTGAGACGCCGCGCTGCCAAGGCACAAGGAGGAAGGCGTGGCACTCGCTACGTCGACGACGAGTAACGCCGGCAGCGTGGATGTATCGCGGCTCCTACGCCTCTCTGACCCACCGCCACAACTCAGGCAGCGTAGGCCTCTTCCCGGACATCAGGATCCCGACTTTGTAGATCCGACCCGCGACCCATGCGATGAGCCACACCATGAGGGCCATCAGCACGAAGGAGAGCGCAACCTGCCAGGGGGGAACACCGCCTCCGGACACCCTCGCCCACATGAGGATCGGTGAGAAGAGCGGAAAAAGAGAGAGCCCGGTCGCCATCGGAGTGTTCGGGGCCTGAATGACCGACGTGACCATGACAATGGGAACGACCAGAAGCATGATCATCGGGAACTGCGCCTGCTGGGCCTCCTCGTCGGTGTTACACATCGCGCCGACGGCGGCATAGAGCCCCGAGTACATCAGGAAGCCGAAGAGGAAGAAGCCGAAAAAGAGCGCGATCAGCCCCGCGCCGGGGGCGAACTCACGGAGGTTCTCCAGATTCGCCAGCTCCGGGCGAGCCGCAATCATCATGGGGATCGCAACCGCGAAGAGCGTGATCGCGGCGCCGATCCAGATCGCCATCTGCGTCAGGCTGACCGCACACACACCCACGATCTTCCCAAGCATGAGCTCGGACGGCTTCATGGAGGAAATGATCACCTCCACGATCCGACTGGTCTTCTCCTCGAGCGTCGCCCGCATGACCGCCACGGCGTAGAGCAGAATCACCATGTACAGGAAGAAGGCCCCGCCGTATGCCACACCGAACTGCGGGTCCCGAACGTCCGACCCCGCACCCGAGATGACCTCGACCTGCAGCTCGCCCCCTCCGAGGAGGCCGTCCGGATCGACCCCCTGCTGCTCCAGTTGGTACTCGAGCGCCGTACGGGCGACGGACGTCTGGATGGTCACCTGACGCAGCGCGCTGGGCACGTCCATGGAGTAGTAGATCGCCTCTCCAGTCTCGAGCGTGAGCTCGTCGACCATGATGAAGCCACCCAGCTCGCCATCGTTCGCCCGCGCCCTCAGTTCCGTCACGACGTCGGCGTACCAACGCACTTCCTCGACCTCGAAGCCACCGTTCTCGAGACGCGGTGCCAGCTCCTCGTAGAGCACGCCGGTTCCATCCACGACGGCGAGCCTGAACTCGTCGCGGTTGCCCTGAATGGCCAGCCACGCCGGCACGACAATCAGGCAGGCCATGACGACGGGCCCGCCGACCGTGGCCGCGATGAACCACTTCGACCGGACCCGCTGCAGATACTCGCGGCGGATCACCGCCCACACGTTGTGCCACATCACACACCTCCCCGGCCAACGGACTCGCTGCCCGATCCGGCGCCATCACCCGGCTCGGCAATCCTGCCTATCCCGGTGCCGACCGGCATCCCGGCATCGCCGACGGCCCCGTCACCCGCATGACGCACGAAGATTTCGTGCAGCCGGGGCTCGACCAGGTCGAAGCGCAGAATACGCGCACCCGAGCTTACTGCGCGGTGCAGAATCGGCTGATGGTCCTGACCATCCCGCAGGACGAGGTGCAGGCCGTCGTCGGCTTCCTCGACGTGATCCACTTCCGGCCCCCGGATCCAGGTGTCCGGACCCTCGAACTCGACGGCGACGACACCGCGACGCTCCGCGGCCTTGATCTCCCTGAGGTCCCCGTCGAGCACCTTCTTCGCCTTCGAGATCAGACACACCCGCTCACACAGCCGCTCGGCCTGATCCATGAGATGCGTCGAGAAGAGAATCGTCGTTCCCTTCGCGTGATAATCACGAACGATCTCCTCCAGCACGTCCTGGTTGATAGGGTCGAGACCGGAGAACGGCTCGTCCAGAATCAGGAGCTCGGGCTCGTGTATGACCGTTCCGATGAACTGGATCTTCTGCTGCATGCCCTTGGACAGGTCTTCGACTTTCTTGTCCGCCCACTCCGGCAGACCCAGCCGATCTAGCCATGCACCACCCCGCCTCCTCGCTTCAGCACGTTTGAGACCGCGAATCTCGCCGAGGAACGTGATGAGCTCGAGGCACTTCATCTTCTTGTAGACGCCGCGCTCCTCGGGCAGGTACCCGACCTTCGTGCGGCGCGTGACGTCCGGGTTCTCTCCAAAGAGCGACACGGTGCCTTCATCGGGACCCAGAATCCCCATGATCATCCGGATGCTCGTCGTCTTGCCGGAGCCGTTAGGCCCCAGAAGACCACAGATCACGCCGCGAGGCACCTCGAAGTCGAAGTCCTCGACCGCCGTGTGTTTTCCGAACCGCTTCGTCACACCGTCGAGGCGGAGTGCGAACCCGTCGTCGCTCATGATTCTCACTGCTTCAGGTCTCGGGCGTGGAACCCGGAATCGAACGCATTACGTGTGGCGCCGCGATCCCCTTCACGCCGTACAAAACCTACGCGGATTACCTTAGATTGTTCGGCTGCACGGTAATACTCGAGGAGTACCGATGGCCATCTACCGTACGCTTTACTACACGGACGTCAGTGTCGGTGTGGGCGGGCGAGTGACGATCCCGCAGGACATGCGGGAAGATCTGGGAATCGACGAGGGTGACTCCCTGACGGTTCGCGTCGAAGAGAACCCCCGTGGCGGGCGTCAGATGGTGATCTGGCGTGCCGAACAACAGCCGGACGAGGACGAGTAGCACAACCTCGTCACCCGACCTCAACCCACCGCACGAGGGTCGTGAGAGGTCCCTGCCCGTCATGGAGCCACCATGGGGGTGGGAAACTGACGTGCGCGAACGGTACGACTCGTGACGCGCCCGCCTGGCCGAGCGCCTGGGCCAGCGCGTCGATTCGACCATCGACGCCGGCGTAGCCCACGCTCTGCAGGTGCCGACCCGCAGATCCCAGGATCGCGGGCACCTCCGCCAGGTCACCGACCGAACGGATCCGGACCGCGCGCCCGGGCAGCGCAGGGATCTCGACGAGATCCGTTTCGAAGACGACGGTCCAGTTGTCCACTCCGCCGTCCATCATCCGTGCGGCCCCCGCGGCTTCATGGATCTCCACCGTGCCCCGGGCCTGGGCGAGGGCAGCCGCCTCGGCCTGCGCATCGTCCGACTCCGCAGCAGCCGGCCACTCCCGGGCGATGGCCTCGAGGGCTGCCCCAACCCGTTCCGCAAACGCCTCGGGCACCATCGGGCCGTGCTCCTCGACGAAGACGACGTGAGGACAGACACAGCCGCGGTGCTCGAACATCGCGACCGCCCTCGCCACGTCCCGGGCTACATCCTCCACGCCGGGACCCAGCGCCTCCCGCCCGACGAGGCCAACGCCAAAGCGGTGGTGATACGGTACGAAGCGAGTCGTCACCGGGATCAGGTCACGAACCGTCTGCACTGACGCATCCGATCCATACGCAACGACGAGATCCGCGCCCGCGACCGCCGCCGCCGTGAGCTCGCGCTCCTCCCCGGGCCAGTACCGCGCGGCGACCGCGGCACCGAGAACGGGGTCGGCCTCCGCAAGCGCGTCCGCGAAGAGCCGCGTGAGCAGCACGTCGCCGGCCCCCGGCTTGATCAGGGTCGGTGACTTGACGAGGAGACTCCGAATGAGGGCGTGTACACCGACCCCCGGCACCCCGCCGGACGAGATCTGAACGCAGAGCATCGGGCCGAATGCCATCACGGCGCGGCCCCGGCCATCCTCCGACAGCGCAGCCTCCTCGCCTCCTCCGGCGAGGGGTCGCTCGACGATCCCGTCCAAAACGCCCGGATCCGGGAACTCGGCCCTCAGCAGCTGTGCGATCCGCTCCTCCGTCCAATCCGCGGCCATCCCGTCCAGCACCGCCTCGGCCAGCTCAGGGGAGAGTGCGGCCTCCGCGGGTAGCTCCCGGAGGGCCGTCTCGCGCACGGGGTCGGCGGGGTCAGCGAACCGCGACCCGACCCGGCCGAGAAGTCGCGCGATGTCGACCGCGGACATCGCAGCCAGCGGGCCGCGTGCTCGAGCGAGATCGGTCTTCACCGACGCGAGGTCGGCCTTCACCGATGCTTGATCGAGTTCGGTCACCGAATGTCGCTCGCTCATCTCGACTGCCCCGCCGCGGCCATGAGGTCGTCCATCGCACGCGAGCATCCGCGTGGCTCGGATCCCGGCACGCGCCCGAGAAGTCGGAGACGATCCCCCTCCACGACTCCGACGTCTTCGGTCAGGACATGGCTCACGGACCCGAGGTTCGCGAGGTCCAAGAAGGCGATGATCCCCTCCTCACCCTCGACCCGCTCCTCGAGCGAGGTCGGGTCGAGTACACGTACGCGAAGCCAGGGGGGTGCCACGTGCCACCCTTGAGCCTCCGGGCCGTCGGTCAGTACAAGCTCGTAGAGCTGCGAGAGAAGCTCGGTCATCCCGTACTCGTTCACGATCCGTCGTTCAGGAACGCCCGTGTGGGCTGCGATGGCGGCGTAGAGCTCGTGCCTCGCGACACTCCGTCGAGCACCTTTGAATCCCCCGGTCTCCATGATCCGCGAGCCTTCAGGCAGTCGAACCTCGCCCTCCGAGACGCGCTCGAGCAGGTGCACGAACGAGAGCGCGGTGCCGAGCATAAGAACCGGAGCACGTACCTCACGCAGGAGATCGAACGCATCCGCTCGCCACGCCCCGTGCGCATCCACGAGCCACTCGGCGCCGTCACCGAACTCCTCCACAGCCATCCCCACCATCCATGACAGAGATGAACGTGGAGCCAGCGCCGGAGACGGGATCAGGGAGACGACCGGCAAGCGCTCGACGTCGGGCAGAAGGGCCTCACGGAACGGGTGATAGAATGAGGCCCGGTACAGGCCCTCCCTCGGCACGACGTGACGGCCGCGTCGCTGGGTACCGTGCGTCGTACCGCTGGTCTCGAAGACCGCGTCGGGATCGGCACCGCTGCGCTCGGCCGGGGCCGAGACGAAGTCGAAGTACTTGAATGCCGTCGCCGGGACGGGCGGGATCTCACGCCAGTCGGACACCGAGTCGGGGGTGATACCACGTCGCTCGCACAACGCTCGATACGGGTCGCACAGCTCGAACTGCCACGAGAACGCTTCGCGAGCCAGCCCGCCGAAATCATGGTCACTCCAGACCTCGAGCTGATCATCCGCCCCGGTGGAGCCCATGAAACGCTCCTCCAGACGCCGTGCGAGTACATCCCATTCCGTCGACATGCGAAAAAGCTAGGCGCGACCGCCAACATGGACGACCTCGACGGTGTCATCTTGTTGTCGTTCCACGCAGCCTATTTGCCTTCAACTCGACGTCCATGCCCCGCCCCGCCCCACGAATCGGCCTCCTCTCATTCGCTCTCGCCGCTCTGATCGGCCTGATGGCGACGGACGTCCAGGCTCAGGAAGAGACGTCCCCGGCGAATGCGAACACCGGGGCTTCCGACCTCGCACTGCAGGCGTTCCGGCCGGCCGGAAGCCTGGAGATCAACCTCGACGGGCGCATCGACGAAACCGTCTGGCAAAACGCGACGCCGATCACCGACTTCACCCAGCAGGAGCCGGTCGAGGGAGGCCAGCCGTCCGAACCGATGGAAATCCGGGTCGTGTTCGATGACGACAACCTCTACATCGGGGCGATCATCTATGACGACCCGGACCAGGTCCTCGCGTTCCAGCGTGAGCGCGACGCTTCGCTCGGGACCGATGACCGGTTCATGTGGATCCTCGACACCTTTCTCGACGGTCGGACCGGCTACTTCTTCGAGATCAACGCGGCCGGTCTCATGGGAGACGGAGTCATCACGGGTGGCGGAGGCCGGGGGGGCTTCGGCGGCGGAGGTGGCGGAATCAACAAGGCGTGGGACGGAATCTGGGAGGCCCGCACGGCGATGCGGCCTGATGGATGGTCCACGGAGATCCAGATCCCCTTCCGCACGCTGAACTTCAACCCCAACCAGTCCGAGTGGGGGATCAACTTCCAGCGCACGATCCGCCGGAAGAACGAGGAGATCCTCTGGCGCGGCTGGCGTCGGAGCGAGGGCCTGTTCAAACCGGTCTTCGCGGGACGGCTGCAGGGGCTGCAGAACATGTCGCAGGGCCTCGGGCTCGAGGCGGTTCCCTCGGCCATCGGCAACTACCGGTACGTGGCACCCGCCGACCCCACCGATCCGACCGCGCCGGACCCCACGACGTACCCGGGCGACATGTCGCTGGACGTGAACTACAGTCTCACGTCGAGCCTCCGAGCTTCGGTGAGCATCAACACCGACTTCGCTGAGGTCGAGAGTGATCAGCGGCGCGTCAACCTCACGCGCTTCCCGATCCGGCTGCCCGAACAGCGCGACTTCTTTCTCGAAGGTTCAGGCGTCTTCAGCTTCGCCCCGCGGAGCGGCCCGTCGCCGTTCTTCTCCCGCAGAATCGGACTGACGTCAGGCCAGCAGATCCCGATCAACTACGGGACGCGGCTCACGGGTCAGGCCGGTGCGTTCGAGCTCGGGTTCTATCGAGTCGGGACCGCGGAGCAGGACTACTACAGCGCGTTCATCGAGGACGACGTGACGGTGCCGAGCGAGGCGTTTACCGTTGCTCGCGTCCGCCGGAAGCTTTGGGAGCAGTCCGCGATCGGCGCGATCTACACGCTGCGGCAGACCTCTCAGGACACCGACGGCTTCGACGCCATCGATCGACACACGGCCGGGGTCGACCTCGATTTCAAGACGCGGAACTTCCTCGGCAACAAGAATCTGGAGCTCGAGGCATTCTTCGTCTGGAACTCGAACCCCCTCGCGCAGAGCGATGCCGGTTACATCGACCACAGCCTCGAGGACCTGAGTGCAAACGGCTTCCGCCTGAACTATCCGAACGACATCTGGACAGCCCACGTGTCGTACCGGCAGTTCGGTGATTACTACAGTCCGGCAGTCGGCTTCGTGACGCGTAACGACTTCCGCCGGATCGAGCCCCGAATCGGGTGGAGTCCTCGCACGCCGTCGATCCCCTGGCTCCGTCGGCTCAGCTTCTCCGCGCAGTTCCGCGAGCTCATCAGCCTCGACTCGGACTTCCCGGGCGCGGACCCGTACGTCCTCGGTGGCCGGGGGGGCGTCGCCGAGCGCCAGTGGCAGATCAACGTCCTCGGCCTCGACTTCGAGAGCGGTGACGGCTTCGATATTCAGGCGACGCAGACGTACGAATACCTCGACCGGGAGTTCTCGCCGAGTCCGGGCCTCGCCATCACGCCCGGTGATTACACGATCTGGGAGTACCGGATCTTCGGTCGTACCTCGGGGCGGCGGCGGGTCTCCTTCTTCGGTGGCGCCACGGTCGGCGGATTCTGGGACGGTGACCGCCAGCAGTACGGCGGCCGCGTCAGCTTCCGTCCGAACCCGGGCGTCAGCCTCTCGACGAATATTCAGTACAACGACGTCCAGCTTCCCGGCGGAGACTTCACCGCATCGCTGTACGAACTGTCCTCCGACTGGAATCCGTCGCCCTGGGTCGCGATCACCGGTCAGGTGCAGTACGACGACCAATCCAAGATTGTCGGGCTCTTCTCACGACTCCGGTGGATCGTGAAGCCCGGTAACGACGTCTACCTGGTCTACACGCAGAACTGGCGGCGAGACCTGCTCGACCTGCTCGATCCGAACGACTACACGTACAACACGCTGTCACGCGGCGCGTCGATCAAGGTCAACTACACCTACCGCTTCTAGTCGCCAAAGCCTTCGCAGAGCCTGCGACTCAGCCTGCGGTCACTCCCCGACCAGCGAGCGATCCCGTGTGCTCGCCGTCACGCAGCGTAAGCGCGCCATTCACGACCACGTGCGGGATCCCAATCGGATACTGGTGCGGATCGTCGAAGCTGGCTCGGTCCGCGACCGTGTCGGGGTCGAACGCGACGATGTCGGCGAACGCGCCCATCCGCACAACGCCCCGCTCTTCGATGCCCAGCTTTAGCGCGGGCATCCTCGTCACCTTGTGGATCGCGGACTGGAGTGTGAGCGCTCCGGTGTCGCGCACGTAGTGGCCAAGTAGCCGCGCAAAGGAGCCGTACCCCCGCGGATGAGGCGAACCCGTGGAAAGCGGTCCGTACGGCGCGTATGCGCCGCCGTCCGAGCAGAGCATGCCGAGAGGATGGGAGAGGATCATCGCGGTGTTCTGTTCCCCCATCCCGTGGCCGATCATGCCGACCCCACCCCCATTGGCCTCCAACAGCTCCAGCGTCAGCAGGTACGGATCGATCCCCCGGTCTCGCGCGAGGTCACCCAGGAGTCGCCCGCGAGCCCATGAAGTCTGATCGTTCGTGCTCGAGATCTGGACGGAATTCCAATCCCCCAGCAGCGCGACCTTGTCCCGTGCGGCGTCCTCGAGAAGCTGAGCGGTCTCCGGGGCCCGAAGGCGGGCTAGAAAGGCCTGGCTGCCTCCGGCCCGATAGCTGCTCGGGAAGAGGTTCGTGAGCCCGGTCGCGTACGCCGTGTACGGGTACCGATCGAAGTGGACGTCGAGGCCATCGTCACTCGCGCGCTGGATCAGGTCCAGGGCCGCCTCCGCCTTCCAGTAATTCCGCTGCCCCTGTGCTTTGAGGTGGGAGATCTGAACCGGCACGCCCGCAACCCTGCCGACGTGGAGCGCCTCTTCTACCGCACCCAACAGTCGGTCGTCCTCGTTCCTCATGTGCGAGGCATACGGCAGCCCCGTGCCGACGAGTACGCTGGCCAGAGCGACCAGCTCGGCCGCGTTCGCGAAGCCACTCGGCGTGTACTCGAGCCCGGATGACAGCCCGACACAGCCGCGCTCGAGCAGATCGCTCAGGATGTCCTGCATCCGTTCGATCTCCGCCGGTGTCGCCGGGCGGTCCTCATTCCCGACCACCAGTCCCCGCAGCGCTCCGTTCCCGACCATCGACGCGACGTTGACCGCCGGTGCTTCGCGTGTGATCCGCTCCACGAAGCCGGCGGGGTCGCGGAAATCGATCTCCACACCTCGCCGGCGCCAGCTGTCCCGATTCGATTCGAACTGGGCGTCGGACCATGGACCGATCGAGCCGCCGTCCTGCCCGACGACTTCCAGCGTCACGCCCTGCCGAATCCGACTCTCCGCGTTGCGGTTCACGAACAGATTCATGTCCGCATGCGAGTGGATATCGACAAAGCCTGGCGCGACGGCCAGCCCGGAAACGTCGAGCTCTTCGCCCCCCGCAGGAAGGTTGGAGCTGATCGCCGTGATCCGGTCACCGGTAATGGCCACATCCAGCGCTCGAGGTGCGGCCCCCGTCCCATCGAATACCATCCCGCCACGCAGCACCAGATCCGCCCGCTGACCGAGCCCGACCAGCGCCGGAGCACCTGCCATCGTGTCCGCAGCGAGTCCCCGCCCACCGAGCCCGGGCGTCGCCGCCATGCCGACACCGGCAACCGTCGCATGCCGAACGAATGTGCGTCGTTTCATCGACGTGTCCCCTGCCTCACGTGCGTCGAGTAGTCAGTTCCAGGTGAGCCGGCACGACCGGCCTCACCCACGTCGAACCCGTCCCGGTTCCAGCCCGCCCGAATGCAGGATCTTCTCCTGAAGTCGAGCCGCCTCTTCGTCGGTGAAGTCCAGGATCCGGCGAATCGACGTGTTCACGTCTTCGTACGTATCGGCGGGAAAGTCGGTCCCCTCCGCACGCGAAAGGGCGCCCTCGAGCGCGTCCATCTCGCGCTCCGCCTTCTCAGCGGCGCGACGCAATCGGTTGAGAGCCTTGCGGGCTTCGGATTCGGCTGTTGTCATGCTGGATTCTGCGACCTCCGGCCCGACCGGAACAGATGTTCGAGACGGGGTAACGTCCTGCCATGAACGACAGATACGAACTCATCGTGGTGGGCGCAGGTCCGTGCGGGATCGCCGTCGGCGCAGCGGCGGCGAAAGCCGGCTTGTCGTGCGTGCTGTTCGATCGCGGCGCGATCACGAACTCCCTGCTCGGCTATCCCTACTACATGACGTTCTTCAGCACCGCGATCATGCTCGAGGTCGGAGACATCCCGTTCACGATCCCCGACGCCAAGCCGACGCGGCGTGAAGCTCTCGCGTACTACCGGAAGGTCGTCGAGCACTGGGGCATGGAGGTGCGGCAGTACGAAGAGGTGGTCGGCATCTCGGGATCGGAGGGCGACTTCACCGTTCGGACGCGCCGGAGAGACGGATCCGAGCACGACCACGCGACGGCCGCCGTCGTCGTGGCGACCGGTGGATTCCAGACGCCGAACTTCCTCGAAGTGCCGGGCGAGGATTCGTCGAAGGTCCGACACTACTACCAGGAGCCGTATCCGTATTACGACCAGGACGTGCTCGTCGTCGGAGCCGGCAACTCGGCCGTCGAAGCCGCCCTCGAGATGTACCGGAACGGCGTGCGGGTCAGCCTCGTGCACTTCCTCGATACGATCGATCGCGGGGTGAAGCCCTGGGTGGTTCCGGACATCACCAACCGGCTCGAGCGTGGAGAGATTCCCGTGTACTGGGGACACCGCGTGGCCGAGGTGAAGCCAGCGAGTGTCGTCCTGCGCTCCGAAGAGGATGGATCGGAGACCGAAATCGACAACGACTTCGTGGTGGCGATGACCGGGTGGCGCTCGGACCACAGCCAACTGGTGGGACTCGGCGTTTCGATCGACCAGGAGACCGGCATCCCGTCACACGACAAGGCGACGATGATGACCGACGTCCCCGGTCTCTACGTGGCGGGTGTCATCGCGGCCGGCCACAACGCGAACAAGATTTTCATCGAAAATGGTCGTGAGCACGGCGGGCTGATCGCCGCGGACCGGCTGGCACGGACCGGCTGAGCGGCACGACGCCATGTCCCGAGGCGGCGTACCGGATTGGCTCAGCCGGGCCCGCTCCGGATGGACGTGGACGGGGGCCTCGCGGCCGCCCTGGGCGGACGACCCGGGTCCCGGACAGGAGTCCGTCTGGGACTACCCTCGTCCGCCTCGTCTCGCCCCGGACACCCGGCACATCATCGTGCGCGATGGCGACCACATCATCGCTGAGACACGACGCGCGGTTCGCGTTCTCGAGACGGCGAGCCCTCCCACGGTGTACATCCCGCGATCGGACGTGGATGACGATCTGATCCAGGCGGAGTCCGGGTCGAGCCTTTGCGAGTGGAAGGGTCCGGCCTCGTACTGGAACGTCGTCCTCCCGGATGGCACACGACACGAGCGAGTGGGCTGGTCGTACGAACGTCCATTTCCGGAGTTCGCGTCGATTCGTGGCTACCTCTCGTTCTACCCTGCACGGCTGGCGTGCGCGATCGACGGGGAGCTCGTGACGCCTCAACCGGGCGGATTCTACGGCGGATGGATCACGTCGGAGGTGATCGGCCCGTTCAAGGGCGCTCCCGGTTCGTCGGGCTGGTGAGCCGATTCTCGGCCTCGCGCGCTCGCCCGCCCCTGGTCGACCCGGCCAGCCTTCTTCGACCTGCGAAACGCCGGAGGGACCTGTCAGGCCGTGCGGAATCGGCATACCGTCAGACCGATGACTGGACGTTGGTGATCGACACGGCCCGGAGAGCGAACATGCGAAGAATCGGCGGGTTGGCGCTGATGGGGTTGATGGGGTTCGTCGGCTGCGCCGGGGAGGACGTGGCGCAGGACGACATGACGCAGGAGGAGCCGATGGAGATCGCCTTCGGTCCGACCGACGGACACGACATGCCGGGCGTCGATCTCGACCGAGTTCAGGAGGGCCAGATGGCTCCCGACTTCACACTGGCGTCGCTGGCCGGCCCACCTGTGACCCTCTCGGGTTTCCGCGGTCAGAAGAACGTGATCCTCGTCTTCTACCGCGGTCACTGGTGACCCTACTGCGCTCAGCAGCTCGGTGAGCTGCAGGACATCCTTCCGGAAGAGGCTCAGGCGACCACGGAGATCATCGCGCTGTCGTCCGATGACGTGGCCGACCTTCAGATGATGGTCGATCGGGTAGCCGAGGAAAACGAGGGGCTCGTGCTGGAGTACACCCTCCTGTCGGATCCCGGCGCCGCCGTGATCAACCGGTACGGCCTGTACAATCAGGACGATCCACGAGGGCGGGCGATCCCGCACCCGACGACGTACGTGATCGGCATGGACGGCATCATCCACTGGAAGATAACCGAGGTGAATTACCGGATCCGTCCCGAGAACGAGGACATTCTGGCAGCGCTCGCCGAGCTCCGGAACTGACGAACGCTGCGGTCGTGTCCTGACGAGCCGCCGGCGGGAACGCTCAGTCCTCGGTGGGAACGCGTATCGTCCGGCCGTCGAGTAATGCCTCGGTGATGCCTCGACGAACGTATCCCATCGCGAGCACGCCTTCCGATCTGGGTGATTGCACCACCGAGGTCAGCTGACCGACCACCTTGCCCGAGCCATCTGTCGCCAGGAGCTCGGCACCGCTCGCCGGAGCCGGAATGTCGCCCAGATCGAGGAGGCGAAGATGCCGGTTCACGTGACCCCGGTCGCGTATGCGGACGATGACCTCCTGGCCGGTATAGCACCCCTTCGTTTGATCCACGGCGCGCTCGACGATCCCGGCCTCCGGGGGAAGCGTGTTCTCATCCATGTCGGTCCCGAAGACCGGCCGACCGGCCTCGACCCGGAGCGTAGCCCATACGCCGAAGCCAGCCGGCTTCGCGCCGTCGGCGATCAACGCTGTCCACAGCGCGCGCACCGCTCCCGCCGGACCGTAGACGGTCCACGCCTCGGGCCAGACGTCGTCAGTTCGTGAAACGAGCAGACCGTCCATATGCCCGTCGTCGTTCAGCGTCGTGACTCCGACGCCGTGCCAGCCGCCGTCATCCGCTGCAGCCAGAGCCGGCGACTCGACTCGAAGTCCGAGCGCGAGTCGAGACAGCGCGGTGGCCGCATCCGGCCCGACCACCGACACCGACGCGGTCTCCTCCGAGACATCCCGAACCGCCGCGAACCTCGGCGGAAGGAAACGGCCGAGATGCGCCAGAAGACCCTCGACGCCCGCGACCGGCACATCGAGCAGATACACCTCCGTGTCGGCGTCGCCCAGGCGATACACCCACACGTCCGAGATCATCTTTCCCTTTGGCGTCAGAACGGCGTGGTACGTCCCCTCCCCACGCGACACTTCGTCGATCGTCGATGGAGCGTTGGGCATCCGTCCCGTCACGACACCACTGAGCATCTGCCCCGGCGCACGGCCGGACACGATCAGGCGTGCGCGATGACTACGGTCGAAAACGGCGATCCCGCTCGTTGCCGCAGCATATTCGCCCGCCGGGTCACCGAAGTGCCGAACAAGGGTTCGTCCGTGGTACTCGGTCGCCACGCCGCCCGCCTCGAGTAGATCGGGAAGCAGTCGGCTCTTCGTCGCCGTGGAGTCCGTCACTCCAGCCCCTCGCCTCCCTCGTACCGGCCGGATCGGAGCTCGCGTACGATCTCCTGCACGTGCCCGCGATCGTCCGCTGACGGCGATACCCGGAGGTACGCCTCCAGCTGCTGGACTGCGTCCTCGTGCCGCCC
>Ga0181578_10001025_pt1 | contig 26861 bp, 24 predicted proteins | sample 071ome_21_FD_148659 | JGI IMG/M metagenome (GOLD analysis project Ga0181578, IMG submission 148659) | Coastal salt marsh microbial communities from the Groves Creek Marsh, Skidaway Island, Georgia - 071401CT metaG (spades assembly) | ecosystem: Environmental > Aquatic > Marine > Intertidal zone... | reverse complement strand
GCCCTCAGTGAGGCGCCCACGATCAGAAAACGCGCGCTCGCTTCTGGTGAGCGCGGAGGGCGCGCATGAGTCCAAGCGCTCGACTGACATCCTGTTAGATGCGGATACCGAAGCGGTTGCCCTTGAGAGCGCCCGGACCGACGGTCTGACGGTCAACGCGGATACCGTTCAGGGTCTTCGCAGCTTCGCTTTGCGTCTGCTTGTGCCGGAGAGCGAGCAATCATTAAGGTTTGGCGCTGGCGCGGGAATTAATGACACGGACTAACGCTCCTTCCGGTCGCTGGTGGAAGTTATCTGGCGTCTGGTTCTTGTATCTGGCTTTTGGTTTGACAATGGCAAGCCTGGCGCCACTGGTTGCGGAAATCGAATCGGACTTGCAGTTCAGCCATGCCGCGATGGGCAGCATCTTGGGGGCGTGGCAGTTTGTTTATATCTTTGCCGCTATTCCCTGCGGATTGTTGCTGGATAGATTAGGCGGAAAGTGGGGTATTTTCCTTGGGGGCGTATTCATAGGGCTTTCAGGCCTTATGCGGGGCTGGGCAGACAGTTACGCCATGCTTCTTCTCGCAGTAGGTTTGTTCGGTCTGGGCGGGCCCTTAATTTCCGCCGGGGCGCCAAAGATTGTCAGTGAGCACTTTGTCGGCTCGCAGCGTGGCCTTGCCATGGGTATCTACATCACCGGTCCGGGGATAGGGGCGATGGCGGCACTACTGCTCACCCAACCTGTGTTGCTGCCGCTTCTGAACGGTGATTGGCAGAGACTTCTTCAGTTTTGGGGGCTCGTTTCGCTCGCAGCGGCAGTTTTCTGGTTATTCGTTGCTCGGCGAGATTCCTCTAGTCCTCGAGTCGCAAAAGGGGCCCTGGCGACTCTTGAAGGCTTGCAGGACCTTCTAGATAGTTCTGCTGTTCGCCTTATCTTGTTGATGAGCGTTGGCGTCTTCGCAATTAATCACGGCATGGGTAATTGGCTGGTAGAGATCATTAAATCGCAGGGAGAGAGCGCTGAACGTGCCAGTTTTTTGGCTTCAATACCGGTGGGAGTCGGCATTTTGAGCGCGCTTAGCCTGCCCCGCCTAGCGACAGGGAATCGCCGGTTTGGTGTACTTGCAATTCTGTTTGGCTGCTCGGTCATCGCCAGTCTCATATTGCTGAGTCATCCGCGACCCGCACTCCTCGTTGCGGCTCTGATATTTGAGGGGATTGCCGCAGGCTCCATGATGACCGTGTTGATATTGACGCTGGTTGAGACGCCGGGTGTGGGACAAAAGCGCGCGGGCACCGCGAGCGGTTTCTTCTTCGCGGCAGCCGAGATTGGAGGGGTGGGTGGCCCCGTGATGTTGGGAGGTCTGCTGGCGATAAACGGAAATTTTGACGCCAGTTTGATGGCCTTGGCGCTTGTGGGATCACTGCTCCTGGTGTCAGTGCGCCCCTTGAGACGACTCGTAACGGCAAACCCCGTTGCGAGTGAGTGACTCGCTTGATCAGAAGGCCGATCTGTGATCGTGCATCTAGGTCCATCCGCCACGGATACCTGCTTAGCCATGGACTCAGTCAGGTTAGTGTTTGCACGAGGCGAAAAATTGGCGCTCCCTAGGGGAATCGAACCCCTGTTTCCGGCGTGAGAGGCCAGCGTCCTGACCGCTAGACGAAGGGAGCGAGCGGTGGGGTGCGGATGCTACCATAGCGCCTCTTTTATTGCTCCTGCTCCGGTCTGTGACCAAGAGGCTTTTCGGTGCGACGCCCGACTGCTTGCCGCGGCTTTTTGCTCACGACGTTTTTTGACTGAGGCCGTCCCCATTTGAATCCACCGCGGCTTATCTCCCAGAAGGAGCATGGAATCCAGCGCAGCGCAATCAGTCGTGGCGCTCGTGATGTGGTGCAGCGCCTTGTAGAGAGCGGCTATCAGGCTGAGCTCGTTGGTGGATGTGTTCGCGATTTGGTGTTGGGCCGAGTTCCTAAAGATTTCGATGTGGTAACCAATGCCACGCCGGAGGAGGTCCGGCAGGTCTTCCCTCGCTCACGCGTCGTCGGGCGTCGTTTTCGAATTGCCCATGTCCGAATGGGGCGGGAAATTATCGAGGTCTCTACTTATCGCGCCGGCGCGACCGATTCGGACGAGTACTCGATCGCGTCCCAGTCTGTCGAGGGTCGCATCCTTCGAGATAATGTCTTTGGCGCAAGAGAGGAGGACGTATTCAGACGGGACTTCACAGTAAATGCCCTTTATTACGATCTCGGAAATGATCAATTGATCGACTACGTCGGTGGATTTTCGGATCTTAGCGAGGGCGTGATTCGCTTTATTGGTGATCCGTCGAGGCGAATCGAGGAGGATCCCGTTCGGATGCTGCGGGTCGCGCGATTCAGGGCGAAACTGGATCTGGACCTCTCGCCAACGATCGAGGATGTTTGTCGGGAGCAGGCCTTCTTGCTTCGACACGTGCCGCCCGCAAGGCTTTTTGACGAGGTGTTGAAGTTATTTCAGTCGGGGCACGCGGTACGGTCGTTTGAGGAGTTAGAGGCGCTAGCGCTTTTCCCCGAACTTTTTCCAGAGGCCGATCGTGCCTACTCAGGGGTAGATCTGGACCCGGCTTCGGGCCTGGTTGCCCAGGGGCTTGCGAATACCGACCGCCGGATCCAGGACGGCAAGCCTGTGATCCCTGCTTTTTTGTTCGCCGTCCTTTTTTGGCGGCCAGTTACGCGATCCCTTGGTCGCTCATCGGACGGTCGGCCACCCAGTCTGGTTGAATTACACAAAGCCGCGCACGGCGTTCTCGATCGGCAGGTGCAACGCGTGGCTATTCCGAGGCGGATAAGCTCCGTTATTGTGGAGATCTGGGATATGGCGTTGCGGTTGCTTGCCCGACGACCTCGAAGCGTCACCCGCCTTCTCGAGCACAAGCGTTTTCGTGCAGGCTATGATTTCTTGCTGCTTCAGGCGCACTCAGGCGAGGTGCCTCTTGATCTCGCCACGTGGTGGACAGTGATCCAGGAGACAGGCATCGACGACCGACAGGCGATGATCCAGTCCCTTGGCCCCAAACCTGGTGTTCGAAAGCGGCGTAGCCGGCCGCGTAAAAGACGCACGGGAGGGCAGTAACGGATGCCAGATTCGGAGCGCGTGCTGGCCTGGATTGGGCTTGGCGCGAATTTGGGCGATCCGGCCCAGACGATTCAGGCGGCGCTTGATCAGCTTCACGAGCATCCGGATGTTCATGCGCTTGTCGTATCGTCGCTTTACCGGAGCGAACCGGTCGGCTATGACGCCCAGCCGGACTTTTTAAACGCGGTAGCGCGATTCGAGACGGACTTGAACCCGCTTGCATTGCTGGAAATGCTGCTCGACTTAGAGAGCGCGTTGGGCCGAACACGAAGCGGGCCGCGTTTTGGACCTCGGGTGATCGATCTGGATTTACTGCTATACGGGGACGCCACAATCGAAAGCGCTCGCCTGTCGATTCCCCATCCGCGGATGCTCGTCCGACGATTTGTTCTGGAACCCCTCGCGGAATTAGAAGGGGATATGATTTTCCCGGATGGGAGTCGCTTGTTGTCAGTCGTCAGACGCTGTAAAGATCAAAGGGTATCGCAGGAAGCGGTGTTGTCTGTTGATCCAACCATGTAGTCAGCGGCGGAGTTTTCTTGCGCTCGATCGGTTAAAATTCGCCCCGCGATAGCGCGCCAGGTTGAGCGCGATTCACTTTTAAGGGCGAGATTAAAACCAGTTATGTCACGTCATTCGGAAATGCCCCGAATTCTCTCCGGTATGCGTCCGACGGGTCGCCTGCACTTGGGGCACTACCACGGTGTATTGAAGAACTGGGTGGATCTGCAGTCACAAAATCAGTGCTACTTCTTTGTTGCCGACTGGCATGCCCTGACAACTCATTATGAAGAGCCAGGCGCCATGGAATCCCACGTGTGGGACATGTTGGTCGACTGGCTGGCCTCGGGCGTGGACCCCGAGCAGGCTACGTTGTTCATCCAGTCGCGTGTGCCGCAACATGCGGAGCTACACCTCCTGTTGTCGATGGTGACGCCCTTGGGCTGGTTGCTTCGCGTTCCAAGCTTCAAGGATCAACAGCAAAAGCTAAAGGATCGTGATCTGGCGACCTATGGTTTTTTAGGTTACCCGCTGCTTCAGAGTGCCGATATCCTGATGTACCGCGCTACTGGCGTCCCCGTTGGCGAGGACCAGGTGCCTCACGTCGAGCTGACTCGGGAGGTCGCGCGGCGGTTCAACCATATCTTTGGTCGGGAACCGGCGTTTGAGGAGAAGGCAGAGGAGGCCGTAAAGCGGCTGGGTAAGAAATTCGCCAAACAGTTCTCACAGGGTCGAAGTGACTGGCTGCAAAACGGCGCGTCGATATCGAGGGAAAACGCTCTCTTTGCAATCGAGAGCTCAGCGAACCTATCCGCCGAGGATCGGGAGCGACTGGCCGGTTATCTTGATGGTGGGGGTCGGGAGATCCTTCCGGAGCCCGAGGCGTTGTTAACGCCTGCGGCGAAGATGCCTGGATTAGACGGACAAAAAATGTCCAAGTCGTACAACAACACGATTCAGATGCGGGACGATCCGGAGCGGGTGAGCGCAAAGTTAATGTCTATGCCGACGGATCCCGCGCGACAGCGGCGACACGATCCGGGTGATCCGAATAAATGCCCGGTTTGGGATCTGCATAAGGTCTATACCGACGGTGAGGTGCGTCAGTCTCTTGAGCAGGGGTGCCGGCGCGCTGAGATCGGGTGTGTGGATTGCAAAAAGCCGCTCCTCGCCAGCATCTTAGAAGAGCAAGCCACGCTACGTGAGCGAGCCGAGCCGTTTGAAAAGAATCCGAGGTTGGTAAGAGAGGTGATTGAGCATGGCTGTGAGCGTGCACGGGCGGCGGCTGAGGAAACATTAATCGAGGTTCGCGCGGCTGTAGGGACCCTCTATTCATGACCGAAGAGCAAGTAGGGTCGGCTACGATAGACGCGCCCCGTGCGGTTGTTGCCGGTAAGTTGGTGGAGCAATGGCCTCAGGATCTTTACATTCCCCCGGAGGCGCTCGAAGTCGTACTGGAGGGTTTTGAAGGGCCCTTGGACCTACTGCTGTATCTTATCCGCCGGCAGAACATCGATATTCTTGACTTGCCCGTCGCGGATATTACCCGTCAATACATGCAGTACATTGAGGTGATGCAGCAGATGCGTTTGGACCTCGCCGGTGATTATTTGGTCATGGCGACCATGCTGGCGGAGATCAAGTCACGCATGTTATTGCCGCGACCGGGTCCCGATGAGGAGGATGAGGAGGATCCCAGGGCCGTGCTGATTCGCCGGCTTCAGGAGTATGAACGCTTCAAAAACGCTGCAGAGGTCCTGGATGATCGACCACGGCTCGAGCGTGATCTTTATCTGGTTTACGCTCGAGTGGAAGACCCCGATCCACCAAAGGTCGAGGCCCAAGTCGCTCTTACCGATTTGGTAGAGGCCATGCGGGCGGCCATGCGGGCGGCGGCTCGCCGACAGCATCTTCAGATGGTTCCGGAAACGCTGTCGGTCAGGGAGCGAATGGGCCAGATCCTGGAAAGGGTACGGAGCGGAGAGTACGTGGCTATTGGAGATTTTTTTTCCCCGGAGGAGGGGCGTATGGGTTTGGTCGTGAGCTTTATTGCCATTTTGGAGCTGGTTAGAGATGGCATTTTGTCGGTGACGCAAAGCGGTGAGTTCGCGCCGATCCACGTGCGGGTGAAATCAGCATGAAGCCGAAAGCCGAAATGGTAAACGCGGTCGAAGCGGCGTTGTTTTCTTCCGAGCGGCCGCTCACCTTGCGTGATCTTCAGATCCTTTTCGACAAGCGTGCAAAGAAAGAGTCGATTGAGCAGGCGTTGGCCCAGTTGCAGGAGGATTATCGGGATAGGGGGGTCGAGCTGGTGCAGGTCGCCGGGGGCTTTCGGTTTCAGACGCGTGCCGTACATGCCTCGGCGCTCCGTGCGCTGCGCGAGAGCCGTCCCCCTCGATACTCTCGGGCGCTTTTGGAGACGTTGGCGATTGTTGCCTATCGTCAGCCCGTTACCCGGGGCGATATTGAAGAAATTCGGGGCGTTACCGTCACCACAGAAATCATGCGTGTGCTCATCGATCGTGAATGGATTCGCCAATCCGGTAATCGCGAGGTGCCTGGCCATCCAGCGCTTTATGTGACGACGCCGCTCTTTCTCGAATACTTTGGTTTAGGCTCGATTGATGAGCTACCCCGTCTCGATGAAGAGCGACAGCTAGCTGAGATTGCGAAGGATCTGGGGATCGACATGCCGGAATCGCTGCGAATCAGCGAACCGCGGCAGGGCGATGAGGAGCGCTCGGATGCTGGCAGCGACGATATGGATTTGGATAGTGACAGTGAGGATGCCAGCGGAGCAATTCAACGCCCCTTATCACCCGAAGTGGACGTGACAGAGCGCGTCGAATCTGAAACGGACCAAGAGGCGTCTAAAGTCGCCTCCACGTAAACCTTGGCAGAGCGTATCCAAAAAGCCTTGGCGCGACTCGGCCTTGGCTCGCGGCGGGAGATCGAGTCTTGGATAGCGCAAGCGCGTGTCGTTGTTGATGATCACCCGGCTGTCCTTGGCCAGCAGATCACCGAACGGTCAAAAGTCTTCCTGGATGGAAAACCCGTCCGATTATCGCGTGCGTTTGCGGGTTCGGCTCGGGTCATTCTTTATCACAAGCCAGTCGGAGAAATATGTTCGCGCGATGATCCTCAGGGCCGACCGACCGTGTTCGACCGGCTGCCCCGATTGCGGGGACAGCGGTGGGTCTCGGTGGGTCGGTTGGATATCAATACGTCCGGGGTTCTTATTTTTACTACTGATGGTGATCTTGCCCATCGCCTGATGCATCCCTCCAGTGGCGTGGAGCGTGAGTATCGCTGTCGGGTGCGGGGCGCTGTCACGAAAGAAACGATCGATCGGCTACTTCAGGGGATTCGTTTGGACCGGGAACTTTGCCGTTTCGAATCTGTGAGCGGAGGATCTGGCGGTGGCGCCAATCAGTGGTTTCGAGTGGTGATTAAGGAGGGGCGATATCGCGAAGTGCGACGAATGTGGCAAAGCGTGGGATGTACAGTGAATCGACTGATTCGAACGCGTTACGGACCATTCACGCTGGATCGTCGTCATCCGGCAGGCCAGGGGGTAGAGCTCGGGGCAGACTTTAAGGCAGAGCTCGTCCGAAGCATCGGTCAAAAACACTCGAGAAGCGATCGAAAGGATCGACAGGCTGCAACCCCCAGTGGCAAAACGTTTCCGCTTGCCGATGCAAAGTCACAGAAACGGCGACCGTCAAATCCGCGACCGCTTTCGCGGCGCGGGAGTCCCACGCGAGCCCGTCAGTCCGATTGACGAGATTTTTTCGGGTTAAGGTGGACCGCATCACCGTCAACCCGCCCGCTGAAGTCGAACGCTTTTCCAAACCCCTTAATCCATTGACCGCCGATTGGTGTCAAAGCAAACAGCTTGAAATCGGGCAGGGTGCTTAGCGTGTCGATGATAGGGCCGAAGCGCTCTTGGAAGTGTGGAATAAGTTCGCTCCACTTTGAGCTGTCTTGTGAAAACACTTGCGCGTGACAAGAAAAGCGCAGCCGCCGGCGGGCGTAGATCTCCGGACATGCACTCTCATTCTCAATAAAGAGGACTGAGGCCTGGGGCGTTCGGATCAGATTCTCGGTGTGCGCCGATAAATGGCTCGCCAGGATATAAAAGGCGCCTGGGGTATCAACGAAAGGCGCGTAACTAAGATCAGGACTGCCATCCGGATTCAATGTGGACAGCAGAATAGACCGAAACTCACCAATAAACGTCTCGCACTCGTTTTTTAATTTGTCATCCAGACTCATTGTTGAATTATCCCCGAAGCCTCGCCAATCCTGCGTCAAGATCAGCAAGCAGATCATCCAGATCTTCAAGTCCTGCGTGAATGCGCAGAACCTGTCCCGGACTGTCCCAGGCGGTGGCGGTTCGATAGCGCTCGGGATAACTCGGAATCATCAAGCTTTCATAGCCGCCCCAGCTTGCGCCGATACCAAATAGTCGCATCCCATTTACCATGTGGATCATCCGCTCCCGAGGTTGCGGTTTCAGGATAATCCCAAAAAGACCACTTGCGCCAAGGTAGTCCCTTTTGAAGAAGTCGTGACCCGGGTGACCGGGTAGGGCGGGGTGCAGCACGCGCTCCACCTCGTCGCGGGCCGACAGCCATTGGGCCAGGGCCATGCCGGCGGCCTCGTGTGCTTTTAAGCGTGTGGCCAGCGTTCGCACGCTGCGCAGCGTCGTATAAGCGTCATCCGGACTTGCAGTTTGTCCGAACAGTCGATGATTTCGTCGCACATCTGCTGCGACGTGCTCTGCCGAGATGATGATTCCCATCATGATATCGCTGTGGCCGGACAAATACTTCGTGGCAGCGTGGATAGATACATCGATCCCAAGCGAAAACGATTTCAGGAAAGCAGGAGTCGCCCAGGTGTTGTCAAGAATGGTTACCACGTGGTGCCTTTTCGCGACCTCGGTAATGGCAGGAATATCCTGCACCTCGAAGGTGAGGGAGCCGGGCGATTCCAGAAATATGACCTTGGTATTCGCTTTAATTAATGTTTCGATACCGGCGCCGAGGGTTGGGTCGTAATACTCGACCTCTACCTGAAGCCGTTTCAGGTGCTCGTCGCAGAACATCCGGTTAGGCCAGTACACGGTGTCGGCGATTAACAAGTGATCGCCAGGCGAGAGAAAGGTGGTCAGCGCCGTGGTGATGGCCGCGAGGCCAGAAGGCAGAAGCACGGCGTCGTAGCCCCCCTCCAGATCCGCAACGACCTCCTCAAGATCGAACGTGCTGGGCGTCCCCAGAAGCCCGTACACCACTCGATGCTTGTTGGTGGGATCGTGTCTTTGTTCAAAGGCCTCGACAGTAGGGTGCAGGATGGTGGACGCGCGGTAGACCGGCGTATTGACGACGCCATGATGGTCCTCTGGCGCGCGTCCCTTGATAATCGCCCGCGTTTTATCGCCCAAATTCAGTGTTTCAGTCGATTTTTTCACAAGCACTCGGCCTCCGCGGCTGTCTCAGGCTGTCGGTCGAGCGGACGCCAGATGGATGTCTTCTACACTCCAGAAGGCTAGAATTCTCATCTCTCCACTGCTCAAGCGCAAGGATTCGCGATGACCGACGTCACTCGAGATTGGTACGACCACTACATGATGCCGAACTACGCCCCGGCGAAGATGATCCCGGTGCGCGGCGAAGGATCTCGGATGTGGGATCAGGACGGGCGCGAATATATTGATTTCGCAGGCGGGATCGCGGTCAATGCGCTCGGTCATGCTCACCCAAGACTGATCGCCGCTTTAACAGAGCAAGCCAGTAAGTTATGGCACACCGCAAACGTATTTGCGACAGAACCCGCTCTGCGTTTAGCCAAAACACTGACCGAGCGTACCTTCGCAGATAAGGTCTTTTTCTCTAATTCAGGGGCTGAGGCGAATGAGGCCGCACTTAAGTTAGCCCGTCGGTATGCGTTTGATCATTATGGGGAGAAAAAGGACCGCATCATCGCATTTGAGAGCGCCTTTCATGGGCGCACACTCCTCACGGTAACGGCAGGCGGTCAACCGGACTATCGAAAAGGCTTTGGCCCCCTTCCGGGAGCAATCGAGCACCTCCCGTTCAATGATATCTCATCGCTTGAAACGGCAATAGACGACCAGGTGTGTGCCGTTATCGTTGAGCCCGTGCAAGGCGAGGGCGGTGTTATTGCGGCCGATCCCGCCTTCATGAAAGCGATCCGTGCGCTTTGCGACAAGCACCAAGCCCTCATGATTGTCGACGAGGTGCAAACAGGAGTGGGGAGAACCGGACGGTTGTATGCGTATGAATGGTTTGATATCACGCCAGATATCATGACCACGGCTAAAGGCATTGGTGGCGGATTTCCTATCGCGGCGACGCTCTCCACATCGGGCGTGGCGGAATCGTTAAAAGTGGGAACGCACGGCAGCACCTGGGGTGGAAATCCCATAGGCTGTGCCGTAGCCAGCGTGGTGTTGGACATTGTCGATGAGCCAACATTTTTGCAAGGGGTTATCGAGCGTCGGCAGATTTTCGAGGAGGGCCTGATGGCCATTGCTGAGAGGTACGGTGTCTTCAAGGAAGTCAGAGGGAAGGGGTTGCTGATTGGCTGTGCCTTGGCCGAGGATTGGCATGGCAAGGCAAGAGACTTTCTTCAAGCGGCTCAAAACGAGGGCGTGTTTATCCTGGTGGCTGGGGCTAGCGTGCTGCGATTTGCCCCCTCGCTGATTATCCCCAGCGAGGATATTCTGGAAGGATTGAACCGTCTGGATCGTGCCGTGGCGTCTGTCTGCGCCTCCGCGGACGCGCAGACCGAAAAAAGAGCCGCGGCCGTCTGATTGATTCAGCGCGCTTGCTGGTCGACAACGATCGTAATCTCGCCGGCGTTTTTTGGAGCAAAGCGCTCACTTAATCCGGAAAGATCACCTGGAGATCGGTTGGCGCTACCTGATTTTGATATACGCACTCCAATCTGGAGCACAGGATAGTCGGATAACGACTGCCCACTCATTAGAAGATCCAGATCGGACAGCTCCCACTGGAGCGGCAGCGAAAAACTTTGGGTTCGACGGGCGGCAATTGGCATGGGCGGACCGTCAGGTACCCGAGCAAACAGAAACAACGTGTCTCCGGGTGTCACCGCACTCGCCCATTGGGGAGTGATTTCAATTCGAGCCTTTAGCGTAAATGATCCTGACCCGGGCGTATTGCCGACGATCTGACTTTCAATGCGGGCTATAACGGCGTTCACTTCCGAAAGCACCTCCGGCTCGTTGGCCACCATGGGCGCTAAGCGCTGAAAGACGACAAGCGCCTGATCAAAAGCGCCTTGTTGCTCCTTGGAAATGCCGAAGAGCCAAAGCCCCTGCGGATGGTTCGGCTGAATTTGCAGCGCTTGACTAATCAAGCCCTCGGGTTCGCCAGCGAGCGCTCCACCTTGCGTCATGGCAATGGCATCAGCAAGGCGGATGATCGTTTCCGGGTCATTGGGGCTGAGTCCAAGCAGATGGCGGTATGCGGGCACGGCTTCGTCATACCGTCCTGTTGCCATGAGGGCATTGGCGAGCAACCCCCACCCTCTCTGATCATCGGGTCGATCCGCCAGCTTCGCCCTCATTTCGCCGAGCATCGTGTCGATATCGGGCGCGCTGGAAGCTGGGGTTGCGGTCTGGGTGACTTGATCGGGCGGGCTGGGCGCGTTCGGGGATCCAAGATTCAAATACAGTCCAAGCGCGGCAATAGGCAGCAGGGCGCTTATCGCCGCCGCGGTCAACGGCGATGAGCGCTTGGCAAATGAGGACTCAGATTGGCCATCAAGATCAAAAGCGAGGCTTTGTTCGATCTCGGCCCGAGCCGCATCATATTCGGCATCGCTAATCTGACCTTCTACAAGTTGCCTTTTTGTTTCGCGTTCCCGTTCTCGGGCGATGGCAATATTGGCTTCTGATCGAGTGACGGTTTGCCGGTCTGGGCGCAAGCGCACCAAGGCGGGTAGCAGGGCGCCCAGTGTCCCAAGCAAAAGCGCCGAACCTGCCAACCAGAGGGTAAGCAACAGCTAACCCTCCTGGTCTAGAAGACCGGAGGCGTGGCGGCGCTCGGCCTCGGTCAAGGGAGGGGGGCGTCGGCTTTTTCGGATGGTCATGCCAAAGATAACAAGCGCGACAAGCAGAATAAGGAACGGCCCAACCCACAGAAGCCAGGTCTTCGACTTGAAGGGAGGTCGGTACAGCACAAAGTCACCGTAGCGCTCGACCATGTAACTGATGATTTCGGGGTCAGATGCACCGGCGACAATCATCGCGTGAGTCTTTGCTCTGAGATCCCTAGCCAAATCAGCATTTGAATCGGCTAGATTTTGGTTCTGACAGACGAGACAGCGCAGTTCGGCAATCATGCGCTGATATCTTTTTTCCTGTACCTCGTTTTGGAATAGGTAGGTTTCTATTGCGCCAAAGCTGGGGGTGATCCAGGCGCCGGTTAGAAAGAAAACGATGGCGAGGGCCGGTCTGCGCACAACCTAAGCCCGTGCTGGCGCTGCGCCGTCTGCTGGCACGGAGCGCGTCCGCTCCGCTAAGCGCCGGTAACGTCGGTCCGAGCAGGAGAGAATGCCGCCCACGATCATAATCAGGCCCCCGTACCATATCCATCGGACAAAGGGCTTATAGTAAAGGCGCACGGCCCAGCTCTTGCCGTCGTCGAGTGGCTCACCAAGAGCCACATAAAGATCCCGGGTAAGTCCCGGATCAATAGCGGCTTCGGTCATGGGCATCTGTTGGACAAGGTAGATCCGCTTCTCGGGAGTCAGAGACAGAATCTCAGCGTTTGCCCTTAGCACCGTGATGCGACCGGTATCCGAGAGGTAGTTAGGACCCTTTGTTTCTGTGATACCGTCGAATCGAAAGGTGTAGCCTGAAATCTCATGCACGTCGCCGGGCGCCATACGAATGTCTTTTTCAATTGAATAAATAGAAGTGAAGGTCACACCGATGATGAAGACTCCAAGACCCATATGTGCGAGTGTCATGCCCCAGACGGAACCTGGGGTTTGACCAAGCGAGGTTAGACGCTGACCGGCTCGGGTTCGGCTCCAGATCCCCGAAAGTGCGCTCGTTATTGTCCATAAACCAAGTGAGCCGCCCAGCGCGGCGCCCACGTGATAGTTCTCCATAAATAAAGGCCAAGCGAAGCCGAACACCAAAGCCAGGCTTAGGCCAAACCACAGCGGCTTGAAGGCTCTGGACAGTTGATCCTTTTTCCAGCGAAGCATTGATCCGATGCCCAGAAGCGCTGCAAGAGGGGCAGTCAGCGGGATGAATACCGCATTGAAGTAAGGCGGTCCTACCGAGAGCTTACCCAGTCCAAGCGCGTCGATGACTAATGGGTAGAGCGTGCCGAGCAGAATGGTTGCCGCTGAGACCACCAGCAAGACGTTATTTAGCAGAATTCCCGCCTCTCTTGACACGATATTGAATCCGCCGCTGCTTCTAACAGCCGGTGCGCGTAACGCATAAAGCGCAAGCGACCCACCGACGACGAGGCCAAGAAAAATCAGAATGTAAAGGCCGCGAGTGGGATCGGTGGCGAAGGCATGCACGGAGGTCAGCACGCCCGATCGCACGAGAAAGGTGCCGAGGAGAGAAAGTGAGAATGCGAAGACTGCAAGCAGTACAGTCCAGGCCTTGAACACCCCGCGTTTCTCCGTAGCGGCCAGCGAGTGAATAAGAGCCGTGCCGACAAGCCAGGGCATAAACGAGGCGTTTTCAACTGGATCCCAGAACCACCAGCCTCCCCAGCCGAGCTCGTAGTACGCCCACCAGCTCCCCAGTGCAATTCCAGCGGTCAAAAATATCCACGCCGAGATGGTCCACGGCCTGGACCATCGTGCCCAGGCTGAATCCAGTCGCCCGCCCAAGAGCGCCGCGATGGCAAAGGCGAAAGCGACTGAAAAGCCGACATAGCCCATGTACAACATCGGCGGATGAATGGCGAGACCAGGATCCTGCAGCAAGGGGTTGAGATCTCGGCCATCGACCGGAATAGGAAATAGCCGTTCAAAGGGGTTAGACGTCAGCAGTATGAACAGCAAAAATCCAACACTGATTAACCCCATCACGCCCAGAACGCGCGCGACCATTCGCTGAGGAACGCTTCTACTGAATATGGCAACGGCGCCTGACCACACGGCCAAAATCAGCGCCCAGAGCAGTAAGGAGCCCTCATGAGCGCCCCAAACGCCGGATATGAGATAGATGAGTGGAAGTTTTGAATTGGAGTTCTGCGCCACATATGCGACGCTGAAATCGTGGCTGAGAAATGCGGTTGTCAGACAAGCATAGGCGATGGCGACCAGGGCGAGCTGGGAAAGGGCCGCTGGACGGGCGATAGCCATCCACGCGGTATGGTTACGCGCCGCGCCGACGATAGGCAGCGTACCCTGAATCACGGCGACCAGGAGCGCAATAATGAGGGCGAAGAGTCCAATCTCTGGGGTCATTGGACGCCCATGGCTTTCGCCTTTTCTAGTGCGTCCGCGACTTCCGGCGGCATATAGGTCTCATCGTGTTTGGCGAGCACCTGTGTTGCGGTAAACAATCCGCTGTCGTCTACGCTGCCCTGCGCCACAATGCCTTGCCCCTCCCGAAATAGATCAGGCAGGATACCCGAAAAAACCACGGTGACCGATTGCGCCGTGTCGGTGAGATCAAAGCGAATGTCGAGACTCTGATCGCCTCGTTCGACGCTCCCATCCACCACCATTCCACCGAGCCGAAAGGGTGTGCCCACAGGCGCTTCACCGGAGTGAACCTGCGACGGGCTGAAGAAGAGATTGATGTTTTCCTGAAGCGCCATCAGGGCAAGGCTGGCTGCGATCCCTACGCCGACCACCAACAGGCTCACCAGCACTAATCGTTGACGTCGTCTTGGGGTCATGATGCGTCCGTATTTTCGCGTTGTCCGACCAAACCGGTTAGTTGCGCCTTCAGATCCTTGTGACGCCGGATTGGCATGAGTACGCTCATGACCAGAGCGAGGAGAGTAATAGCGTATGCCGGCCAGACATACCACGCGTAGCCGCCCATCGCGAGAAATTCACTCATGATCGGTGTCCAACAAGATCACTCACCCAGGCGGTGCGACGCTCGCTTTCGAGTATCTCGGAGCGAATCCTGGCCAACAAGGCCCAGCCATAATGGAACTGAAACGCCAGCGCCATCATCAAGAGCGGGACCAGCATGCTGACTGCAATTGACGGCTGGTCAAATTTTGTGACCGTCGGACCCTGATGGAGGGTATTCCACCACTCGACAGAAAAGTGAATGATAGGCAGGTTAATCACGCCCACGAGGGCGAGGATGGCTCCCGCCCTCGAGGCGGTTCGGCGGTCATCAAAAGCGGACACTAAAGCCATGTAACCCAGATAAAGAAAGAGCAGAATCAATTCGGATGTCAATCGAGCGTCCCAGACCCACCAGGTGCCCCACATCGGTTTTCCCCAAAGGGAGCCTGTCACCAGCGCCAAGAAGGTGTACACGGCCCCGATTGGCGCACTGGCGCGAGCCACGATGTCAGCGAGCTTCATTCGCCAGATCAGATGAATGGCGCTTGAGATTGCCATCACGGCATAAACAAACATCGAAAGCCAGGCTGCGGGTACGTGGATATAGATGATTCGGTAACTCTCCCCCTGCTGGTAATCCGTTGGCGCCAGAAAAAGACCGCCGGTGAGCCCACCCGCGAAAAGAAGCAGGCAGATACCCGCGAGCCAGGGCGCCAGTCGACCGGCTAGTGCATACACACTGGGCGGCGATCCGAGCTCATGGAAGCGCCTACGCCATGGGTTTGCCTTGGTTTGGTTCATCAGGAAGCAGTAAAAGTCATCGAAGCGCGGTGGCCGACCTTTCCCAAGACGCCCTTGCGTACCGGTTGCAGGACGAATTGGTACTATCGCTAGTTACCCCGAAATTCTAATCGACCGACGGAGCGTGAACCATCCTTTCTTCACGTTTGGCGGGGGTCAGCCTCAAGGAGAGGGCGCAATCTTTTGCTTATCAAGAGCATGAAATCATCTTAAGAATTATCGCATGTTAAGTAAGCTTGATCTGAGTAACGCTGCTCGGGCAGTTAGTAGTCTGGATGAGCAAAAAGCGGTCGCGATTGACTGTCTCAGTCGCGCGGAGTGCGAGGAGTGTATTGAACTCGCTGAAGCGCTCCCTTATCGGCGGGCGAGGCCGGTGACCGGTCAGTCCACGTCACCGGTTGAGCAGGACTTTGAGCTGAATTACGAGATACCTGACACCCATTTTTTCTGGACACTTACCAGGTTTATCGAACAGGCGATAGGCCCAGTCATGGCCTCTCATCGCGACCAAAGGGGTTTGCCGGAAGAGCCACTACAACTCAACGATCTCATCGTGCAGCGGTATCCGCCGGGATGCAGGGGAATTACACCTCACAGGGATCATTTGAGTTATCGACTCGTGGTGTTAATTCTGTTGCTCAGTGGAGACGGCGAATTTCGGGTGCACGCCAGCCGGGAGACGTCGGAAGGAATAGTGATTCCTTTTCAACCGGGGCAGATGCTCCTGATGGGTGCGCCGGGGTTTACGCAAGACTTCCATCGACCGTTTCATTCGGTTTGCGGTGTCTCTCAGACAAGACGAACGGTGGGTTTACGATATGACGCTCGCATTATTTGAAGGTCCGGTCGAATGAAGCGAGCGCAAGCAGATACACTGGCCGATCTGATGCCAAATTAAACCGTGACGGAGCCCTCAATGACTGAGTACAACATCGAGAAAACCGAGTCCGCTTACGCGTACCCGTTGTTGATCCGGCATTTGCTCTCCCGACTAAACGCCCAGCATAGCGATCAGGAGATCGTCTATGCGAATGATCGGCGTCTGACCTATGGCGAATTTTTCGACCGGGTCGGCCGCCTCGCTTGCGTATTGAAGCAGTGGGGTATCGGACCGGGGGACACCGTTGCGGTAATGGATTGGGACTCGCACCGCTACCTGGAATGCTTTTTTGCGGTACCGATGATCGGCGCGGTCCTGCATACGATAAACATCCGTTTGGCGCCCGAGCAGATTCTGTATACCGTAAATCATGCGAGGGACACGGTGATCCTGGCGCACGACGATTTTTCCCCGTTGCTTAGCGCTTTTGAAGGGAAGATGCCCTCAGTCAAACGGACTATCCGATTGACCGATTCAGTGGACCCAGCGATGCCAGACTCCCATTCTTTCGACGGTGAGTACGAATCTCTGCTGGCGCAGGCGCCCGGCGATTATCAGGTCCAGGATTTTGACGAGAACATTCGGGCCACCACCTTCTATACGACAGGGACAACGGGTAACCCGAAAGGCGTTTACTTTTCGCAACGCCAGATCGTTCTGCACACGTTGGGTCTGAGCGTTGGCCTTACAAGCGCGGTGGGCCAGGGGCGCCTGCATCTGGAAGATGTGTATATGCCTATCACGCCAATGTTTCATGTGCACGCCTGGGGCGTGCCGTACGTGGCGACCATGCTTGGTGTAAAGCAGATCTACCCGGGTCGCTACGAGCCAGAGAAGTTGCTGCGCTTGATTGAAAAGGAAAATGTCACGTTCTCGCACTGCGTCCCTACCATCCTGCATATGCTGCTAAGCGATCCAGCAGCTGAGCGCGTGGATTTAAGCCAATGGAAAGTGATCATTGGTGGCTCGGCGCTTCCACCTGCGTTGGCCAAGCGGGCCAGGGATCTTGGGATCGATGTATTCGGCGGGTATGGCATGTCAGAGACCTGTCCGGTTCTGACGCTGGCCCAGGTCGACCTCGATGCGGCCTCGATGAACGATCCAGACCAGCTAGATCTTCGATGTAAGGCGGGTAGGGCGGTACCACTGGTGGATCTTCAGGTTGTTGATTCGGCCTTGCACACGCTTCCCCGCGATGGCCAAACGACTGGCGAGGTTGTGGTGAGAGCGCCTTGGCTAACCCAGGGCTATCTTGATGACCCGGAGCGTTCGGAGGAGTTGTGGGACGGTGGTTATCTTCATACAGGCGATATCGGTCATATCGATACAGCCGGATATTTGAAAGTCACCGACCGGATGAAAGACGTTATCAAAAGCGGCGGGGAGTGGATCTCCTCAATTGAGCTTGAGGACATTGCCTTGACGTGTGAGGGGGTCAGCGAGGCGGCGGCGGTCGGTATACCCGATGAAAAATGGGGTGAACGACCCCTTGTATTGGTGGTCAGTGGCTCGGATGCGCTAGACCTCGCGGAGGTGGTTTCGTTATTCGAGGCGCGGGCCAAGGCAGGCCAGTTGAGTCATTGGGCGATCCCGACGGTCCAGCGCGTTGATGAAATTCCCAAGACGAGCGTGGGAAAAATAGACAAGAAAAAACTGCGCTCACAGTATGGATAATGAGGCGTGCGACAACCAATTGCCTTGACTTTGATGCAGGGGTACACTGGAGATCCTTTAGGCCAACATTTATAAGGGGGTGATCCAATGTCTAGTGATTCAGGAATCGTCACAGTAAACTTTGGTGTCTGTACGGAGGACAGGAGCAGCCTCTTGTAGCTCTGTCTACACTCTGTCCGGTGACAGTGTTTACTGTGACAGCCAATCACGGCGCCCCGCTCTGCGGGGCGTTTTGGTTTAAGCCTTGACGATCTCCTCGATCGGCTGGCGACACTCCTCGAGAACAGCCACAAGCGCTTCACAAAACCACGCTTGCATCCTCAAGGAGACCGGTAGGGATAAATTGATCATCCCCGGTCGTGCATAGAACTGATCCTCTCTCATCATTTTCAGATACAGCAACTTGTAAAGATCATTGATCTTGGGGCGTTCGGTTGAGGCTCATGTCAGGGAAAGATAGACGGTCAGAACCAGACAAATCGCGACCGCGAGTGTCCCAAGGGTTCGCCAGATCGAATCGTATTGATTACCAAAAAGCTTGCTCTCTCTGAGCCAGGCAGTTGATTTTTTGAATGCCACGGAGTGCTTCGATGTCTTTGATGATATGCGGCGAGTAGGACGACGTTGACCGCGTTAGACAAGTCTAAGAGTTAAGTCATCACGTTAATGAGTATACCTACGAAAACGCTTTAGGTTCGCACAAAGGGTGGTGGCGATTTAGCATTGATTGAATCGCTTGAAACGCGTGGTTGGGGCGGTTTGTTTCTGATAATCTGATGCCCAGCCGGCCTTAAACGGGCGGATTAAACCTGATCCAAAGGAGGAGTCATCGTGTACCGTACATTCAGAGCGCTTATGGGCGGCCTTGTGGTTGCTTGCGTTGCGTTATTTGGCGTTGCCGCACATGCGGACAAGATCAAAGTAGCAGGAATTTACACCCAGCCCATCCAACAAAAATGGGATGCCGCGCTACACAAGGCGCTGGTTGCGGCCCAGGCCGCCGGCGAGATTGATTACGTGTTTTCTGAAAAAGTCGCCAACACCGACTATGTGCGCGTGATGCGTGAATACGCGGAGAGCGGCGTCGCGCTCGTGGTGGGCGAGGCTTTCGGTATTGATCCAGAGGCGCGTCAGGTGGCCGATGACTACCCGAACATCGCGTGGCTCATGGGCAGTCCTGCCAAACCCCATGGCAAGAATTTCTCCGTGTTTGATAATTACATTCACGAACCTTGCTACTTGATGGGCATCATCGCCGGGACGATGACGAAGACCAACAAGATTGGCATGGTCGGTGGTTACCCGATCGGTGAGGTAAATCGCCTGTTCCATGCATTTATGGACGGCGCCCGTTCGGTCAATCCGAAGGTGGAATTCAAAGTCTCTTTTATTGGGTCTTGGTACGATCCGCCGAAGGCTAAGGAATTCGCCTATGCGCAAGTGGAAGCCGGCGTCGATGTGCTTTATGCGGAGCGGGCAGGTGTCGTTGATGCCGCCCGCGAGAAAGGCATCATTGCGTTTGGTAACGTAAATGATATGAACAAGGAGGAGAACGGCACCGATGTCGTAGTGACGTCTGCCCTTTGGCACATGGAAAGCGCTATCAACCACGCCATCAGCCTGGTGAAGGCCGGACAATTCAAGGCTGAGGAGTACCACAACTGGACGATGATGCAAAAAGGAGGTGCCTCGCTGGCACCGTACTATGAGTTCGATAGCAAGATTCCAGCCAGCGCAAAAGCTAAGGTAGAGGAAGTCGCCAAGCAGATCATGGCGGGACAGTTCACTGTCAACATAAACGACGATCAGCCCAAGTCGACTTTTTAAGTCGCTCGATACCACCGACAAGACCGCAACGGCGACTGCTGTTGCGGTCTTTTCCTCTATGCGCTGAATAAATCATGTCCGGTGCAAACGCTATCGCCGGCCCTGTGCTGGAGATCCGTGGCATCTCCAAGCGGTTTGGCGCCCTACAGGCCAATCGTGATCTGACATTCTCCCTCGACCGCGGTGAAGTGCTGGCTCTTCTTGGCGAGAACGGCGCCGGCAAAACAACGCTGATGAATATCCTGTTCGGCCACTATGTGCCGGATGCGGGTGAGATCTATTTTCAGGGCAAGCGGCTTCCTCAGGGTTCTCCCGCCGCCTCGCTGGGTCTCGGTATCGGGATGGTTCACCAGCACTTTACGTTAGGTGAAAACCTTAGCGTGCTCGAGAATGTTCTATTAGGAACCGAGTCATTATTTCGTCTTTCTCAGGACAACAAAACCGCGCGGGATAAACTGATTACCCTGTCGGAACGCTTTGGTCTTCGTGTCGATCCAGACCGGTTGGTTGCAGAATTAAGTGTAGGGGAGCGTCAGCGGGTCGAGATACTAAAGGCGCTATACCGTGACGTTGAAGTCCTCATTCTCGATGAACCCACCGCGGTTCTAACGCCGCAGGAGAGCGTGCAGTTGTTTTCGGCCTTGCGCAATATGGTTGCGCAGGGGATGAGTATTATTTTTATCAGCCACAAACTCGCTGAGACTTTTGAGATCGCCGATAGAGTGGTGGTATTGCGTCGCGGCGAGATAGCGGGCGTTTTCGATACTGAGGCGACGTCGGAAGGGGCGCTCGCTCATGCGATGGTGGGTCGGGATTTACCAAAGCTCGATCGCAGACCTGCAAAGCCGGCGGAAGCTATCATGACGTTGCGGTCGGTCTCGGTCCGCTTGGCTGAGGAAAATAATCTTCACGATATTAGTCTCGAACTTAAGGCGGGTGAGGTGGTAGGTATCGCCGGTGTGTCGGGCAACGGACAGCGGACGCTTACGGATCTGCTTGGCGGTAATCTGACGGCGACGTCAGGCGAGTTGGTTTTAGAAGGGCGGTTGATCACGAAAGCATCGCCTCGGGAATTCATCGAGGCGGGGGTGGCCCGTATCCCGGAAGATCGACATGAGGTCGGAATCGTTGGGGAAATGAGCATCCCAGAGAATCTGATTATCGAGAGCTACCGCGATTCAGAGTTTCAGCGCGGCGGATGGATGCGCGGTCGTCAGATCGCACAGTATGCGAAGTCGCTGTGTGACACTTTTGATATTCGTGGTTCAGGGGAGGCTCAGCAGGCTAAAGAATTATCGGGCGGGAACATCCAGAAACTCATCCTCGCTCGGGTGTTGAACAAGCGGCCGCGCCTGATCATCGCTTCTCAGCCGACGCGTGGTCTGGATGTGGGGGCGCAGTCACAGGTCCATCAGCGACTGCTGGATGCCAAGCAGTCAGGAGCAGCGGTCTTTATTGTTAGCGAGGATCTGGAGGAATTGTTTGCTCTGTGCGATCGTCTACATGTGATGTTTGAGGGAAGACTGTCTGAGTCGATCCCGATTGAACAGGCCAATATTGACGATATTGGTCTGATGATGACCGGCAAAGTAATTAGGAGTTCCGGCCGTGCGGCTTGAGCGCAGGCAGGGTGTCCCGATTGCCGTACGGCTCGCGCTGCCGCTCATCGCGATAGCGGTTGCTTTGGCGCTGTGCTCATTTTTTTTGCTTTGGGCGGGCACCAACGTAGGTCAGGCGTATCTCTCGCTCGCGAAAGGGGCGTTTGGATCACGATTTGCCTTGACGGAAACGCTCACTCGGGCAACCCCTTTAATCTTTACCGGTCTCGCCGCGGCGGTAGCCTTTCGAGCCAAGCTTTGGAATATTGGCGCCGAGGGACAGCTCTACGTGGGCGCGATGGCGATTACGTTTTTTGGCACGGGCCTCGTCTCGTTGCCACCGGTCCTGATGGTGCCCTTTTTGTTCTTTGTAGCGATCGTCGCCGGGGGATTGCTGCTGCTTATCTCGACGGTTCTAAAGACCTGGCTGCGAGTGGATGAGGTCGTTACAACGCTGCTTTTGAATTTTGTGGTGCTTTTGTTCGTGGATTACCTTTTGTTTGGCCCATGGAAGGATCCGATGGCGCTGGGCTGGCCCCAGGCGGCTCGCATCATCGAAGAGGGTCGGCTCGCGGGAATCGTCCCTCGATCGCGATTGCATACGGGGGTGCTGTTCGCGTTGGGTGCAGCGTGTCTGGTGTGGATTCTGATGCGATATACGCGATGGGGATTCGAAATCCGGGCAGTAGGTCACAACATTAAAGCGGCCCATTTTTCTGGTATTCCCGTGAAGTGGGCGGTTATGCGAACCGCGCTGCTGTCGGGGGGTCTCGCGGCCTGTGCAGGCGTGACCGAGGTCGCTGGCACAAAAGGCTATCTCACGGTCGATATATCGCCAGGTTTTGGCTACACCGGGATTGCGGTGGCTATGCTCGCGGGCTTGAATCCCTTGGGGGTTATCGGTGCCGCGATATTTTTTGCCGGTATCTACAACGGGGCAGATTCCATGAGTCGTGCCATGAACGTCTCCAATTACATTGCGGACGTAATTACAGCGACGGCCTTACTGTCGATGCTGGTGTGCAGTTTGCTTGTGCAGTATCGGTTACGGCGGGATTAGATCGTGGACATCATTGAACTGATCTTCACGGTAGGTTTTTGGACGGCCGCGGTACGCATGGCTACCCCGTTGATTTTCGGCACTCTTGGTGAACTGATCTGTGAGCGAGCTGGAGTGCTTAATCTTGGTATCGAAGGGATCATGACGTTTGGCGCCATGATTGCCTGGATGTGGGTGTATCAGGGGGGTGATCTGTACTCCGCCATTTTGGTGGCTGCCATAGCGGGCGCTATTTTTGGTGTACTGCATTCGGGACTGACAGTCTATCTGGGTGTGTCCCAACACGTCTCGGGCATTGGAATTACCTTGCTTGCGTCGAGCGCCAGTTATTTCATCTTCAGGGTGATGCTGCCTAATGTCACAACCCCGCCAAAAATTGAATCCTTCGAGCCGCTCGCGATTCCATTCCTTAGCGGGATACCGTTTATTGGTCCGGTGCTCTTTGAGCAGACCATCATCACCTATTTCGCGTTTGTATTGATACCTATGTTTTCCTATCTTCTTTACAGGACGCCTTTTGGGTTGGCGGTTCGAATGGTGGGAGAGAATCCAATGGCGGTGGAAGCGCAGGGCATCGACGTCTTGATGCTCCGCACGGTGGCGGTGGCGTTTGGCAGCGCGCTTATGGCGATTGGAGGAGCGTTTTTGACCATCTCGGTATTTGATGCGTTTTATTTTGGGATGATCAATGGTCGGGGATGGATATGCGTGGCTCTGGTGATTTTTGCGTCCTGGAAGCCCGGCAAAGCGTTTCTGGGAACGATTCTGTTTGCGGGCTTCGATGCTTTGCAGATCAGGATCCAACAGGAATCCGGCATCGGAATTCCTTATCAGTTTTTTCTCATGCTGCCGTATCTCTTGAGTATTGCGGCGCTCATCTTGATTTCGAGAAAAGCGGCCTATCCAAAGGCGCTCCTCGTTCCGTTCCGGAAAGGAGAGCGCTAATCGTGCAATTATCAAACGGGCTAAGACCATACACGGGAAGGTTCCATGCTTGATCTTTTGATTCGAGGGGCGTCTCTAAACGGCAGGGAAGGGCAATGGGATATCGCCTGCGCCAACGGCAAAATACTAGAGGTGGCACGTCGGGTGGATGGCTCAGCGGTCCGAGAGATCGAGGCGCAAGGTCATCTGGTGTCGACCCCGTTTGTCGACAGCCACTTTCATATGGACGCCACACTCACCTATGGGCGACCGCGCGTGAACCAGAGCGGGACCTTGCTTGAAGGGATCGCCTTGTGGAGTGAATTAAAACCCCATCTCACCTTTGACGACATCAAGGATAGGGCTCGGGCGCTGTGTAGATGGTCGATAGCGAAGGGCAACCTCGCCATTCGCACCCACGTCGATATTTGCGACCCTACGCTGCTGGCGGTTCGAGCCTTAATTGAAGTCCGAGAGGAGATGCGGCCGTATCTCGACATCCAGCTGGTTGCTTTTCCGCAGGACGGATACTTCCGTTATCCGGATTCTGAAAAGTTGCTGTCCCAGGCGCTGGATCTCGGTGTGGATGTCGTGGGGGGTATTCCCCATTTCGAGCGGACGATGAGCGAGGGGGCTCGGTCGGTGACGGCGCTTTGCCAACTGGCAGCTGATCGCGGGCTTCTGGTTGATATGCACTGCGACGAAACGGATGATCCCATGTCCCGACACGTGGAGACGCTCGCATTTGAAACACAACGGCTCGGCATGCAGGGGCGCGTATCCGGATCGCACCTCACATCGATGCACTCGATGGACAATTACTACGCCAGCAAACTGCTGGCGCTGATTCAGGAGGCGGACCTAACTGCGATCGCGAACCCGTTGATCAACATTACGATTCAGGGACGGATGGAGACCTATCCCAAGCGCCGCGGAATGACGCGGGTGAAGGAGATGCTTGAGCGCGGGATTAACGTCGCTTTTGGCCACGACTGTGTCATGGATCCGTGGTACTCCTTCGGAAGCCATGACATGCTCGAAGTCGCGCAGATGGGGCTGCATGTAGGACAGATGACCGGCGTGGAACAGACCCTGAGCGTCTTTGATGCGGTAACGACGAATGCGGCCAGGGCGTTGCATCTTGAGGGATATGGCCTCGAACCCGGTTGTCATGCAGATATGGTTATCCTGCAGGCCTGTGACGCTATAGAGGCTATTCGCTTACGGGCCAATCGTCTTTTTGTGATCCGACGTGGTCAGGTGCTCGCCAGCGCACCCGAACTACTCACTGAATTGATCTTGGGCGATGAAGTCAATTCGGTGGGTTTTCGCACGACCGAACTGCCCACCTAAAGAAGCCTGAGCGGCCGAGATTGAGCGAACTTTGGCAGAAGGAGGAAGTCTTGCAAACCCGTTATAGGGCTTCTATTAGACCAAGCGCCCTCATGCTTCTTCTCATAACGCTCGCTGCAGGATGCTCTGGGTCAAATTCGTCTGGAGGACTCACGCTAGACCCTAACCTATCAGGTGCCAGATCGTGGTCGGAAGACAACGGTTCGGGAACCTGGGGCAAGTTTCACATCCACGGTTTATCAAAACCGGAACTTGTTTCTGTGGTCAGCGCGGGAGGGGGTCACCCCGTCCGTGCCGGTGCACAGAGTATCCGAATAGAGCGTCGCGAGGGCAGTTGCGTCGACCAAGACTGCGTTAACCAGTCGGAACGGACCGAGATCACCCCCGAGGGGTTAGAGCGTAACGGCGACAATACCTGGTACGCGTGGAGTATCTATCACAAGGATTACGTTTGGCTTCAAAACGGTGTCTCGCCCTGGGAAGGTCAATTCAAAGCTTTAAACGGCCCTATGGTCATGCAGTTCGTGATGGACGAAGATCGTGGGATGGGGGCCACTTTTGATCACTTCGAGGGATGGCGGCCAAGACCTGTCGTGAGCAGAAGCCAGATCAATAACCGCTGGCACGACATTCTGGTTCACGCGAAGTGGAGCTCAGGACAGGATGGGCTTATCCGGGTTTGGGTAAATGGCCAGTTAAAGGTCGAAAGGCGGGGCAAGAATTTTGCGGGGGATTCACTTCTCTTTCGAGTCGGGATCTATGCGCCGCAGATCAATCGGGCGGGTAGCCGGCCTACGCAGGTAGTCTATGTTGACGAATTAATGCGAGGTCCCACGTGTCAAAGCGTCAGCCAGTTTATGGCGTGTCCAGCGGGTTGAGCTGGGACGGGAGAAGGACGGCCTAAAAGCTCGACGAGGTGAAGCCTTAACAGGTTTGGAACTTAGAGAATGGTCGGGGTGAGAGGATTTGAACCTCCGGCCCCTGCCTCCCGAAGACAGTGCTCTACCAGGCTGAGCTACACCCCGATGATGAGTAGGCAAAAAGCTCGGGACGTCTAAAAGGTTCGGGAGACCGAAAAGTCCGCAAGCTGGCCAAGAGCAGTTCGGTATGGTGACTCCGGAAGTGTCTCCAGACACCGCTTCGCCATGGTGGCGTGCTCTTTCGCCCGGCCGAAAGTGTACGCAAGCGCGCCCGTGGATTCAATGATCTGGCGAACTTTTTCGAGCCCATCTCGCCCGCCGGTCTCAATGGTCCGCCTGAGGAACGCCTGATCCGATTCCTCCGCCCGTTCGAGCGCATAGATCAGGGGTAGGGTGGTTTTGCCCTCGGCAAGATCATCACCTGCATTTTTTCCCATCTCATCTGCGCTGGCGCTGTAATCAAGCGCATCATCAATCATCTGAAACGCCATTCCCAGGTTTAACCCAAATCCGCCAAGCGCTTGTTCTGTGGCTGGCCCAGCGTCAGCCAACACGGCGCCCAAACGGCCGGCGGACTCAAAAAGCCGCGCGGTCTTGCGATTGATCGTCTCAAGGTAATCCGACTCGGTTGTTTTTGGATTATGCGTGTTGAGCAACTGCATCACCTCACCCTGCGCGATCGCGTTGGTGGTCTCCGCCATGATATCCATGACGCGGGACTTTCCGACCGCAACCATCATCTGAAATGCGCGGGAGTACAGGAAGTCCCCCACCAATACCGAGGCGGCGTTGCCCCATAGCTCGTTTGCTGTCTCTCTGCCTCGTCTAAGTGCAGAGTCGTCCACGACATCATCGTGCAGGAGGGTAGCGGTATGGATAAATTCGATCACGGTCGCAAGATCGATATGGGCCGTGCCGCGGTAGTCGAGGGCATGGGCGCTTAGCAGCACCGTGACGGGGCGCAGCCGCTTGCCGCCGGCCGCGACGATGTAGTGACCAATCTCCTGAATCAGCGCCACATCTGAGCTGAGCTGGGCCTGAATGTGTCGATTGACAGCGCCCATATCGTTTTCGACAAGCCCGATGGCGTCCCGCAAAAGCGCGTCGCTTGAAGCTTTCTTGAGCTTGGAATTCAGGTGAATGGGCTGAACCTTGGCCATAA
>Ga0181578_10001015_pt1 | contig 26961 bp, 52 predicted proteins | sample 071ome_21_FD_148659 | JGI IMG/M metagenome (GOLD analysis project Ga0181578, IMG submission 148659) | Coastal salt marsh microbial communities from the Groves Creek Marsh, Skidaway Island, Georgia - 071401CT metaG (spades assembly) | ecosystem: Environmental > Aquatic > Marine > Intertidal zone... | reverse complement strand
TGGAACTGACGAGTCTCCGGGAGAGTTTTTGCACGTTCCTGAGATGTTGAACGGAAGAGTCAACTACACGAAGCAGAAAGTTTATAGAGGAATGGCATCAGTTGAAGCTCAAGTAGACTGGCGAGGACATACATCTTCTGTTGAGGGAGTTTCGAGTACAGTTCCATACAAAGGGTCAGTCAAGGACGTCTTAGAGGAAATTGAGAGAGGTCTAAGAAGTGGAATGTCGTATTCAGGATCCTCTTCAATTTCTGAGTTTCAATCTAAGGCAGAATTCATACAACAGACGCAAAGTGGTCAGATAGAAAGCAGCACACACATAAATCGAGTTTGATGTCATATTTATTCAGGTAACATCTTGAGGATGAGAATATTTTATGGCAACAACACTTACGAACGCGACATTGACTGTCAGGGTTATCGAAGAGATAACTTTAAACGGGACTAAAAGAGGTGGAACTAACAAACATGAAATTCGTTCAATAAACGAAATTTCTGAAAGGATTGTGAATGTTCCAACTTCAACAATAACGATTGTGTCGGCATCCAACACAGTTGGCGCTGGCACCTATGTGTCAAGTAGTTTGAAGTACATAAGACTCACAAATCTAGATGACACGAATTTCGTTAGACTTTCGTTTGCATCAGGATCATGGGCAGAGTCAAATACTTCAGACTTTAAATTAGAGCCTCAGAGATCTATGATATTTACAAACACATCGATGTCGGGTTCAGCCTCCGGGGCTGATTTTGATTCCTTTTCGGGATTTACTGATATGAAGGCAACAGCAGATACAGCTTCTGTTGATTTAGAAATATTTATAGCATCTACTTAAAGGGAAAAAAGAATGAAAATAACTAGCGAAAAAGAGTTGAGAGAGTCAATTAGAAAAGAAATAAAGAACTTATCGTCGAAAGCAGGTGTTTTGAAAGAGGCACCTGACGAGGATAAAAGCAACATGCCTGCAGGAGACAAGGTTTCAAATGCTGAACTCGCTAAAGGTTTGAAGTCGGGCGCTGCAGACATAGCAGCATCAGTCCCTACTGCCTTTAACGATGAGTTTGCAAAGTCCATGAACGTTCTTAAAGCAATGGCGGAACATGACAGGTCTATGTTTCAAAAGATCGTAAAGTTAATTGAAAAATATGGTCAGAAAGCTTTAGAGAAGGCGAAAAAATAAATGGAATTTGTTAGAAGGTGGTTATCAAAAAAGAAACCATGGGTTTTCGAGAACAGTATAATTCCTAAGTTGGTGGGTTATGTCGCACCAATTCAACCCTTCGCGGTTTCTTTTGGGCCGTTCGTGTTTTGCAAAGAAGAATTTCCGGAACAAACTCTTCGACACGAAACGATTCATTTCCATCAGCAAATAGAACTACTGTTCGTTTTTCACTGGATTCTTTACGGATTGTTTCATCTCAAAGGTTTGATGAAAGAGGAGAACGGCGCACAAGCTTATCGTCAAAACCCTTTCGAACTTGAGGCTTATGACAACGATGCTGATCCGAACTATCTTGAGAATCGAGAGCTTTACGCTTGGCGAAAGTATCTCTAGGGTTCGAATATGAAAATAACAGAAAGAAAACTTCGAAAGATCATAAGAGAGGCTGTCGAATACAATCAGATTCTGAGAGAAGACACCTCCAGAAACATTGAAACAGTAGGTGATCTCAAGGCACTTATTAAAACAGCAGTGTCTAAAAAGAAATCAGACCAGGGAAAATCTGCATTCAAAGACCTCACATCTGGACTGATTGCTGATATAATACCCGGGGGTGGTACTGTAAAAGGTATGTTTGATGCAGTCAAGGCCATGTACAGTCTTCCTGATGAAAAAAGAACTGGAACTGCACTAGACTATATGGATGTAGATGACGAAGTCTCAGCTATTGTTGATGATAATGTTGAAAACTCTTTTATTAAAGCAGTGTCAGAAAAGCTAGAAGGAATGGCTGATGACAAGCCTCTTTCTGACGTTAATATGACAAGCCTCTTAGCACAGTACATATCAAGAAAGTTTAACAATAGAACAGTATCTGGTTTTTAGAATTCTGAAAATGTTTAGATTAGAATTTGTACCAGTCCGAAGAATGAGCGAAAAATCTTGGTACAAAAGTCCTCACCACACAGAATGGTATTACCACACGCCCAGAAATGACGCTAGAGGATCTGATGATTACGATCAATTGGAAAACACCTTGGATCCTTGCATGAGTTCTCTGGTTGAAATATTTCACGATCTAAATGTTGAAACACTGCCGAGCTGCCAAGGACATTATCATACTCCTCGAGATATAGTCAGGAAGTACGCGAATCTTTTAAGAGATGCGGAAGATATCCGAGGAAATGGATTGGAACTTGAGTGTGTAGAAACGGGAGAAAAGTTCATTCATCAAGATTCTGATTGGGAACTTCCCTGGTCACTCGAGGGTTTTGTGAAGAAAACTCAAGAAGATTCTAAAGAGGGGTTCTTAGGAATCAAGGAATCTCTTAGTGATAGATTGATAAATCTTCTAGAATCTGCAATCCCAGGCTTGCGGATAGAGATAGAGCCGGAATCAACAAACTTCTTAATTCACACGGGTGAACCAGAAACACAGTGTAAATCCTGGCAGCAACTTGAGGATATCTTGGGAAAAGTTGTGAAGGCAAGAAAATGAAACTGACTGAAAACACGTTAAGAAAAATAGTTCGTAAGGTTCTGAAAGAATCAGATCACAGATGGACACGAGCAAACGATTCTCTCCTTATGCTGGATCAAGAGGGAATGGAGAAAGTAGATAGAGATAACGTTTCTAATTTTCTCAAAGCGATGGGGATGCTGGAGTAATTTACGAATACAGGGCATTTGTAAGAAGGGTACACTAAACCTTGTTCTTGAGTATACTTCTTAAAAGATCATGTTATATTTCTTGTGAGGTAAAAACATGCGACAAATCAAAATAGGTGATATCGTTCAAGCTTTCTGGGATGCAAACATCATCGGTGAGGTTGTAAATCTCGGAACCAGAAAACATGCAACAATGCTCGTGGGAGGAACACTCGACGTTTCTCCTTTCTGCGAAATCAAGTTAAAGTCAGGTAAGATCGTGCAGATGAATCTAAGCGATGTTTTCCACGTGGATTAATGTGGTACGTTTACTTGGCACGATGTTCTGATAATTCTCTGTACTGCGGCATCACAAACAATCTAGAAAAAAGAGAAAACACACACAATTCAGGTAAGGGATCTAAGTACACCAGATCTCGATTGCCCGTCAAATTTGTGTGGTGGGAAACTCACGAGACCAAAGGATCAGCTCTTTCTAGGGAGGCAAGAATTAAAAAGATGAAAAAAGATCAGAAGGAGCTACTCTCTAGTAGGATAATCGCTGATCCGATGCAATGATAGAGAGTGAGTAAGTAATAAAAAAAGAACAAGATCGAAGCTGAATTTTTAGCAAATTTAGATTTTCTAAAAACGAACAGTATAGACACTCCTGAGAATGTTAAGAAAACTTTTGTAAGAATGAAAAGAAGTGGTCCCTTCTGAAGACAATAAGACAATATGGGATTTAGCTCTTCTCCAACGCTTAACTTTATCCACAAAAGAGTAAAAACTGCATCCACACAACTCATTAGAAATATTCCCATTAAAAGAAATTTTTGTTTGAGAGTGTCGACGTTAGTCATGATATTTCTTCTATTCTTCTTCTGTCTCTTCTGTCTCTTTTATCTTCTCTTCTGATTCACCAAAGTCATATCCATCTCCTCCTCCGTATGAATCGATGTCGACTTCACGATCTTTGCTGCCTAAAAAAGACGTTAATCCAAGACCAGATTTCCGTGTAAAAAGCTCCTTCAGCAAACTTCTTGCAAGGCTTCTAATTTGTCTTTCTGTGAGTTTCATAGTTCGTGACTCCTTCAATATTAATTATCAGGTAAAAACATCTGTGTCGCTATCATTACAAAAGAAAGAAATACACATATCATTGTCTTAAGTGTAAACGGGCTTTCCTTAAGATAAAACCAAGTCATGACAGGAAACACCAAATAGGATAGACTAAATGCCAGAAATCTAACAGACCACAAAGCTCCTAAAGCTTTGAATCCGTAGTGTGTTCCATAGTAAGAGCAAAGTGATATCGGGATTGCAAGAATCATGCTCAAGGTTAAAGATTTTGTCTTAGACCAGCTTTCTAGGAGTTGAAGGTTCGTTCCGAACCAAATTAAGATGTGGCATGTCACAAGAAGAGCGACAGTTATTATAAGATTCATATTGACTCTTGCATTTGCTTTTTTCTAATGTAAACATCGTTTCTATGTTTTATAATAGACACAGGAGGTAAATATGAATTTTCATGAAATGATCACAAATATTAAATGTGTGGAGATGGGTTTGCCTCCTCTCGTAGATGATGTCGAAACTGTCGCTGAAATTATTATCAACATGGAGTCTAGTGATAGAAAGGAAGTTACTAGAAAAATTAAAAAACTTTGTAAGAAATACATTACTGTTTCTACGAGTTACATAAAAGATCCTGTAACTCGAAGGGCTAGAACAGAAATTTTGGAAAAGAGACTGGGATTTAAGTCTGATTGTCAGTTATTTAATAAAGGGACTCTTGAGCGAAGAATCGAATTCGTTCAGATTTTTATGTTAAAAGAGGAAGGGAAAAACTTTAATGAATGAGATTCCTTATGAATAACATGGCATTGCTGGAAAATCACCAAGTTCTTGTTCTTAGCACTGGATACGAACCACTCTTTAAAACAAACTGGAAGAGAGCAATTACAGCGGTTTTTTGCGGAAGAGCAGAGGTTGTAGAAACTCATGAAACGTTATGCATCAGAACTGGAAGCGGCAAGATTCAGTTTCCTACTATTGTGAGGTTCTTGACAGGTGTGATAGCTGGAAAACTCAAAAACATAAACAAAAAAGCTAGGCCCTCCAAGAAGACAATATGGATGCGTGATAAAGGACAATGTCAATACTGCGAAAAGAAATTGTCAATCAAGGACAGCACTATCGATCACGTTATGCCCAAATCTAAAGGAGGACAGCATACATGGGAAAACGTAGTGATCGCTTGCAGAAAGTGCAACCAGAAAAAAGGAAGTAAACTACCCAAAGAGTGTGGAATGATTCCGAAGGAAATTCCAAAACTCCCACCTACTTATGTTCCGTTTGTAAGATAAACTTTTCTTACATTTTTGATATAAAGGAACAATGAAAATGTCAGCGCCTCCTCGAAAAGGAAATGAAATGGAATTAATCACAACTCATGTCTGCAAAGTTTCAGATGTGGGTTTTCACGGCAATCTCTTCGGCGGTCAGATGTTAGCTTGGCTTGACGAAGCAGCAGCTGCTTATGCTTGTCAAATGTGTGATACGCCGAGAATGGTAACAGTCAAAGTAGAGACAGTTCATTTTAGACTTCCTGTAAGGCCGCACCAGATCATCAAGATATACGGCATGCTTCTTGAGATTGGAAAGACCAGCGTTAAACTCAAGTTGGAGGCAAGAAGACATAGTCCATACAACGGTCAGCAAAAGATTGTATGTGATACAGTCATGACTTTTGTAAGAATAGATGGCGACGGAGATCCCGTGCCTATAGGTGAACATGTGAGAATTAAGAGAGGTCTAGGATTAAGTTGAAACCTGTATTAAAGAGTCCGTGGAACGAAATAGGTGACACCAAGCTCATCAAGATATCAGAGCGTTTGTACGCAAAACTAGAAACTGAAAACCCAACAGGATCTATAAAAGATAGAACCATACAATATATTGTCAAGCATGCCCTTACAGCTGGCGAGATTGACATGACCACAGTTTTTGTAGAAGCATCTAGCGGAAACACAGGAATTTCTTTGAGTGCGATCGGAGCTAGTCTAGGAATTCCTGTAAAGATTATCATGCCTTCCAACATGTCTAGAGAGCGGAAACAAATGATGGAGATATTCGGAGCAGAGATTATAGATGCACCTCCAAGTGATTTCAAGACAGCGATCTCTATGAGAAATGAATTGGTCGCCAAGCACGACAATGTCTGGTCGCCCATGCAGTTTGAAAATCATCTCAACATCGAATGCCATCACGAAACAACAGGAAGAGAAATACTAAATCAGGTTCCTCCGTTTAAATCGATTAGTGCTTTCTTTTCGGGAGCAGGAACAGGGGGAACTATAATGGGAGTTCAAAGAGCTTTTAGAGAAAATGACAATAAAGCGAAGTGTATTCTTGTAGTTCCTGCCGAGGCTTCTGACAAGCACGGAATTCAAGGGATTGGTGATGGAGGAGATTATCTAGTCAAGAGAGATGAACTAGATGGTGTTAAAGAAGTTGCTACAGAAGATGCAATCAGGAGAGCTAAGAGGTTTGCGTTTGAGAGAGGCGTTTTGATTGGAATATCATCGGGCGCGAATCTTTGCGCTGCAGAAAAATACATCGAAGAAGAAGATCCTGATGGAATCGTCGTGATCACCCTTTGCGACAGAGGAGAAAGGTATCTCAGTTTGTTTTGATAAAATGTGTAAAACAATCCAGGATGTGGTAAGATTTTACATATAAAACAGGCGAGAGGTGCCAAAATGAGTGATGACAGATTCGTAAAAGATGCTGTTGAAAGTATCTTGACTAAAGAGGGTAGAGATGCTCTAGATGCATGGACAACCGCAGTTTCTGAAATCAAGAGCGATGTGGGACTAGTAAAGTTAATACACGATCACGTGGGCAAGCATCTTGCCCACCAGATTGAGAAAACTTTTAGAAGCGCGAGGCGTTAGACAATGATTAGCAAGAAACTATTATCTATTGCTCGAGATCTTACCACCAAGTACCCGAAAGGACCCGACGGTTCTTATACTCGAGACAACTACTACATGAAGGAAGTCTGGAGTAGAACACATAACAGATATAGAGCAACAGCTCATTTATGCTATCACAAAGTTCCTGAGTACCGAGAATGGTCCGGATACGATCCCAAAGATTTGTACGAATTAGACCCGAATCGAACCTATTGCATAGTAGAAAAAGCTTTTGAAGGAGAAGGTCTTTCGATACAGACAATTACTAGAAGAAGCAACATATTAGCCGAAAGACTTTTGAATGCCAGAGACTACGTCAAGAAAGAAGGGATTGAAGGTGTATACAAAGTCGAATGGGGATACGCGTACGAAGACAACATCTTTGTTTATGGAATCGATAAGAAAGATGTTTTGGCAAGGTCTTCTGTCTACAACGGAACATTTGAGCAAGATATCACATATGAGCCAAGAGCCAAATTTATCCAGCTAGGATCTCCTGAAGATGCTGCTGATTTAAATAAGAAGAGGCTAGAAACGTTCACAGCATCAGACGAACTATACGTCAAGAGAAAGAAACAAGAGTATGAAAATAGTCTTAAAGAGCTAGAAGAGAAAAAAGAAAAAGCAAGAACATTGTTGCTCCTTGCAGAAATGATTGAAGAGACAGTTGATGCATGAAATAGAAGTCATTGATATCGAGAGAAGCGAAGAGGAAACAATTCTTCACGTAGTTCTTTTAAAAGAATTTAAAGAATGGTTCACCAAAAGTCAGGGAATGAAACGATGGAATCACAAGAAATTCCAAAGTGTGTTCTTGAATGCTTTGAGAAATGCTGGAAAAGATTATAAATCAGCGAAGGTTAAAGTCGAATCAGTTATTGAGAGGCTTTAGAACCAGTCAACACCAAAAACGCAGTTCTTGGCGATGTCCCAATAAACGAAGTTCTTGCATTCACTCATGGAATATACCTTTAAAAGTTCTTCACCGAACTTTGATTCACCTCTCTTGAGACCTTGCTCCCATTGAAAGTGCCACCACTCAGCTCCGGTATAAGATCCACCGGAGTAGAATGATCTTCTTCCTCTAATTCTTTCCCATCCGTGTTTTTTCGCAAGTTCCGTGAAAGAAAAGAACCGACCGGTCACCTCTTCTTTGATTAGATTTTTCCCGCTGCGGACACAAGATTCAAGCGTAACCTCAGGAACTTCTTCGTTTTCTGTTCTGCACCAAACTTCCCAATGTCTGTCACCTGCATCTACTACGACATAAGGATCTTTGTGTGCGTTTTGCATGCCCGTTGGAAGAGAGAGATCAAATGCTAATCCTGTGTAGTGCATTGATTTTTTACTGCGAGATGGACTAGCTTTGCCGGAAAGTCCTCTCTTCCCACCGGCTGTCGTAACGATCCCACCAAGAGAATGAATTTCTTCGCGAAGAGCCTTAAAACTGTCAGCAGCATCGGATCTCAAAGTAAGTCTATCGTATCCATCTCTTCCTGGAAAGATATCAGCATCAACTCGAACCCATTCTAATTTATGGGATGGTTCGTTAATAACATCATCATCTCCTATTTCAAAGACGAGATCGTTTAGTCCTTTTGATACCAGCACTTCATTGATTTCACGAAGTGTTCCTTTCCCTACGATACCGTCTACGTAAGTTCCAACAGACTCTTGAAAAGCTTCCACAGCATCTTCTGTCCCGCCACCAAAGATCCCATCAGGATTTCCAACGTTGAAATTCAGTGCTTTTAGCGCTTCTTGTAATTCTCGGACATCTTGTCCTCTAGACCCTTTCTTCAAAATCATGTTGTTTCTCCTTTTCTAAAGATTGAGTAATTGTAAATATGAAACATTTGCTGACTACTACATATACTAACTCTATTCCATATCTACGGGAGATGAATTTGAAAGAAACTTTTAAAGAGATTAAAACCCTTCTAGAAGAATCAAGCATGTCTCACACGCATCTTGTCACGATCATGACAAGCATCGAAGATTTGCGGAGTGAGTGTAACGAACTCCGCAGGAGATTGACCTGGCTCGAGGAGAAAATCGACGAGGAAGATATGGAAGAACTTTGTGTGGAATATCAAAAACGTTTTAAGATCAGATATTGGTCGGGAGACCCGAATTGAAATTTTGGATTGTCACATGTACAGTCGAAGACACCGACGAGAAATTAGAATTTACAGTTGCATCCGATGAGAAAACTTCGAAGGAACAACTCAAGAAGGATTTAAAAAGTGTCTGGACGGAATACAAGAAGATCTCTGTTAAGAAAGGCCGAAGGCCCGAAAATTGGACCCTGTTTGAAGGAGTTAGATAGTGAAGAAATACAGTACGTATTTTTGCGATATTGACGGAACGATATTCAAGTACAGGAAATTTGAAACGTATCGAGACACACCCCCAGAATTAACGCCAGGCGCCCTAGATAAGCTTCTAGAGATCAAAGAAGCCGGACACATGGTAATACTAACAACAGCGCGCCCGGAATCTCTCAGGCCACATACAGAGAAAGAATTGTGGGAAACAGGTGTTCCTTATGATAGACTAGTCATGGAAATAGGAAGAGGTCCTAGACATCTTATAAACGATATGGATCCTAACGCTCCTGGAGAGAGAGCAACAGGATGGAATCTGGAAAGAAATGCCGGGTTGTTAACTGTAAGAGTTGACGAGGCGTAATAATTAATCACTACAACACAGGAGAAATTTAAATGGTTTCAACAAATAGGAATCTAAAATCTAAAGGACAACAAAAAGTCTTAGATGAGAAAGAAAGAAAACGTCAAGCACATAAAGCGTTGTTGCAAGCAAGACTAGAAGAAAGTCAAAGAAATAAGAGTAATAAGGCAACACCGCCTAAGAAGAACACACAAGAAAAGATTGCAAATCCAAAACCAAGTGAAACGAAAGCAACATCCATTCAAAAAGATGACGCTTTGTTAGAATTCGCTAAAGACGTTTTGGAGACACAGGATGCACCCGCGGTAGGAGATGCAGTTGACGAGAAGACTTTAACACCCCAGTCAGAAACGAAGTCAAAATCAAAACCGAAGGCACAGCTCCCGGCTAAAAAGACAACAACGGTTAAAAAGACAACAACAGCTAAAAAGACACCGGTCAAGAAGGAAGTTGAGCAAAAAGAGGCGGATTGATAAACGCATAGGAAGCACGTTGTCGTTACAAGAAGTCTCTTGTCCCAACTCCGTGCAAACCGATTCAGACCCAGACGCAGATTCAGTCCCAGACGCAGAGTCATCTCCGAGCGCACCCGTCACCCCGTAACCCCCGACCCGAGGAGTCCCGATGTTTGAGATCATCACATTGGCCTTGAGCCTACTCGCCCTACCGACCCCCGCTGTCGAAGCTCAACCCTGCCCGTGGCTCACCGTGGACTTGGGTCGCTACGAGATCGGGCCCAAGGCCCGCCGCCGTGCCTGCCGTTGGGACGGTGCATTGAGGGCGGAAGCCCAAGCGCGCGACCTTGACCCCGACCTGCTGCGCGCGCTCGTTGTGGTTGAGTCTCGCTGGAGGCCCTGGGCGGTTTCCCATGCGAACGCCTGTGGTTTAACTCAAGTCATTCCCAAATGGACCGGAGGTGCAGCTTCTGGGCGTCGTAAGTGGTCCTGCGAAGAGCTCAAGCGACCCCGTACTGCCCTCGCTGTGGGTGCTGGGATTCTGCGTTGGTGGATCGACTACCGGAAGGGCGACGAGCGCGAGGGTCTCTGTGGTTACAACGCGGGCTTCCGAACCTGCGCACGAGCTGGCGCGAGCTACGCTCGCAAGGTGCTGAGAGTACGCAATGCCCTACGTGCTGCCCAAGCCCCCAAAATTCCCACGTGCGACGCCGAACGTTGCGGTGCGGGCAGATAGTTATAAGAGAACAGAGGAGACACGAATGCCTTGGAAAGTCCGAAAACGTGCGTGCAAACAGAAGAGCACGGGTGCAGAGGGCACTCACGCAGTGGTGAAACTTAAGCGCGGTGGTGGCGAAGAGCAAGAGTCGTGCCACACGAGTGAGACCAAGGCGAGGGCCGCCATTCGAGCCCGCCACGCGAACGAGGGCGCCCTTCGGGCGCTCGTTCGCCGAGTCCTCCGGGAGGGGGAAGCCGACGTTGTCGAGTTGGGCGTGCGCTTGCGCGTCGCCGATCGCGTCGCCATGGGCGACGTCTTGACCGATCTCCGGGGGATCGTCAATGTCATCACAGTCAAGCAAGAGGGCGCCGCCCAAGCGGGTGGAGGCGCGTATCGTACCGTGAACGTCTACGTCGCGTTCGAAGACGATGCTGATCGAGACGTTTATACACTGCAACGCGACATCGAGGCGCTCGACGGGGTCGAGGCTGCAACGATCAAGAACTACGAGGGCCGCCGCTGGGCCGAGGTCAAAGCGACTTACAAGGGCGGGGCGGCGAGCAAGGAACAGAAATGACAGACGGAATTGAGCTATTGAGAGAGTGGGTTCGGGTTGCACTCCGAGAAGGGATCGACGCTTCGAAACGCACATCCGATGCGGCCACAGCAACTCTCGTCGCCGCGAGCGGTGGAAAGCTGCGGATGGGCCGGCGCAAAGACGCTGTGAATCGCATCTATCCCACGAGCCCCGGGGCAATGGACATCAAGGGCTTTGAAGCCCTCATTCGCAGCGCGCTCAATCCCGCCGCACTAGAGATCGTGCCGCCGAACGGCTCCGCGCTGGGTTTCACGAACAAGAGTGGGCGTTTTCCTGTGGTTCTCTTCAGCATGGCAGACGCTCCTGATACGTTCGTGCCCATCATGTTGGGCCAGGGTGCGAACCGCGGTGAGCAATACGAGAGCAATCTCGTGCTCGCCCTTCAAGCAGTGGCCGAAGGTGGAGAACCCTCCCCTGAAGTCGAGGGTCTGATCCGGGACTTGGGTCTTTCCCCCGAAGAGATGGCCGGTGCGAAAGTCACCCAGACGAAACCCAACCCGAGACGCCTCACAGGCGCACCCTACGATGTGGGCGCAAAGATCGCTGATATCATTCTCACACCCTCCGCAGGCGAACCGCGATACTTGTCGATCAAGAACTTGGCCGGCGCCACTTTCGGCAACCACGGTTACGGCGGTGGCTTCGTCGCGAAGCAGGGACCTGACGGGCTGACGATCGAACCGGGCAAGGGACCCGGCGATACTGACGCGTTCGTCGAAGCGCTAGGCATCGACAAAGAGCTCGCAGCTGAGGGTTACACGAACTACGCGACGCAAAACCCAGACTCTCCGCCCCAGACGATCCAAAGTGCAGAGGGCATCGATGCAGAGACGATCAAGAGTTGGCTCGCCAGCGGCGTGGGCTTCGGCTATTACTACGTGAGAGAGACGCCCAGCGGCGGCATCGATGTTAAGCCCATCTTGGACGCGCAAGCAGCCGAGGATTTCGTGGGTGACGTGAAGAGCGTGACGATCCGCTATCCCCAAGGTCCGAAGGTCTCCAAGCAGATCACCGCAAAGGTCGACACGACCATGGGTCTGTTCAACGTTGAGATCAGAAACTCATCAGGCAAGATCATTCCGAACGAGCTCAAGCTCAAGATCGTGCGCGCATACAAATAAATTTTAATTTCCCACCAAAAACGAGTGCACGTTTCGGCCCGTTGTGTTATACTTAAGAACAACAGGTGAGATATTGTATGGTCTGTGCTCACCCTAAAATAAAATGAGACTGGCACATCTAGACACTTACGTTTTCGCCAGTCAGTGATTTTGGTATCGAAGAAGGAGAAGACGTAATGAAAATCACAAAGAACGAACTCAGAAGAATCATTAAAGAAGAGGCAGCTAAGCTTGTTGCAGAGCAAGCAGGCCCAAGAATGGCAGTGTCTGAAGACCTTGAAGGGCTTCTACCTGACAGCCATTCCGCACACGGAATTGCTAAGCTCGCACAAAGACACGGCGTGCAGATCGAAGTGCGAACCGTTGGCTCAAAAGATGCACTGATCAGATTCTACGAAGACCTTCAGGCCGGTGGCGAAAGCATGGATCTCGAAGATCTCATGAGTGTCATGCACCCAGCATAATTTGCTAACTCAAATTTTTTACACAGGAGACGTAAAATGAAGAAATTTCTACACAAATTGGTTACACTGTTCGATTCAAAGCACTGCTGCTGCTGCTGTGGATGTTGTGCATGCGCTGACTGCGGATCTTGCGGACAGTAAAGGGAAGAAAAATGAAGATTACAAAGAAAGAATTGCAGAAGATCATCAAAGAAGAGCGGGAAAAACTGCTTAATGAAATGATGTCCTTGGGAGATCGCTCACTGGGTGAGTACGCTAACGCATCGGACGTAAGCAATGCTGAAAACGCGCTGGCTGCTGTTGTGAACGGCATATCGGACGCAGCTTTTGCTGAGTTGGAAGACGAAGACGACGCAGAAGACGCAGCGAAGGCAGGTCTCGCGCAGCTCATGGCAGACGTTTGCCAGAGCATGGGATACCTTGATATCTACATGGAGCTCCGCAAGTTTACAGGTGCACGATGAAAATCACAAAATCAGAACTCAGAAGAATTATTCGAGAAGAAAAAGCACGGCTCATTAAAGAGCAGCCCGCCGGCCGAAACGAAGCCTTCGATATTCTCGACGAGCTGCGTGGGATGGGAATTCCTGACAGCATGATAGTTGACTATCTTGTGGGAAATTGGATGTCAGGCGATGATGCTTTCCAGTCTATGGTAGATTTTCGAGACAACGAGGTTTAAAATGAAAATCACAAAAGCAGATTTAAGAAGAATCATTAAAGAAGAGCGCGCCAAGCTCCTCAAAGAGATGCACCCACGGGCAGCAGCTGACAACGCTTACATGGACGTCCTTGAGGCAGTTGATGAGCTGATGGCTGCTATCAAAGGCGGAGCACGAATGGGTGTTACTCAGGGCGCGGAAGAAGACGAGCTTTACATCATGACCGGTGCTGATGAGGGTATCACCGTTAAAGTAATGAGAAGAGGAAGATAATGCGTATCACAAAAAGCCAACTAAGAAGAATAATCAAAGAATGGCGTGCTGGTGGCCTCTTAGATTTAAGTGAGTATTCTTTAGGGTTAAATGAGAACAACATGAAAATCACAAAAGACCAGCTCAGAAGAATCATCAAGGAAGAGAAGCAGAAGCTTCTTAAAGAAATGGCAAACCAAGAGCAAGACTTTGTTGTGGGTGGATATTCGGGTGGCTATTCTAGCAATAGCGTAAGATATGATTATATTGTTAGCGCAATAAACAAAAATGAGGCAAAGAAAATATTAAAAGCCGTGAAACCTCATTTGAGAAAAATTAACGCTACGCCTGTTACAGATTACACCCAATTCAACCCTTATTCAACATTTGAACGTTTATAAGCTTTAGCAGAGGAGCTCAGATGAAAATCACAAGACGACAACTTAGAAGAATTATTAGAGAAGCAATTGATGTAATCAATCAAGACAGCGGCGAGGTCTTGTCGTTCTCTGACGATCCTGCAGACATGCCAGAAAAAGCTTGGCCTGATCTGGCTAGTCGGCTTAGGTTGAACCCTACAGATATGGGTCGGGATGCTTCTGGTAATCAATCATATGAGCTCGACCACGATGAGTTTATGCGCCTTGATAACGAGACTCGAGGCAAGCAAGACTCACGGGCAAGAAAGAGAAAATCAGCACAGATGGCTGCTGATCGTGAAAGATTGAATATCGACAATCTTCTACAGCGTCTGAGCGATTGGGCAGCTGATGTCGGTCGAGATTACATGGCTGACAATCCAGGCGTGGACATGCAAGACTTTGCTTACGATCTTGCTGACGCCTGGGAATTCGAATTTGCTGAAGACGAAAAAGAAGAACTGTTATGGCACTTCGATGGTGACCTTAACGATCTTAAGATTTACGCTGCGGAGAGCATGGGATGAAAATCACAAAGAACCAACTAAGAAGAATCATTAGAGAAGCTATGCAACCCGGTGGGATGGCCGTACGTTTGCAGACAGATAAGTTGGTGAAAGCTGGACTTGCAGATTTTTCAGGCCCTATCGAGTACAAGAGACCGCAGAATTTTGTCATTAGAGACGTAGAGAAATCAAAAGTGCCCGAATTTATTGAATGGATCGAGGAAATCGACTCAATGATGCAACAAGAAGTACCAGGTTCCGCGCCTCACTTGGTAGATCTACATTACGGAGTATAAGATGAAAATCACAAAAAGACAACTAAGAAGAATTATCAAGGAAGAGAAGCAGAAGCTTCTTAATGAATACGGAGAATATAAAATGAAAATCACAAAAAGCGAACTAAGAAGAATTATCAAGGAAGAGAAGCAGAAGCTTCTTAAAGAGTTTGGCGCGTATGACAAAGAGATCATGAGCCCGCTAGTACAGTTTGGGCAGGCATATGCTAGCCTTGGAGGTGCTGTGCAGGAACAGATTGTCGACCTTGTCAACGCTCATATCGAAGGTCGTATCGAAGATGCCGTGTATGAGATGAACCCAAATGCACTTGACATGGCGTTCGAGAGATTGCAGCGACCCTTATCTGCCCTTGCTAGAGCAGGTAGCGAGGACGCCGAGAAAATGATGGATGCCATGGAAGCAGCCGCTGAAATGTTTCCATGATGGGAGATAGATAATGAAAATCACTGCATCAGAGCTTAAGAAGATTATAGCAGAAGAAGCTGCAAAGCTTGCAACGGAAGCTCCCAACATCCCTGATGTCATGGGTGCAATGGGCGGGGGAAAGTTTCAACCTCGTCATGAAGTGATCGAGGTCGTCGATGGTGAGATGGGTGATGTCCTTTTCTTTTCTGATCGACCCGTCCAGCTCAGCGCTGATGGTCCTTCGCGAAAGCCTGACAGTGACATCGGGGACTGGAACGCACTGGTCAAAGACTTGAAGTTGCGACCTGAAGATGTGACAGACACTTTAATCGTTCAAAAGCCCGGGCATTCTATGTACGAACTTTCTCACGATGAGTTCGCAGCACTAGAACTTGCGCTGGAAAAAGAAAACAACCCATCGCTAAAGAACGTGTCTTACACACCTGATATGCAAAGAGAAGGAAAAGGCATGAGGATAACAGAAAACCAGCTTAGAAGAATTATTCGTGAATCTATCTTACTAGAGTACGAGCGGTACGTCTACAGAGACGATGATGGCCAGCTAAGAATCCAAGATGATGATGGCAATGATGAAGCTGCTGATCACATGGAAGACGAGTATGGCTACCTAAGAAAAGGCGAAGGTGAAACGATCCTAGGGACAGGTCGAGGTCGATCCCCTAGTGCCCCGATGCAATGGGACCTAGATAGATTCAAGAGAAGATACTAATGAAAATCACAAAGCGGCAACTTAGAAGAATTATTCGTGAAGAGAAACAGAAGCTAGTTGAGATGCGAGAAATGAGATTTGATCTCATGTATAAACCAATTTATAGCACACTTGAAGACATGGTTATGATGAACCTGCCTGATGACGTCGAATTTCTTACAGAAGAAGAATTCGCTAAGCTAGAAGGTGTAGTGGCTGAAGCCTTGCGTGAATTAAAAGACCGTGTTGTAGACACCCGGAGATTTGACAGATGAAAATCACAAAGAACCAACTTAGAAGAATCATCAAAGAAGAGAAAGCTAAACTTCTAAAAGAAGACTCCTTTGCGCGTGATAGGCGAAGGTTTACAGGCACACAAACCCCAACTGATCTCCTCGGCGATCTTCACAAAACTATCAGTGCTTTGCAGAAGATAATGGACCCTTACGAAGTAGCAGATGAACTCAGAGGAATCGCTGACGACATTGAGTCAAACCAGGAGTAGTTAAAATGAAACTCACGGAACAACAATTAAGAAAAGTAGTTCGCAAGGAGCTGTTAAGAGAAATGAATTCTAAAGAATTATCCTCTATCCGACGCAACCTTCTAGATTCACAGTACGATGTAATCTCGGACGACACTTCTTATCCTTACGGTAGATATCGTGGAGACCAGCGTCGCAAAACAGTTTATGTTCGAAAAGACGGTCAGCCGGTTTCTGATGCGGACCTCAAGGTCCTGCAAGACTTTGATGCGGCAGTGCGAAAAGAAGGCGGATCAATGGCAGCGCTCTCAGGTATTTTCACCACTAGCCGTTCAAAAGATGGTATGCAACTCGTAGTTGATTATTATATTCATACAGCAGGTTGACATGAGGGTTACTAAGAGCGAGCTGAGGAGAATCATCAGAGAGCAACTCTCAGACGCTCAGAGTACTCCTGTAAATGGTTTGACAGGTCTCATGCAGGAATTCGACGTCCCATTGCATTCTCGAAAGAAAGTTGCTTTGGCTTTGTTAAAAGTGTACCGAGACAATGGTGGACCACTTGACGCTTCTTACGAAGTTGAAAAGTCAATGAACTTAAACAGTCTCCCAGAAGAGTTTTACACTCAAGCGGTCGATCTCGTAAAAAAAGAGTCACAAAAAAGACAACAGCTTGATGAAGGATTTCTGGACATACTAAAAAGTTTGTTGGGAGATTTTTTGAAAGATTCACAAGGAGCATTTAATGATGCGAAAGTCAAAAGTAATGTCAAGCTTGCTCCTCTTCCCAAGCCTGAATCGGGAAAGGCAACAGAGGCAGACAAGACATTCGATCCAGTAGAAGACCCGACAGACCAACTAATCGCTCTCCGAGGTATCATCGAAACAATAAATGAAGCTATCAAGTACGGCATGGAAGACCTGAAAGATCTTGCGAGAAGGGGTGAAGAACTACAGGTAGATCTTGAAGACCTTGCATCAGGAGATTCTAAGAAATTCGACATGGATAAAATAGCAGGCGGCACGGCTATGAAAGATCTTTACGAGAAGTTCGCTCAGGAAGATTATAAAAAATTCGTAGAATTGACAGCTGAATCATACGGAAAGATGGCGAATATTCTCAAGTCAGTTGAATTTTCTGACGAACCTTGGTACAAGAAAGTCATGTCGATCGGACAATCAGCGAAGCCTGATTCTACATCTTCAGGAACTCTTAAAAACATGGCAAAGTCTGTAGGTGAGATCGAAAGACTGGACATTGTGGGTCAAGCTAACACTGTGTTAGAATCGGAGCCAGTTCTCAAAATGGCTGAGTCTGATGATTACAAAGGAGACAGTGCCAGAGAGCAAATAAAACGTATCAAAACAGAAATAGGAAGATACGAAATAGACGAACTAAAAGATATGATTGAAAGTTTGTACGAAGTAGCGAGAGAACTGGATGATAAGATGGGAGAAGCTGCTGATGTAGTTGCTGCTGCTGAAGAAGGCGGAGAGGCTGAACAACAAGCAGCAGTTAAAACTTCGTTGATGGCAAATTATAAACCTAAGAAATCTATTCTCTTAAGGAAGTACATAAAAAATCTTATATCTGAATCTTTTAATGCACACAGAATTGTAAACATGGAGAACAAATCTAAATGAACATTCTCAGAGAGTACATTAAAATGCTAATCGAACAGGGTGAGCTCGAGCCGCTTGCATGCCCGCTTGCCACCCAGGACGTTGCCCTCAACACGAAGAACAGAAATCTCACCAGAGAGAATCACATGTACGGTCCTTTAAATCCACAGGAACCTGGTGATTATTGGCAGAAGATTGCTGACAAATGGACCACTTCCGAAGAAGCTGCTAAGAAGTCTCTCTGTGGTAATTGTGTGGCATTTGATATTAGCCCTAGGATGAAGGAATGCATGCCCGGAGAAGTTTCTACAGGAGCTGGAGAGCTAGGTTATTGCTGGATGCACCATTTTAAGTGCGCTTCACAAAGAACTTGTGATACTTGGGCAACAGGTGGTCCGATTACTGATGACAAAATATCTGCCGGATGGCAGGAAAAAGCAAAGGTGTGAATCGAGAAGTGGAGCTACTGCGTGAATACATAAGGGAGCTACTGAAAGAATCCGTTGATCCTAAGATCATGTCAATGATTGATCGTGCTGAAGCTGCAGGTTATAAAGTCAGGCTGTTCGTTGTCCCAAAGCAAGGTGGATCTGTCAGACTGGTTGAGCCTAACAACAAACCTCTGCGACTGGATGGTAAAAACGCAATAGGCTCGGTCGAATGGAGAAAACCAAAGTTCAGTGACCATGGCAATTGCTCAGGTGGTCAAAATGTAAATTGGTCTGAAGCTGATGGTGGATTCGGACCCCTGTTGTACGATGTTGCGATCGAAGCATCGGGCGGTTTAATGCCTGATAGATTCGAGGTATCCGGTGAGGCTGAAGCGGTGTGGGATAGATACATGAACTCTCGTCCGGATGTTACTGTTCGGCAGTTGGATATCTTACCTGACTACGAAGAACCACAGATCACGCCAGACAATCCTAACGATGATTGCAGCCAAGTTCCAGCACACGATATGTTGAAGGACAAATGGCACACATCTTCCCTCAGCAAGATATACAGCAAGTCAGGTACTCCTGTTATTGATGAACTGATCAAGCGCGGCATGCTGATAGATAACAGGACAGTGTGATGAACCTACTACGCGAGTATATAAGAGAGTTGCTGAAGGAATCTGGTAGACAGAATCGCATGCGCTCCATTGAAGATCTCGTAGGATCGGGTTATACACAAAAGCAGGCTGAGTTTATTCACAGGAATATTTCAGATATGCAAGATGTTAAGAGCCCTGGTGTCGATCACGTACTTGCAAACCCTGAAAAGTTTCCAGTTGTGGGAGGCGGACAGGTAGAAATATTCAGAGTTGTCCCTCGCGGAATGAAGATCGAACCCGGAGATTTTGTGTTTGATTCAATTTCGGCGGCTGAAAACTACAGAGATAGATATGGCTTCAAGCGCGGCGCCCCTGAGATAGTTTCCATGAGAGTTTCAGGAGAAGATCTTAGAATGTCAGATGTACCAAATTCTAGTCCTGATTATGGGAACGAATACATTTATTTGCCGGAGGCGGTATGAACCTTTTACGCGAATACATCAGAGAGCTACTGACCGAGGAATCTACTTCTGTTTCTCTACACAGAGGGTCAAACGACGATTACTTCAGAGTGAATCTCAGCGTGGATGGTAGAATGGTTGGTTATGCAGAAGTCAACTCAACTCGCAGATACTCGAACTGCCAAGAGAATGTCATAGAACTTGAGCAATCTCCAGAGTACCTTGCAGCCAAAGAACAACACGAGGCGACAAGCAAGTGGAGCTGGTCACCTAAAATGTACGTAACCAATAACGTCTGGATTCCCAACGAAGCTGACAGAGGGAAAGGTTACGGTAAGTTGATATATCAGGCAGCCATCGATCAAGCAATTCAATACGCAAGGTCTAGCGGTGGCGTGTTTATCGGTTCGGACGCATGCGATTCTGCCGGTTCCACCTCAGCTGATGCGGGCCGTGTATGGAGTTCACTGGGACAACAGTTCGGTGCTAGCTCAGGACAACTGATATTTGTGAGGACAAACTAATGAAACTACTACGTGAATATATTAGAAAACTTCTAAAGGAAGAAACAGAATCAGTTGTTCCCAAGAACCAATGGGAAATGTTGGCGAGTGGAGATCCAAGAAGAGAAGCAGTAAAAACTCAACTCTTCGATCTCGTTCAGCAAACTTACGAACCGATTGGCGGTCACTTCAAGATCACATCCCCCGATAGTTTGGATCGTTACACTTACTGGGTTGTGAAGGATCTGGATGACGATCCTGACATCGATGTTGCGATTATGGGTAAACCTGATATAGCCGGACAGAAAATGGGTGCAGCAGCCAACGATGGATCTTCAGCGGCATCTTCTGAGTACAAGAACAAGTCCGCAGAACTTCGTGCGGGCGGAGAAGTTGGCGGCGTTGGAAACTGGTGGGGTGAAGTTAGTGGTAAACCCGCTTACGCGATGTTGAGAAGAGGTGCACTACCAGTTGAGGACGAAGCGAAGGTTGCGCAACTGCTTGCAGGTGATGATTACGTTTTCCACGGCGAACATCCTGACCCAAACGCACCTGATATCTTTAAGCAAGCAAAAGGCTGGTACACCAAAAAGTTTGGCGGCCACTCATCGACCAAGATTATCCTCGGGAACCCTAAGTAACGGGTTTGTAACCGAAACGTAGAATAAAATCTTATTCTACTGACAACTTTCCTTTACCATTATAAGATAAGGAGGGTTTTGACATGAAGAAAACAATCACTTTAATTGTGTGTTCCACGATCTTGACCGGATGTAATCTCACTCCGGGAACCACAGTTGTTTATTATCCTACAACGAAAAAAACTGTAACAGTTGTTGAAGAAGAAATCACTTACGTTGAAGAACCTGAGGTTGTGGTGATTGAAGAATACACCTACCCAGTTTGTGATCCCTTTTACGAAGAATACAGTTCTCCCTTTTATCATTACCCAGAATTTTGTACTGATTACGGGTTGGGTGTAGGTTACTGTTGTACCTGGGAGTTTTCAGATGGAATCGCCAATTGTTCAAGCGAACACTGTTTTTGGGATGATTCTTGTGAATGGGATCACATGTACACTGAATGTGTAGAAGAATACTACGAATATTACTAGGAGGTATATCATGAAGTATATTGTGTTTTTGTCAATTCTTTTATTTTCCACCGTGGGATGTGCGGCAACTTTTCACTCACCTTACTATTTGTACGATGATTGTGATCACGAATACATTTACGTTCCCGTGAAGAAAACTGTGGTTGTTTATTCAGGAAGCCCATATCAATACAGGTACTATCGATGGTGGAAATCACCCAAACATTCACACAAAATCGTTAAGAAAAAACACGTGAAAATCAAGAAAAAATACTTGAAAGTCAAGAAAAAACAACACAACAAAAAACATACCCACTTTCACAAAGTTCACTGATTCCCACATCTCAGGATATTCTTCCATACTTAATAATATGGAAGAGGCACATTCATTACTACATCAGATTACCGGAATTCTCGGTATTAAACAGTGTACATCAACACAAGTTCTAGGAATTTGCTTGGAATTCTGGGTAGGTGGCGCAGTTGCATTTGGCGCGCTGAAACTTAAAACACTCTATGGAATCAAAGCTCAACTCGAAGCGATTCAAAATAAAGAATCCTCGAGATCTAAGAAATCAAGAAAGAAAAAGAAGGGAAAGAAATGAGAATAATACTAACGGTACTAGCATTCCTGATGATCTCTTCAGTTGCATCAGGTCAGAACAAAGATGCGAAAACAAAATTTTATAACTTCGACGATCTTCTCATAAACGGTGAGTACAAGAAACCGCAAGTTCTTTACATCGATTCACACCAAAAAGTTCAATTTGAAAGATTGCTCAAGCTAAAGAAAGATTTTCTTCCTAGGTTGAAAGAAACTCGAAGAGAACCAGCTCTTAGATAAGGAGAATCTATGATGAGATACAATATTTTCGTTGCTACAATCTTAGTAGTTATGATCGTTTTTTTAGCAAAGGAAAACTCTGATCTTCGCAGAGGACTTGACAGTTGCATTGAAAACGTCCAAGAGAAATGCGGACCTGTTACTGAATACGCTATTATGCTAGAAAACGAAAATGCAAGACTAAACAAAAAGATTAGAAAATGCAATTCCCTAAAGAGCGACTAGCTTCGATAGGATCTCTTCTTTATAAGGTTCTGGGGAAAGATAGAGATCAGCTCGGACTAGTTGTAGGTATAAGTTACAAACTCGACAACGACAAGCTTCCGTATTACGTTGTTATGACTGATGATGGTTTGATATCTGAGTGGATGACTTGTTTCGTTGATGTTATTAACGAACCTTGAACATTTTGAATCTCCGTGATACACTCACATCATGGAAAAAGTAAACCACCCGAAACACTACAACAAAGGCAAGATAGAAGTCATCGAGGCGATTGAGGATTGGAATCTCAACTTTGCTGAAGGGAACGTGGTCAAGTATGTTGCCCGTCACAGGTTCAAAGGAGAACCACTAGAAGATCTTAAGAAAGCACGATGGTACTTGGAAAGGTTGATATCAAACCTGGAATCTAAATCCCAAGAACACACAAGTGACGATTGACTGCATCGATCATCGCATCGTGTCGATAAGTCCAGCCTGAGAATCTCGTGCCCGTGTGATCCGGATCCCCGTGTCCATTGCGTGCCCAAAGACTTGCGTGAACGAGTTCATGAATCAGGCTTGACTCACATATACGCATCGCTCCGGGTGGAGTATAAACCCAGACAGAACTCTTCGAGCTTGTATAACCATCAATACGTCCGTTCTCGACGAAGTCCCCAGAAGCTGTGTGTCCAATCCCCATCCGCTCCATTGAACTGAACGTGATGACGAGTTCACTGAGATTTACGATTACGCTTCTTTCTCTCCCGAAGTACGCTTGCCAAGCCAGTTCAAAGTTCTGTAGTGCGATCGCAACTTTCTGCCGAGGAAACTGTTCGCAATCCTCAACAACGATCACGGTATCGCCGTAACCGGGAACATAAACCATTTGCAAGGGATCACCCGAATACCGATCACACATCTTATACTCTACGTTGTCAGGATGTGCGGTCCAAACTGCTGAAGAACAACTGTTTAAAGTTATACCCAAAAGAAACAATACTAATACATTGAATGTGTTTTTCATATTGTTTCTAAGTATACAGAGGAGAAAGCGTGAGTTACTCAGAGAAGTCAAAGATAAGGTCATACATCAAACTTGAAGTTCAAAGACAAGTAAAGCGAGAACTTCGTAAACTTGAGAGAAAGGGAAGTTCAAAAGGTATTTTCCAGAAACTTCTTGAAAGGATCAAGAATTGAGATTCCTTTTGGTACTGTTTGCCGCCTGTTTTTTCTGTCAGGCAGCGAACGGTCAAACACACACAGTTACCTGGGAAAAGGGTGTATATAAAAAGACCACGAAAAAGTGGATTAACGCCCTCAGCAAATCAGGTGGTGTAAGTTCAACATCATATATCAACAAACAGCTGGGTGGTAAAGATAAGTTACACGCAGTGAAACACCGGGATTCCATCGTTTGGATTCCGAATTCCACAAATCTGTCAGAAGATTTCATTATGTTGATCTGGTTTCACGGCCATGGGGGATACGATGAAAAGAGAACGTTCAATGACAGAACCCTGAAACAGATTGTTCCCAAGTCACAAGAAGGAAAGAGATTCGTTTTGGTTCTACCCGAAATGCCGTGGACAGTTCACGGAAGAACACCCGCAAAAAGAAACAGCATGATCTGGACCAAACCTGGAGATTTTCTTTCTTACATCGAGAGCGTGAAGTCTGTTCTTGTAAGACACAATAGTGGTCAAAAACTTGGTAAGATAGATCACAGGATAGTAGGTCATTCAGCTGGAGGAAGTACTATCAAGAGGCTGGGAATTACAAAAGATCTGTGTAGGCTAAACCCAACGATGGTAGTTTGGTCTGATTCTTCTTACGGGAGATGGCTAGCAAATGCCTGGGATGGTTGTCTGCGAGACAGCCCTGATATCTTTGTCAAAGTGTTTGTTGTCCGAGGAGATTCTCCGTGGAAAAGAGCAACACAGTTCATGGGAGAGTTTCAAGACCTACCAGAGAATTTACAGCTCTTTATAATGAATAGACCTAGATGGTCACATAAACTTATTGGAAACAACATAGTCGAACTTTCAGGAGTTTTAGATAAATGAAAACTATCCTTTTTGATCTAGACGGAACTCTCACTGAATCACGAGAGAAGCTGTCTGAGGAAATGGCTAAAATTCTAGAGATCGTTTCACAACGTTTCAAAGTGGGAATAGTCTCTGGGAGTGGACTTGATTTCATAGACGAACAAATCTCCGGAGTATTCAGCGAAGAGTTTATGGCTTCTCTCTTGATTATGCCTTGTAATGGAACCAAGTTTTACAAGTGGAGACCAACAACGAAGACGTACGAAAACTTGTACGACTCTGACATGATAGATGATATTGGACGTCTCGAGTACAACGATCTTCTAGCTCGTCTACTGAGAGAACAACATAAGTTTATGCTTGACTGTCCTGTGAGTTTGGACTGTACCGGTAAGTTTTTTGACTATAGAGGATCTATGTTGAACTGGTCTCCTATGGGAAGAAACGGTAGCAAGAAAACAAGAGAAGACTTTGTTAAGTTTGACAAAGAAGAAGGATATAGAATTAGAATAATAGAAGAGCTCAAGAGGTTCTGTAATTCACAAAAGATTCACGTCGACATAAAACTAGGGGGTGATACTAGTTTTGATATTTATCCTGTCGGATGGGACAAGACTTTCTGCCTCCAGCACGTAGATTCAGAACTCAAAGACATTTATTTTTTCGGAGATAGGTGTTTTCCGGGAGGAAATGACTACGAGATATCCAAGATGATTGGAAAATCTTATCAAGTAGAAGGGCCAGAAGAAACGCTCAAGATCTTAGAGAAGTTTCTTAAAGAATAAAATGTTTCATTTGTGAAACAAAACACCTTTTTTAATATAAACCTCCCAATTCTGAATATAATTACCGAACCAAAAAAAAGGAGGTAAAATATGAAGTACATAATTTTCGGATCGATTCTCTCAGCAGTTGGATTTTTTAGCAACGCAATTACTACAGACAAGACACCCGTCCAAGTTATAGAGTTCGAAACACCCATCATAATCACGCCAAGCAGATAAATTATCCTGAACAAATAACATCCTCGATATATGATTGATCATCAGAATGAACAGGATTGTGTATGAAATACATTGTAGACTTAAATGACCTAACACTTAAAGATATACCTAAAGTAGGCGGAAAATCAGCTTCTCTTGGTGAGATGCTAGGTTCCTTGACTTCTCTAGGAGTTAACATCCCCGCGGGATTTGCTTTGACAGTTGATGCCTACCGAGAATTTATTGAACACAACGGACTCGAAGATGAGATTAGAAAACTCGTAAGTGAATGCGACATTGATGATCTAGTTCAGTTAAGAAAGACAGGAACTAGAATACGAGAACTGATCAGAGAAGGAGAGTTTCCTCGTCAAGTAGTTGATGAAATCAAGCAAGCATACCTCGAACTATCTGAAAGGTACGGTCAAAAGAAAACTGATGTTGCGGTTCGTTCTTCAGCAACTGCTGAGGATCTGCCTGACGCTTCTTTCGCCGGTCAGCAAGAAACGTTTCTGAATGTGCGTGGGTGGAAAGGTGTGATGGAGGCAGTTCGAAACTGTTTCGCTTCTCTCTTTACTGACCGTGCGATTTCCTATCGGGATAAGTTCAACTACGATCACTTCGATGTTGCGCTTTCTGCTTGCATTCAGAAAATGGTCCGGTCAGATCTGGGTTCTTCTGGGGTTGCGTTCTCACTGGATACTGAATCAGGTTTTCCAGATATCGTTCTGATCAACGGTTCACTTGGCTTGGGTGAAATGGTCGTTCAAGGTGCAGTTTCCCCTGACGAGTTCTTAGTTTTTAAACCCACACTTAAAGAAGGTTACAAATCCATCATCGAAAAGAAGATGGGTGATAAAGACAAGAAGATGGTGTATTCAGATACTCCAGGCGAAAGAGTAAAGATCATCAACATCTCTCCTGAAATGCGGGACAAGTTCTGTATCTCAGATGATGTTGCGCTGCAACTTTCTGATTGGGTTTGTAAGATTGAGGATTACTATTCAGAACTCAAAGGGCATTGGTGCCCTATGGACGTAGAATGGGCCGTAGATGGACTTACGAACGATCTCTATATAGTACAAGCGCGGCCCGAAACGATTCACTCTCGCAAGGAACGTGGGCGCCTAACAGAATACAAGATACAGGATCCCAACCGTGAGGACAGGTTAGTTGGTACTGGCGTTGCTGTGGGTGATGGAATCGCCTCTGGGAAAGCGCGGGTCATGTATTCTCTCGATGGTCGCGATGGATCGATGGATGAAAAGGATTTTGAAGCGGGAGATATCCTGATCACAGAAATGACTGATCCTGATTGGGAACCCATCATGAAGAAATCTTCGGCGATCATCACGAACAAGGGTGGCCGAACCTGTCACGCTGCGATCGTGGCGAGAGAGATGGGAATCCCGGCGATCGTTGGTGCGAAGAGTATCGATGGTGAACTCGCAACTGAACGTTTCAAGACAGGCGAGGTCCTCACAGTATCTTGCGCGGAAGGTGATGTTGCGAACATTTACGAGGGAACCGTTCTGTATGATATCGAGGTCACGAATGTTTCGGATCTCGCCACCACAAAAACACCCATCATGATG
>Ga0181578_10001003_pt1 | contig 27212 bp, 27 predicted proteins | sample 071ome_21_FD_148659 | JGI IMG/M metagenome (GOLD analysis project Ga0181578, IMG submission 148659) | Coastal salt marsh microbial communities from the Groves Creek Marsh, Skidaway Island, Georgia - 071401CT metaG (spades assembly) | ecosystem: Environmental > Aquatic > Marine > Intertidal zone... | reverse complement strand
TGCCACCGCCGATCGGCTTGCCGATCACGAAGAAGTCGGGATCGAGGTTCCACGCCTTGGTGCACCCTCCGGGTCCGGCGCAGATCGTGTGCGTCTCGTCGACGACCCACAACACGCCGTGGCGCCGAGTGATCTCGCGGACCGCGTCCAGATAGCCGGGCTCGGGGAGCACGATGCCGATATTGGTGAGAGCCGGCTCCATCAACAGACACGCCACGTCGCCGTGGGCGAGGGCGGCGTCGAGCGCGTCGAGATCGTTGAACGGCACGACGCGAGTGGTGGCCTGCACATCGGCACTCGGCCCGATCGCACCGGGACGATGCAACGTCTCACCATCGGAACCCAGCACGACGAGCGTCTCGTCGACCGTGCCGTGATAGCACCAGTCGATCACGGCGATCTTCGGCCGGCCGGTGATCGCACGAGCCAGTCGTAGAACGAAGCGGTTGGCATCGGTGGCCGTCATGGCGATCTGCCATTTGTCGAGACCGAAGCGTCGTCGCAATTCGTCGGCCACCAAAACCGCGTCTTCGCTCGGCAACATCGTGGTGATGCCGAGGCGGGCACGCTCGGCGAGAGCTGCAGTCACCGCAGGTAGAGCGTGGCCGGCCATGGCGCCGGTGTCTCCCATGCAGAAGTCGACGTACTCATTGCCGTCGACGTCGACGAATCGGGCGCCCGACGCGTGGTCGACGAACACCGGGAATCCGCCGGGCCAGCGCGTCATCCACGGCATGGGAACACCGGCGACCAGATGTCGACGGGCACTGCCGGCGATCTCGGCCGAACGTGGATGAGTACGGGCGAAGAGTTCGAACTCTTCGTGGTGTCGAGTCGCGAGACGTTCGCGATCCATGTGATCTCCTCGGATCAATTGGGGTCGAAGGCGAGCGGCAGCTTCTCAGGACCAAAGATCGCCACTGTCGACGGCTTCCAGGTGACGGTGCCGTCGATCCTCATGTTGGGCATACGTCGAGCCAGGATGGGTAACGCCTCTTGCTGTTCGGCTCGGGCGAGGGCGGCACCGAGGCAGTAGTGAATGCCCGAACCGAAAGTCATGTGGGGCTGTCCGGACGGCTCACGACGGATGTCGAAGTCGCCCGGTGAGACGAATACCGATGCGTCGCGGTTGGCCATGGACAACGCTGGCGCAATGAACGTTCCCTTCGGAAAGACGATGTCTTTGTACTCGATGTCGTCACTCGCGAAACGTCCGGTGCCGCGGACGGCGCCGGAGAAGCGCATCGTCTCTTCGACAGCACGCGGTGCAAGCTCGGGTTGTTCGGCGAGAAGCCTCCACTGTTCGGGATGATCGGCGAGCAAAGCCACCGAGCAGCCGAGTTGGTTGCGGGTGGTATCGGTTCCACCGACGATGACGGCTTCCACCATCATCACGAGTTCTTCTTCCGACAACTTGTCGCCGGCTTCTTCGGCGGCGATGAGCGACGTGATGAGGTCGTCAGCCGGCCTGCGCCGGCGATCGGCGATGAGCCCGCGGGTGTACTCCTCGAGTTCGTCCTGGGCCTGGATGATGAGGTCGATCTCATCGGCAGCAGTGGCGTTGAAGATGCGCAGAACGTCTTCGGCCCAACGGCTGAAGAGACGCCAGTCCTCGCGCGGAGCACCAAGAAGTTCGCAGATGATCGGGATCGGGTAGTGCTCGAGAACGTCGACAGTCAGGTCGCAGCGACCATTGGCCGTGTGCGGATCGAGGAGGTCGTTTAGGACCTCGCGCATGAAGGGACGCAAGGCGTCGGCCGAACGAGGAGTGAACGACGAAGCCACCAGCCGACGCAATCTCGTATGGGTGTCTCCTTCGGAGGACAGAATCGACTGTCGCTGTCGATTCTTGAGTCTCGGATCGGACACTTGTCTCAGCTCCGAGACGATGCTCGCCGCGCTGTGCCAGCGCTTGTCGCGCAGAATCGCTACGCAGTCCTCGTAGGTGAACACGATGTAGCCGAAGGGACCGCGGGCGATCCACGACTCATCGGCGACGCGAGCAAGTTGCTGCCGCTGTTCCTCGTCGTCGGCGAATCCGAAGTCGACAGTTGGGATCTCGAGGGTGTCGGCGGGGGTCGGCATAGGTAGAACCTAGTCGTCAGCGACGTGTCTGGTTCCTGCCGATCTAGTCTGACGCCATGAAGAGCTACCGGAATTTCGTCAATGGTCAGTACACCGACGCCGCCGACGGGCGCACCATCCCGGTCGTGAACCCAGCCACCGGTGAGCAGTACGCCACTGCTCCCTTGTCGGGTGCGGCCGACATCGATGCCGCGATGAAGGCGGCGTCCGACGCCTTCGAGACCTGGCGCGACATGCCACCGAAGGATCGTTCACTTGCCTTGTTCCGTATTGCCGACGAGATCGAACGTCGCGGCGAGGAGTTCATCGCCCTCGAGTCCGAGAACTGTGGCAAGCCGATCGAGATCACGCGTTCGGAAGAGATCCCACCCATGGTCGATCATGTGCGCTTCTTCGCTACGGCCGCCCGCCATCTCGAAGGCAAGAGCGCCGGGGAATACGTGCCCAACATGACGAGCTATATCCGTCGCGAACCAGTCGGGGTGTGCGCGCAAGTCGCGCCGTGGAACTACCCCATGATGATGGCGGTGTGGAAATTCGCTCCGGCGGTCGCAGCGGGAAACACGGTGGTGTTGAAGCCAAGTGATACCACTCCGGTCACCACAACGTTGCTGGCCGAGATCTGCGCCGAGTTTCTGCCTCCGGGTGTGGTGAACGTCGTGTGCGGCGACCGCGACACCGGTCGAGCCATGGTCACCCACGACACGCCGTCTCTGGTGAGCGTCACTGGTTCGGTCCGTGCCGGTATGGAAGTGGCCGAAGCGGCGTCGAAGTCGCTGAAGCGCGTTCACCTCGAACTCGGTGGCAAGGCGCCGGTCATCGTTTTCGACGATGCCGACATCGCCGCCGCGGCCGAAGGCATCGCAATCGCCGGTTACTTCAACGCCGGCCAGGACTGCACGGCAGCGACACGCGTCCTATGTGCGCCTGGCATCTATCGCGACTTCGTCGACGCGCTCACCGAGCAGGCCAAGGGCACTGGATGCGGTTCACCCGACGAAGACGTGCTGTTCGGCCCGGTCAACAACACCAATCAGCTGGCCCGAGTATCGGGATTCTTCGACCGTCTGCCGTCGCATGCCAACGTCACGACTGGCGGCCAGAGGCAGGGGACTCAGGGCTACTTCTTCCCTCCGACCGTGGTGTGCGATCTGAAGCAGACCGACGAGATGGTTCAGACAGAGATCTTCGGTCCTGTCATCACGGTCCAGACGTTCGCCGACGAAGACGAGGCCGTACGCCTGGCCAACGGCGTCGACTATGGCCTGGCCTCGAGTGTCTGGACCAAGGACTTCGGGCGCGCCATGCGAGTCACGCGACGTCTCGATTTCGGGTGCGTCTGGATCAACACTCACATTCCCATGGTGGCCGAGATGCCGCACGGCGGATTCAAGAAGTCGGGTTACGGCAAGGACCTGTCGGCGTACGCGCTCGACGACTACACCCGAATCAAGCACGTGATGGCCAACCTCGACAGCTGACGGGTCGTCCCGTGTGACTGGTCGAGCCGGGGTGTAGGTTTCGGGTGCTGAGAGGGGGAGCGGCGAGTCGTGAGTGATCGAGTCATCGAACTGCAGGGTGTGAGCAAGTCGTTCGGCGACTTCCAGGCCGTGAAGTCGGCCGACTTCTCCATCCGTCGCGGCGAGTTTTTCGCCATGCTCGGTCCGTCGGGCTGTGGCAAGACCACCACTCTCAAGATGATCGCTGGCTTCGAACAGCCGACCGAGGGTCAGATCGTCCTCGAAGGCACCGACGTTTCAGCAGTCCCGCCGCACAAGCGCAACGTCAACACTGTCTTCCAGCAGTACGCGCTCTTTCCGCATATGTCGGTGGCCGAAAATGTGGCTTTCGGGCTGCGAGCCAAGAAAGTGCCCGAGCCCGAGATCACAACTCGAGTCGGAAACATGCTCGACGTGGTCCGGCTCGGCGAGTTCGCGCGCCGTCGCCCGGCTCAGTTGTCGGGCGGGCAGCAGCAGCGAGTGGCCTTGGCGCGTGCTCTTGTCAACTTGCCGAGTGCACTGCTTCTCGACGAACCCCTCGCAGCGCTCGATCTCAAATTGCGAGAGGCCATGCAGATCGAATTGAAGCGCATCCAGCGCGAGGTCGGGATCACATTCGTCTTCGTCACGCACGATCAGGGTGAAGCCCTCACGATGTCCGATCGCATCGCCGTCATGAACGAAGGAGTCGTCGAGCAGATCGGCACTCCTGAAGAGATTTACAACCGCCCCGAAAGCCTCTTCGTGGCCGGGTTCATCGGTTCGGCCAACCTCCTTCCGGGCCACGTGCGCGAGTCGACTGCCGACGGTTGTGTCGTCGAACTCCTCACCGGTCAAAAGATCGCCGCCACTGGCCGTCACGGCGTCGGCGACAAGGTGTCGGTCATGCTTCGTCCCGAACGACTGCATCCGGTCGCCGAGCAGCCCGCCGAGGGGTTCGGCCTTCATGGCACGGTCACGAGCGTCATCTTCCAGGGCGCATGGCTTCGCGTCGTGATCGAACTGCCTGATGGCACCGAGTTGTCGGCCGAGGCCGACGCCGACAGCGATCTGCCGTCCCTACGGCCTGGCCAGCAGCACTGGGTCGCGTGGTCGAACACCGCGGCCTATGCGTTGGCCGGCTGGCCCGACCGTGCCGGCGCCACTGGCCTCGACGTCGACCACGTGGAGGCCGGCCTGTGACGGAGTCCGAGACCACCGGCTGGTTTGAGTAGGGTGGCCCTGCTCGGCCGTCGTACGACGAAGAGTTCACCGCACAAGGGAGGACACAGATGAACGCACCGAAGCGAGGTTTTTCGCGACGTGAATTGTTGATTCGCTCCGGCGTCGTCGGCGCCGCGGGCTTGTCGTTGCCGGCCATCTTGGCCGCGTGCGGCGGCGACGATGGTGGCGGCGGTGGAGCCGACGAATTGTTCGTCGAGAACTGGCCGTACTACATCGACCCCACCGAAGACGGCGCAACGGGAACCATCGATCGCTTCGTGGCGGCGAGTGGTGTCAAGACCACGTACTCCGAGGCCTACAACGACAACCTCGAGTACTTCGCCAAGATCCAGCCGCTTCTCGGCACGGGCAAGACCATCGATCCCGACATCATCATGCCGACGCAGTGGATGGCCGGTCGTCTGCGCAAGCTCGGCTGGCTCGAGAAGCTTCCGGTCGACAAGGTGCCGAACGCCAAGAATCTCGAGGACGCCTTCAAGAATCCCCCGAGCGATCCGACCGGCGAGTACAGCTTGCCGTGGCAGGCCGGTACGGCTGGTATCGCCTACAACATCGATGTCACCGGTCGCGAGTTGAAGAGCGTCGCCGATCTGTTCGCCCCGGAATTCAAGGGCAAGATCGGAATGCTCACCGAAATGCGCGACACGATCGGCCTTCTGCTCCTCGGTCTCGGGATCAACCCGTCGACCGTCACGTCGTTCAACGACGCTGCGCCGGCCTTCGAGCAACTCGAAAAGGCCAAGTCCGACGGTCAGATCAGAGCTTTCACTGGTAACGACTACATGGACGACCTCTCGCTCGGCAACTTCGCCGCCTGCGTGGGTTGGTCGGGCGACATCTTGCAGCTTCAGGCCGACAATCCGAGCGCTCGCTTCGTGATTCCCGAAGAGGGCGGAACACTGTGGTGGGACACCATGGTGGTCCCGAAGGGGGCCAAGAACACGGCAGCCGCCGCCAAGTTCATGGACTACGTGTACGACCCGGTGCAGGCCGCCCAGATCACGGCATGGGTGCAGTACATGTCGCCGGTCAAGGGTGTGCGCGAAGAACTCGCCAAGATCGATCCCGAACTGGCCGACGATCCGCTGCTCTTCCCCGACGATGCCACTCGGGCTCGCCTCTACGCCTTCGCTGATCTGAGCGACGACGTCGAAGCCGAGTTCGAAGAGGCCTTCTCGGCCATCACCGGGGCCTAGTCCTCGTGGCCGCTCCGGTCGTGTCGAGGGTGAGGAATCTCACCGGATCCTCGAGCGAGCGGATCGGCCTCACGGGCCTCGTCCTCGTCGGCGTCGCCCTTCTCGCTGTCGGTGCGCGATGGGTCTCCGGGCCCATCGCGCTCGTCGTCCTGGTGTTGGCCGCGCTCGTGGTGGTGGGTTTCATCACTCTGGCCGTTCTCGGCAGTCCTGAAACGAAGCGGGCGCTCTCGCCCTACGGATTGTTGAAACCCGGGTCGTTGTGGCTGGCGATCTTCTACCTCGCTCCTCTGTGGACGCTCCTCAAGATCTCGTTGTCGTCGAAAGAGACGCGCTTCGCCGTCTTTCCCACCTTCTCGTGGGAGTTCAGCAACTACGGCAAGGCCTTCTCGGATTTCGGACCCCAGTTCACGCGGGCGTTTCTCTATGCCGGAATTGCTACTGCGCTCACGATCCTGATCGGCTACCCGATCGCCTACGTGATTGCGTTTCGCGGCGGGCGCTTCCGCAACGTGTTGCTCGGACTCGTCGTCATTCCGTTCTTCACGAGTTATCTCATCAGAACGATCGCCTGGACGTCGATCCTCGCCGACAGCGGTCCGGCCGTGAAAGTGCTCGACACTCTTCAACTGTCCGGTGTGCTCGAATTCTTGAACATCATGCAGGACGGCAAATTGATCAACACGCCTGCCGCGGTGATCGGGGGACTCACGTACAACTTCTTGCCGTTCATGATTCTGCCGATCTACGTGAGTCTCGAGAAGATCGACGTGCGACTCGTCGAAGCCGCTCAGGACCTCTACTCGTCGGCGTCGCGGGCATTTCGCAAGGTCGTGGTTCCGCTGTCGATCCCGGGCATCTTCGCCGGAACTCTTCTCACCTTCATCCCGGCGGCCGGTGACTTCGTGAACGCTCAATTCCTCGGCAACCCGAACACGACCATGATCGGCAACTCGATCCAGGATCAGTTCCTTCGTCAGAACAACTACCCGGTGGCGAGTGCCATGTCGTTCGTCCTCATGGCCATCATCACAGTGCTGGTGATCATCTACAGCCGCTTCTTCGGAACCGAGGACCTGGCATGAGCGTGATGACCAAACGAGGTCGTGCCGGACGGGCCGCTCTCAATCTGTTCGCAGCGTTCGGGTTCTTGTATTTGTTCCTGCCGATCGCCTTCATAGTGGCCTTTTCGTTCAACGACCCGCAGGGCAAGTTCAACATCGTCTGGAGCAAATTCACTCTCGACAATTGGAAAGAGCCCTTTTCCGACCGAGGCCTGACCGACGCCTTCGTCACCAGCTTGCAGATCGCTGCGGTGTCGACGCTCATCGCCACGGTGCTCGGTTCGATGATCGCCATTGCGCTGTCGCGTTATCGCTTCAAGGGATCGGCGGCTTACAACTTCTTTCTGGTGCTGCCGCTCACCACTCCCGAAATCGTGCTCGGTTCGTCGCTCGCCACACTCTTCCTCGGTCAGAGCGTGGTCGATTTCGGCTTCACCACGATCGTCATCGCCCACGCCATGTTTCAAGTGAGCTTCGTAGCGCTCACGGTGCGGGCCCGTATTCGCGGATTCGACTGGACTCTCGAACAGGCTGCCCAGGACCTCGGAGCGTCACCCGTGCGAACCTTCTGGAAGGTCACCTTCCCGCTGATCCTGCCCGGGATTCTCGCCGCCTCGTTGTTGGCCTTCGCGCTCTCACTCGACGACTTCATCATCACGTTCTTCAACGCCGGTTCCACGCTCACGTTCCCGTTGCAGATCTTCGGTGCGGCCCGTGTGCAGTTGCCCCCGCAGATCAACGTGTTGGCGACCGTCATCTTGGTGGTCACCGTTGCCATCATGGGCACCGGTTCGTTCATGGGCGAACGTCGTCGACGTCGTCTTGGTCAGACTGCCTGATTTCTCAATCGCTCGCTTCACCGAGGCGCATGGTGGCCGCAAACGACAGCCCGGCCGATGGGGAACCGCTCTCGATGTCGAGGTGATGCAGCGTTCCCGAAAAGATCGCTGGTGAACGATATGAGTCGTCGACTTCGAGTCCGTCATGTCGTCCGACCCAGAGTCCGCCGGCGGCGGTGGTGACGCCAGGAAACATGAAGAGGCCGTCGTAGCGACCGTGGTCGACGTCGATGTCGTCGATCCACAACCTGACGTCGCCGGCCGACATCGTGACGGCGACCGAGTGTTCGCCTGGCGCCAACGGCGCGGACGACGTCAGATGAGTGCGGTGGTGTCCGTAGACGACGTCGAATCGAATTCGCCCATCGACGGCGTGCAATGCCCAGCCTCCTTGGTGATCTCCGAGGGCGCCGAGCACGCCGTGGCAGTCGGAGCCGACCTCGACACGTGCCGCCAGGGTGAAACCTCCGAACATGGCCGGCATGCGACTCGCCGCAACGGGTTGTTCGGCTGGTCGGTAGCGGGCCGATCGCGGTAGTGGATACTCGGTGGGGTGGGCGGGATAGCCGGCCGATGGATCGAACAACGGGAACACTTGATTGGCTTCCGCCTCCGATGTCCAGAGTGCCTGTAGTTCCGCAAGGAGCTCGGGGTGCTCGGCCGAACGGTCAGTCGATTCCGAGAAGTCGTTGGTGAGGTCGAACAGTTCCCACACGTCCGTGTCGTAGGTGTGACTGCCGGTGATGTGATCGCGTTCGCCGAAAAGCGGCGACACGAAGTTGCTGGTGGCTTTCCAGCCGTCGCGGTAGATCGAACGCGAACCGTGCATCTCGAAGTACTGAGTGGTGCGGACTTCTGGAGCCGACGGGTTGACGAACGTCGTGGATGCATCGCGACCGTCGACGCGCTGTTGCTCGATACCGTCGACGACGTCGGGCATCGTGAGACCCAGGCACGACAGAAGCGTGGGCGCTACGTCGACAGAATGCAGGAACTGCGAGCGAACGGTTCCGGGCGAGGCGACGCCGGCCGGCCAGCGAACCACCAGCGGGGCGCGCACTCCACCGAGCCACGAGTAACGCTTCCAGAGGCGGAATGGCGAGTTGCCGGCCCAGGCCCAGCCCCACGGATAGTGGTTGCTGTGGTTCGGCCCGCCGATCTCGTCGATCGCCGCAAGTGCTTCGGCCTCCGTCGAGTGGTCGCCGAGCCACGACGCCGCTTCGTTCAACGTGCCGGATGGACCGCCTTCGCTGCTGGTCCCGTTGTCGGACATGACGAGCACGATCGTGTCCTCGGCGCGTCCTTGCGCGTCGATCTCGTCGAGGATGCGGCCGATCTGAGCGTCGGTGTGGGTGAGCATGCCGGCGAACACCTCCATGTAGCGCGCGTACAGGCGTTGCTCGTCGGCCGACAGACCCGACCACTCGGGCACCCACGAAGGACGTGGTGTGAGCACGGTGTCGGAAGGAATCACACCGAGTTCGAGTTGACGTCGATAGGTGCCCTCGCGCAGAGCTTCCCAACCCTCGTCGAACCGTCCGCGGTATGCATCTGACCACTCGCGTGCCACATGGTGAGGAGCGTGGGCGGCGCCGGTCGCGACCCACAGGAAGAACGGTTTGTCGGGGGCCACGTGGTATTGCGCTCGCAGCATCTCGACTGCTTGGTCGGCCAAGTCGTCGGTGAGGTGATAGGTGTCGCTCTGTGTGGTGCGGGCTGGCACCTCGATCGGTGTGTTGTCGCGCACGAGTTCGGGTGACCAGTGGTTGGTTTCGGCGCCGAGGAATCCGTAGTAGCGCTCGAAACCGAGACCGAGCGGCCAGCGATCGAATGGACCGGCGGCCGAGTACTCGGCCTGCGGCGTGAGGTGCCACTTGCCGATGCACATGGTGTTGTAGCCGTTGTCGCGCAGGATGCGGGGGAGGGCAGCCGCCGTCTTCGGGAGTCGACCGCTGTAGCCGGGGAGGTCGAAGGATGTCTCTTGAGTGGCTCCCACCCCGACGGCGTGATGGTTGCGGCCCGTCATGAGCGTGGCGCGAGTCGACGAGCAGATCGATGTGACGTGAAATCGGTTGTATCGCAGGCCGTTGGCCGCGAGTCGATCGATGTTCGGTGTGGCGATCGGGGAACCCATACACCCGAGTTGACCGAAGCCCACGTCGTCGAGGACGACGACGACGATGTTGGGTGTGCGTTCGGGAGGTTCGGAATACTTCACGCCCCCGAGACTAGGACGTGGTGCTATGGGGCTCCGGGTCCGTGTTCGTGGCCGAGGCGGTTCGACTATCGTGAGCGAACCATGTCGAAACCTCCAAGTCCTCGCTCACCTCGCGTGGCAGTCCTTCCCGACACCGCAGTGTCATGGATGCGAGACGCAGTCGTCGACGGAGGTGGCGAACTCGTCGACGTCGCCGACACCACCGCCCTCGTCTGGGGAGCGGCACGCGATCCCGAGGGCTTGGCCGCCGTTCTCGATGACAATCAGCACCTCGAATGGATCCAACTCCCGTTCGCGGGAGTCGAGGAGTTCGCTCATTTGATCAGTGACGATCGATTGTGGACGTGTGGCAAGGGTGTCTACGCCGAACCGGTCGCCGAAATGGCCGTCGCCATGGCACTGGCCGGACTTCGCGGCCTCGTGCACTATTCGCGTCAGAGCGGTTGGTCGAGACCGATCGGACGCAATTTGATTGGTGCTCGAGTGAGCATTCTCGGCGGTGGCGGAATCACCGAGGAGATCGTGCGCCTGTTGAATCCCTTCGGTTGCCACGTGACTGTCGTGCGCAACCGAGTGACCGACATGGAGGGTGTCGACGTCGTCCTCGAGAGCGACCGATTCGTCGATGCACTCCCTGGCGCCGACGTCGTGTTCCTGGCCTTGCCGCTCACCTCGGAGACTGTGGGAATGATGGGCCGTAGCGAGTTCGAGACGATGGAGTCGCACGCCTGGCTCGTGAATGTCGCGCGTGGCCGCCACGTGCGCACCGACGATTTGGTGTGGGCGCTCGAGAACGGAGTGATCGGTGGTGCGGCGCTCGACGTGACCGATCCCGAACCGTTGCCGGACGACCACCGGCTCTGGAGCATGGCGAACTGCATCATCACCCCACATGTCGGCAATACTCCCGAGATGGCGGTGCCGTTGTTGAGCGAACGCATCGCCACGAATGTGCGCCGATGGATCGCCGGCGACGATTTGATCGGACCGGTCGATCCTGATCTCGGCTATTGATTCCACCTTCGGCTGCGACCGAAGCGACCGTTAGCCTCGCCCACATCGGCGCCTACTACGAACGACTCGGGGTTCGACCTCAGGCGACCCAAGCGGAGATCCGCTCGGCCTACCGTGCCCTGGCTCGTCGACATCATCCTGATACTCGTGGAGGACGACCGTCTCCTGAGATGGCGGCGATCAACGAGGCGTGGTCGGTGCTCTCGGATCCGGCCCGTCGGGCGCGCTACGACGCCGATCTTCGTGTCGGAGCCGACGTTCCCGTGTCAAGAGTTCGCGACGACCGTTCGACAACCTCGTACGTGCACGTGCCGTCGGCGACCCCGGCCCAGTTCCCGTGGCGATTCGTTCTGTTTCTCGTGGTGATAGCGACGGCGGCGATCCTCGTTCTCGGGGCACTCACCAATGGGTCGGAGCCGGCTCCTATCGACAACCTGGTGCAGGTGGGTTCGTGCGTCGACATCGACGATGCGCGCGGCGAAGCCTTCGAGGTGCCGTGCGACGGATTGCACGAAGCCGAAGTGAAGGAGATCGTTCCCTTCGATGGCGTGTGTTCGACCGGTTTGATCGGATACCGGGATCGCCAGGGGATGGGCAAGGTGTGCGTGGTGGTGAGGTGACCAGCCCTTGGTAGCGTGCCTGGTCGCTGGGGCGATTAGCTCAGTCGGCTAGAGCGCTACGTTCACACCGTAGAGGTCATCGGTTCGAGCCCGGTATCGCCCACCAGCCACCGCCCGGTCGAGAGACCGGGCGGTTTTTTCATGTTCGGCCGCATGCAGCCGGTCGCTGGTCGGTGCGGAGCGGCTGGGTACTCTGTCGGGCGTGCGGCAAAGGTGTGAGCGGATCGGATGCGGACGTGAGGTGGCCGTCGTGTACGGCACGGTTCCCGGCCGAGACGGATCGCTCACGTTGTGGGTCGACGCGTTTCGTGCCGACGTTTCAGCGTCCCGTGAGCGCGAGATCATGGGTTACGTGTGCCTCGAGCACGGTGAGCGGTTGTCCCCGCCACGTGGATGGCAGATGGACGATCGTCGAGAGAACTCGCCCCGCCTGTTCAAACCTCAGCCGAATCTCCAGGTGGTGAAAGACAAGCCGTCGCGTTCGCGCAGGGAGAAAGTCGGCGCCATGCCTCGGCCGAGTCTGTTCGCTGAGCCCACGTCTGAGGTCGTCTCCGAACCAGTGGTCGCACCCGAGGTCGCACCCGTGGTCGTCGAACCTGTGGTCGTACCCGAGCCCGTTCCTGTCGCTCGACCGGTCGCTGTCGACGAGTCGTACGACATCCCGCGCGAACCTGATCCGACCGGTGACGTCACCGGATCGTGGGAGCCCTTCTTCGATCCTGACGACGACCTCGACGGCCAGTTGAACGCCACCGGCTCGATGTTGCGAGACGCCTTCCGGTCGCGCCACAACGGCCGACGAAACACCTGATCACTCATGGATCTGATCGTCGAGCACACGCTCGACTCCACAACCGAATCTCTGTTCGCCGTGGTGGCCGATCTGGGTCGTTATCCGGACTGGATGGGTCTCGTGCACTCGGCACAGCTCGTCGGGGAGGTGACGTGGGAGATCCAACTACGCGCCCGGGTCGGGCCGTTCGCTCGCTCCAAGAAGCTGACCATGGCTCAGACGTCGATGAACGCGCCGAACTCGGTCCGCTTCGAGCGTCGTGAATCCGATGGCCGGTCGCACGGAGTCTGGACCCTAGACGTGGACGTCCGTCCCGACGGCGAACAGGTCAAGCTCGTGATGACTCTGCACTACGGAGGCCGCTTGTGGTCGAGCATCGTCGAGCGAGTTCTGTTCGACGAGATCGAAGCCAGCAAGAAACGACTCGAACTTCTCGTCGCTTCCTGAAGGTCGCGTGTCGCTCAGGCAGCGAACGCCGACATTCGCCCATTGGCACGGCGCTCGACGCGTAATCGCATGCCGAAGCACTCCGACAAGTTGTCGGACGTGATCACGTCGTCGAAATGGCCCGACGTCATCACTCGACCGGAGCGCAACAACAGAGCGTGAGTCATTCGCGGCGGCACCTCGTCGAGATGGTGGGTCACGAGAACGAGAGCTGGTGCCGATCGATCGTCGACGATGTTCGACAAAGTGGCGACGAGCTCTTCGCGTCCGCCGAGATCGAGACGGGCCGATGGCTCGTCGAGCAGAACCACGTCGGGATCGTTCATCAGCGAACGGGCGAGGAGCACGCGTTGTTGCTCGCCCGACGACAGTGATCCGAACGTCCGCTCGGAGAAACCGCCCACGCCCATACGTTCGAGGCACTCATGGGCTCGCCGACGGTCGGCATCGTCGTAGGTGTGCCACCACGGTTCGAGAGCGGCATGGCGGGCCGTCATCACCACGTCACACGCTGCGAGGGCCGGTCGCAGATCGCCCGCCAACGACGCCGATACATAACCGATACGTCGGCGTAAGGTGCGAACATCGGTCGAACCGAGTGTTTCGCCCACCACCGACACCGAGCCCCGTGTCGGATGGTCGTACATGGCAGCGATTCTCACCAACGTGGTCTTCCCCGAACCGTTGGCGCCGAGAACGAGCCATCGTTCGTCGGAGTCCACGCGAAGGGACACATCGTCGAGCAGGAGTCTTCCGTCACGTACGACCGAAATGTCCCGCAGATCCAGGGAAGGAGCAGAAGTCATCGCCGGGGTGACGGTAACAGAAAGGACGATTTCGGTACCCTCATTGCGATGTCATCGAAGAACCGCCGTCGTGCGCGTCCGATGGCGGTCTTGACGTCCGTCGTGATCGCTGCGCTGGTGGGTAGCGCGTCACTTGCGGTGTCGGGTGTGTCGGCCGATGAATCGGCGGCACAACGAGCGGCGGCCGAGATCCAAGCGGCCCGCGACCGAGCCGACCGGGCGGCATCGGCAATGTTCGATGCCGAGTCCCGTCTCGACTCGCTCTCGATCGAAGAACAAGAACTCGCAATTCAGGTGGTCGAACTCGAGGCTGTCGCCTCGCAATTGCAGGTCGACGTCGAGGAACTGGCGGTTCAAAGGTTCGTATCGGGCGCCCGCGGTATCCCGCTGTTGTCAGGACTTGGCGGACCCACCGAGCAGGCTCAGATGGACGTGTTGCTCGCGATTGCCACCGACACCTCGCAGGCCAAGCTCGACGAATACGACGCGGTCGCCACCGAGCTCGCCGACAAGCGACGCCGTCTCGGCCGTGCCAAGTCGGCCACCGAACAGGCCATCGAGGACTATGCATCGGCCAAGGTCCAGGCCGAAAGTGATCTGAAGCGTCTTCAGGAGATCGAGGCCGAGCGGCTCGAGAACGAACGAGTGAAGGCCATCCTGGAAGCGCAACGACAAGCGGCGCTCGCCGAGGCTGCGGCCCGAGGTGGGGGCAACGGCGGTGCGACCTTCCTCGACAACGGCGTGTACATGGATCGATCGATCGTGTGTCCCATCCGGGGTTCGGCGGCGTTCGGCGACACGTGGGGTGCACCGCGGAGCGGTGGTCGGCGTCACGAGGGAGTCGACATGCTGGCGTCGACCGGAACTCCACTCGTCGCCGTGGCTTCCGGGCGACTCCGTCAATCGGTCTTCAGCCTGGGCGGGATCTCCTCCCATATCTACGCCAACAACGGCAACACCTACTTCTATGCCCATCTGAGTTCGTGGGAGGGGCCGTCACGAACCGTGCAACAAGGCGAGGTCATCGGGTACGTGGGTGACACCGGCAACGCCTCGGGGACCCCACACCTGCATTTCGAGATCCGGCCGAATGGCGGACGAGCCATCAATCCGTACCCCGCGGTTCGTGCCGCGTGCTAGTCGTTGCGCGAACCTGACGGGGTGGACGAACTCTCCGAGGCCTTGGCTCGCGTCGTCGGTGCGACCGGCGTTTCGGAACTGACTCGCCTGAGCGGGGGTGCCTCACGAGAGACCTGGCGGTTCGAGGCCGACGGCCGTCGCCTGGTGCTCCAGCGCCAACGGAGTGGTGACGTGCGCGACATGGGGATCGAAGCAGCTGTTCTACGCGCCGCCTTCGACGCCGGGGTGCGCGTTCCCGAACTGGTGGCGAGCGGATCGCACAACGATCCCGACAATCCGTTGCGGGCGTCGTTCATGGTGCTCGAACACGTCGACGGCGAGACCATTGCGCGCAAGCTCCTGCGCGACGAGAGATTCGGTGCTGCCCGTGAGGTGTTGGTGCGCGACATGGCTCGAACTCTCGCCGCTCTGCACGCCGTCGATCCGTCGCCTATCGACGGACTGCCGAGCATCGATCAGGTCGCGCAGTATCGCGCCACACTCGACGATCTGAACTCACGCCTCGGACAGGCTCACCCGACATTCGAACTTGCCTTCCGCTGGCTCGAGGCCAACCGCCCGTCGTCGACTCGCCGCACTCTCGTGCACGGCGACTTCCGACTGGGCAACCTCATGGTCGACGAGGGCGGTCTACGGGCAGTTCTCGACTGGGAACTCGCCCACGTGGGCGACCCTATGGAGGATCTCGGCTGGCTGTGCGTACGCGCTTGGCGTTTCGGGTCGTCGCATCCGGTGGCCGGGATCGGCGAATACGACTCGCTGCTGGCCGAATACCGCGAGGCGAGTGGTGTCGACGTCGATCGCGATGTAGTCCGCTGGTGGGAGGTTCTCGGCACCTTGAAGTGGGGGATCATGTGCATGCTCCAGACGAGCGCGCATCTCACCGGAATGTCGCGTAGTCACGAACTGGCGGCCATTGGCCGGCGAGTGTGCGAGAACGAGTACGACCTGTTCCTTGCCCTCGATGGGCACTGGAACTCGATCGGAGGCCGATGATGTCCGAACTGCACGACGTGCCTTCGGCGCACGACTTGGTGGAAGCGGTACGCGAATGGCTGGAGCGAGATGTACTCGCCGGCACGTCCGGCCGACTTCAGTTCCATGCTCGTGTGGCGATCAACGTTCTCGCGATGGTCGAACGCGAACTCGAACTCGGTGCCGAACAAGCCCGCGACCACGAGACTCGTCTGGCTGACCTTGGAGTCGACTCCGACGCCGAATTGGCCGACGCCATTCGATCGGGTCACCTCGACGATCGACTCGACGAGGTGATCGAGGCGGTCAGAGCCGATGTGCTGGCCAAATTGCTGGTGGCCAACCCGAACTACGTCAGTCGTGACGTGACGTGATCTTCACCGGCTGACCGGCAGCCAGCTGACCACAGGCCGCGGCGATCTCAGTGCCGCGATTCTGGCGAACGGTCGCATTCACGCCGATCGATTCGAGCTGGTCACGAAAAGCGTTCACCTTGGCTCGACTCGAACCGCGTACGGGATAGCCAGGTGTGGGATTGAGGGGAATGAGGTTCACGTGTGCCGGAAGGCTGAGTGAGCGGCACAGTGCGGCCAGCTCGACGGCATCACTCGGCCGGTCGTTCACCTGATCGATCATCGCCCATTCGAAACTGAGTCGACGCCCCTTGGCATCGAGATGTTCCTGACAGGCCTTCATCAGATCACCAAGTGGATAGCGCTTGTTGATCGGTACGAGAGCATCCCGTAGGGAGTCGTTGGCGGCGTGCAGACTCACGGCGAGATTGACGGGCAATGGACGTTCAGCCAGTCGGCGAATACCGGGAACGATGCCGACGGTGCTCACGGTCAGGTGGCGAGCCGAGATCTTGCAGTCGTCGTGCAGCCGGACGAGCGACTCCCAGACCGGCTCTTCGTTGGCGAGCGGTTCGCCCATTCCCATATAGACCACGTTCGACACCCGGCGTCCGAGAGCCTTGGCCCGGCGGGCGGCGAGCACCACCTGTTCGACGATCTCACCGGCGGTGAGGTGTCGAGTGAAGCCGGCCTGTCCGGTGGCACAAAAGCCGCACGCCATCGCGCAGCCAGCTTGAGTGCTGACGCACACGGTGGCTCGGTCGGGATAGAGCATGAGCACCGTCTCGATACGACTCCCACCGTCGAGTTCCCAAAGAAACTTGATCGTGTCGCCGCGGTCGGACACGGTTTCGGTCACCGCAGCGAGAGCGAGCGGAAGCGCCGTTTCGAGACGCGTTCGAAGATCCTTGGGAAGATTCGTCATCTCGGTCGGAATGGCCAGCTCGTCGTACAGGCCCTTCCACACCTGGTCGACGCGAAAGCGCGGCTGATCGTCGAGGATCGACGACAGGTCGTCTCGTGAGAGCGAATAGCGGGAGGGGAGTCGAGTCGAGGTCATGGTCAGAGATCGAGAGACGCGGCCAGGGTGCGGTACTCGTCCATACGCGCGCGTAGTACGTCGAGGCTGGCCGTCCAGAAGGCTTCGTCGGTCACGTCGAGTCCGAAGGCCTGACCCAGTTCTTCGGCGGTGTTCATACCGGCTCTCGAGAGCAAGTCGTCGTAGCCGGCGCGGAAGCGATCGGGATCGTCGCGAAAACGAGCGTAGAGGCCGAGTCCGAAGAGAAGGCCGTAGGTGTAGGGCCAGTTGTAGAAGTGGCTCCCGTAGTAGTGCGGCTTCAGGACCCACATGTGCGGATGTCGGGTCTCGAGGTCGAGGCCGTCGCCGTAGGCCCGGGCTTGCGCGTCGAGCATCATCTCATTGAGTTCCTGGACCCCAAGAGTGCGTCGCTGGCGGCGAGCGAACACCTCGGTCTCGAAGAGGAAACGGCTGTGAATATCGACCACGACTTGGTTGGAACCCTGCAGATCGACGTCGAGTAGGGCCAGTCGATCGAGGCCGCTGAGACGCTCGAGTCCGGCTTCGACCACGAGGGTCTCGCAAAAGATGCTGGCTGTCTCGGCGAGCGCCATGGGCAGACGTTTCTGCAGCGCCGTGCGCCCGGCCAACTGGACGTTGTGGTAGGCGTGTCCGAGTTCGTGAGCTGTCGTCTGCGTCGACTCGAGCGAACCGCTCCAGTTCAACAAGATGAGCGAGCGGTCGTCGACAAACGGCATACAGAACGCGCCGCCGACCTTGCCCTCGCGGGGCGGGGCATCGATCCACGACTCACTGACGGCGCGGTCGACCAAGTTGCCGAGGGAACTGCTGAACTCGCCGAAAGCGCTGCGGACGAGATCGATCGAGTCATCCCACGTGACGGTGCGCGCCGACACCGGCAGGGGAGCAACGAGGTCCCACCACGGAAGTCCTTCGGTGTGGCCGTGGAGAGAGGCTTTCGTGCGCATCCAGGTTCGGAACGCGGGCAGTGAGGCCGTGACCGCCGACTGCATGGCCTCGAAGGTGGCTCGGCTGACGCTGTTCGCATACAGAGATGCGTCGATTGGCGCATCCCACTGGCGACGCCGGTTCACAGTGTTCGCTTCGCCCTTGATTGCGTTCATGGCCGCTGCGCAGGCCGTGGCGACCGACGGCCACGCGATCATCTCGGCGTCATAAGCCGCACGTCGCACGAGCGGATCAGCGTCGGAGGCCAAACCTCGCACCGCCGGCATCGGAAGGCGAGTGCGCCCCGACGGAAGTTCCACATCGATGGTGAGCTGCGAGGTCACGTCGGCTTGAAGTCGGCCCCAGGCCGACGAACCGGTGGTCGAGAGTTCGGCGTAGAGGCCTTCTTCGACCTCGCTCATCTGGTGGGCGGAGCGGGCGGCGAGCCGAGTGAGTGGTCCGTGGTGGTCACGGGCCTCGTCGCTCACCGACGCAAGCGCGTCGACGCCGTGAGCGTCGACGAAATCGGCGAGTCGAGCGAGAAGAGGTGCGACGCGTGAACCGAGAACGTCGAGTTCGGACAGAGACGACTGGGCGGTCTCGTCACGTGAGTCGGTAGACACCGTGGCGTACACGTAGGCCTCGAGGACTTCCAGGTCGGCGACCGTCTCGTTGAACGCCATCACCGCTCGATCGACGCGACGGCCAGTCTCGGGGTCGACTCGTACGTCGTCGGTCGCCCGAATGTCGAGCTCGTCGAAGAGCGATTCGAGACGGTGGACCTGCGCGCCGATGCGCTCCATTGCGTCGACGAACGATCGACTCGAGAGAGATTCATGGACGTCGGTGACCCTCCAGATGGGTAATGAGATGTCGGTCATCGTGTCCTCGCTGTTCACTTTCGTGGCGCTATGTCGCCGACGTACGAACGGTCGGTTCGGTGAACACGAAATCCGAGATCTTCGTACATCGACACTGCAGGAGTGTTGTCGGCGTCGACATAGAGCATCGCCGTCGTCACGCCTCGCCTGGCAATGCTGTCGAGTCCGCTGACGACGAGGCCGCGTCCGAGCCCTTTTCCGTGAAACGCCGGGTCGACGGCGATCACGTAGATCTCGCCGATCATCGGCTCGGTGTCATCGTGGATCTTGGTCCAGCAGAAGCCGGCCATCTGCCCATCGATCTCGTGGACGAGGAACCCGTCGGCATCGAACCAAGGTTGGCTCATTCGCGCTGCGAGGGTGGTGTGGTCCCACCCTCCTTGTTCGGGGTGCCAACCGAAGGCGGCGTTGTTGATGCGGAGCCAGTCGTCCTCGTCGTGACCCTTCACGAACGAGCGGGTCGAAAGGGCACTCGCTCGATCAGAGGTCGACAGAGGAAGCGACCGTCGCATCTGATGCAATGTGCGACCGGGTCGAAGCCCGAGTCGCGTCGCCAATTCGTCGTGCGAGATGGTCGGTTCGAACACCCACCAGTGCACGTGTCCTCCGCCGGAGTCGGCGACGACGTCGAGAGTGGCTTGCATGAGTTCGGGACCGATGGCTCCCATTTCGTAACGGTGATGGGGGTGGACCACGAGCTCGATCGAGTACGAATCGTGTCCCTTGCTCACCTGCGCATAGGCCACGGGGTGCTCGTGCCCGGGCTCCCAAGCCACCAGACCGGCGAATCCTTCGCGCCCTCCGTCGACGAGGTCGAGCCAGAGATGGTCGGAGAGAGGACGATGTCCGTCGGCGCGTTCGGCATCACGGAGGAGATCGCGGACGACGGCGACGGCTTCAGGTTCCATGTGACGTTTGATGTCGAGGAACCTCATACGGTCACGTTACCGCTCGTCGGTAACACCGAGCCGTTCGGTACTGTCGGGCGATGGCTGCTCGACGACGTCCGAACAACGCCGCGGCTCGTACCGTCGAAGTAGCCCGACGTCTTGCACTTTCGTACCCGGGTGCCGAGTGCGAACTCGTACATCGCAATCCGTACGAGTTGTTGGCGGCCACCATCTTGTCGGCCCAGTGCACAGACGTGCGCGTCAACATGGTGACCCCCGATCTGTTCGCGGCCTATCCCGATCCGGAGTCGCTCGCCGTGGCCGAACCGGCATCGGTCGAGAAGCTGATCCGCTCGACCGGCTTCTACCAGTCGAAGGCTCGCAATCTGATCGGCATGGCGAGGGCGCTCGTCGAGAGATTCGACGGAGAGGTCCCCACCGATCTCGACGATCTCGTCACTCTGCCCGGCGTGGGTCGCAAGACCGGCAATGTCGTTCGCAGTGTCGCGTTCGATCTACCCGGTCTGCCGGTCGACACCCACGTCGGACGGTTGTCCCGTCGCCTCGGGCTGACACGAGAGACCGACCCGGTGAAGGTGGAACTCGATCTCAATCGCTACTTGCCTGGGGAGGAGTGGGGTCGCTTCAGTCTGCGACTCATCCTGCACGGGCGTCGCGTGTGCGACGCGAGACGCCCTCGCTGCGACGAGTGCGAACTCGCTGACATCTGTCCGTCAGCCGGCAAGGCGCGTAGCGCGAAGTAGGGCGCGATGCGCCGAGCGCAGTGCGCGCTCGGCCTCGTGGATGGCCGCCAGAAGATCATCTCGATCCTCTCCGAGGTGGGACGAACCGAGTTCTCGCACCCGTTCGAAGTAGCGCTCGGTGCCGTCGGCCATGACGGCGAGTTCGGCGGCGATCGTCGAGAGGTCTTTCGCGGGCACGGTCGCACCCTAGACCGAGTGGCTCGTCGTGAACTCGTCGCAAACTCGTCCTCAGCTGTGGGACGGCCCTCGGTAACCTCGCTGTGTGACGCGTGTGTCGATTCGTGACGATCTTCGGGCTCTCGAGGGCTACCACTCGCCTCAGGTCGACGTGGCGGTACGTCTCAACACCAACGAAGCACCCGATGAGCCACCGGTCGAGTTCCGGGAGGCCGTGGCCGCCGAAGTCGCTCGAGTGACGTGGAACCGCTATCCCGACCGTTCGGCCACGGCACTGAGAGAGGCCATCGCGTCGCTCCACGGTGTCGATCCGTCGATGATCTTCGCCGCCAATGGCAGCAATGAAGTGCTGCAGACGATCCTTCTCACCTTCGCCGGTCCGGGCCGCACGGTTGCGACGTTCGAACCGACGTATCAACTCCACGCGCACATCGCCCGCCTCAGCGGAGCCACGGTGGTCGAGGGCGAGCGCGGAGACGGTTTCGTGCTCGACCTCGACGAAGTGCGACGGGTCGTCGACTCGGCGAATCCCTCGGTCACCTTCCTGTGCTCGCCTAACAACCCCACTGGTGTGGTCGACGCCGAGAGTGACGTGCGCGCCGTGATCGACATGGCGCCGGGTCTGGTCGTCGTCGATGAGGCGTACGGGCAGTTCTCGTCGTGGACTGCGCAGTCGCTCGTCTCGGAGGACGCGGCGGTCGCCGTCGTTCGCACCTTCTCCAAGACCTGGAGCATGGCGGCCGGTCGCCTCGGCTACGTCATCGCCCCGGCCTGGATGGTCGCCGAACTCGACAAGGTCGTCCTGCCGTATCACCTCGACGCCGTGAAGCAGGCCGCCGGCGTGCTGGCGATCGGATACCTCGACGAGATGAACGCTCGAGTCGAACGAATCGTCGCCGAACGCGACCGACTCGTGGCCGCCTTGGCCGACCTTCCCGTCGACGTCTTTCCGAGTGGTGCCAATTTCGTGCTGTTCCGGCCGCGCGCGACAAGTGGACGTACCGTTTGGCAGGGTCTCCTCGATCGTGGCGTGCTCGTTCGCGATTGCTCGGGCTGGCCCCGACTCGCCGACTGCCTGCGGGTGACGATCGGAACGCCCGACGAGAATCGCATCTTCCACGAATCCCTCCAGGAGGTCCTGTCATGACGTCGACTCGTCGAGCATCCCGTCGCCGCGTCACCAACGAGACGTCGATCGAACTCGAGATCGATCTCGACGGATCGGGCACGTGCTCGATCGATACCGGTATCCCTTTCTACGACCACATGCTCGGTCAGATCGGCAAGCACGGAGGATTCGATCTCACGATCGCTGCGAAGGGTGACATTCACATCGACACCCACCACACGGTGGAAGACGTCGCCATTGCGCTCGGAGAGGCCTTCCGCGAGGCACTCAGCGACAAGAGTGGAGTGCGTCGATTCGCGAGTGGCCTCTATCCACTCGACGAGTCGCTGTGCGAGATCGCCCTCGATCTGTCGGGTCGCCCGTTCGTGGTGTGGAACGTGCCGATTCCTGAGTGCCTACCACTCGGAGATCCGCCCTTCGATCCCAACCTGGCCGAGCACGCGGTGTCATCGTTCGCGACAGCGGCCGCGATCACTCTTCATGTCGAGTTGAAGCACGGATCGAACGTGCACCACATCGTCGAATGCGTGTTCAAAGGACTCGGACGGAGTCTTCGTGACGCCGTCCGCATCGAAGGTGGAGGGGTGCCGTCCACCAAGGGTGTCCTGTGACCGGTCCCCGGATCGCCGTTCTCGACTACGGCATCGGAAACCTGAGATCGGCCGAGAAGGCACTGCAGAAGGTCGGCGCCGACGCCTTCCTCACGGCGTCGGCCGACGAAGTGCGCGATGCCGACGCCGTAGTGCTCCCGGGGGTCGGTGCCTTTGGCGCGTGCATGGATGCATTGCGCAGCACTGGCCTCGAATCGGTGGTTCTCGGCGCCGTGGCATCCGGACGGCCTTTCCTCGGTATCTGTGTGGGTATGCAGATGCTCTTCTCGGGTTCCGACGAAGACCCCGACGCACGCGGTCTCGGTGTGATCCCCGGACGTGTGAGCTGGATCCCGCCCGGTGTGAAGCGACCGCAGATGCAGTGGAATCGGCTCGACGTCGTCAAGCAGGTTGATCCGATGTTCGACGGTCTGTTGGGTGGCGACACCTGGATGTACTTCGTTCACTCGTTGCACGGTGTGCCCGTCGATCAGTCGGCTGTGGCGGCCACCTGCGAGTACGGCTCCACTCTCAACGCGGCGTTTCGAGTCGACAACGTCTTCGCAACGCAATTCCATCCCGAGAAGTCGAGTCGCGACGGTTTGCGTCTGCTCGCCAACTTCGTGGAGGCCTCGCGTGGCTGAACTCTTTCCAGCGATCGATCTGCGCGACGGCAGGGTGGTTCGCCTTCGACAAGGTGACTACGCCGACGAGACGGTCTACGGTGACGACCCCATTGCTGTGGCTGAAAGTTTCGTCGAGCAGGGTGCCACCTGGATCCACGTCGTCGATCTCGACGCCGCTCGCTCGGGTGATCCGGTCAACCGGCCGGTGATCGCCGATATCGCCCGTCGACTCGACGGCCGAGCGAGAGTGCAGACCGGTGGTGGTGTGCGCACCGTCGGCGATGCCGAAGCGCTCGCCGAAGCCGGTGTGGCCAGAGTCGTGATGGGATCGGCGGCCGTCGCAACTCCGACTCTGGTCGCTGATGCGTCACGCATCGTGTCGGTGGCAGTTGGTCTCGATCATCGCTCGGGAGAGATCGCCGTGCACGGGTGGACCGAAGGTTCGGGTCGCACCGTCCACGAAGTGATCGAGTGGTTCCCCGATGCGGCTGCATTCGTCGTCACCGACATCGCGCGTGACGGAATGTTGAGCGGACCCGACGTGGAAGGTCTCGCCGAACTGGCCACCAGTACGGCGATTCCTGTGATCGCGAGTGGAGGTGTCGGAACCCTCGACGACATCACAGCCCTGGCCGCAATTCCGGGACTTCATGGTGTGATCACTGGCAAAGCCCTCTACGAAGGTCGCTTCAGCGTGGCTGACGCCCTCCGCGTTCTCGGAGAATTCGCGTGAAGACAGCTCGTGTGATCCCGTGTCTCGACGTGACCGACGGTCGTGTGGTGAAAGGCACCAACTTCGTCGATCTGCGTGATGCGGGAGATCCGGTGGAACTGGCGGCTCGGTACGACGTCGAGGGAGCCGATGAATTGGTGTTCCTCGACATCACGGCATCGAGTGATGGACGCGACACCATGGTCGAGGTCGTTCGGCGGACTGCTGATCAAGTATTCATTCCACTCACAGTCGGGGGAGGGGTTCGTTCGGTCGTCGACGCGCGGCGCATGCTGCGCGCCGGAGCCGACAAGGTGAGCGTCAACACGGCGGCCGTGCAGAATCCACGACTGATCGCAGACATCGCGGCCGAATTCGGAAGTCAGTGCGTCGTGTGCGCGATCGATGCCAAGCGCCGCGACGACGGCAGCTCCTTCGAAGTCTTCCTGCACGGTGGTCGCACTCCGACCGGTCTCGACGCCGTCGATTGGGCCGTCCGCGCCGTCGATCTCGGAGCTGGCGAAATTCTCCTCACCTCGATGGACCGTGACGGGACGAAGGAAGGGTTCGATCTCACCCTCACTCGCGCCGTGACCTCGTCGGTTGGTGTGCCGGTCATTGCGTCAGGTGGAGTCGGAAACCTCGATCACTTGGTCGACGGAGTGATCGAAGGGGGAGCCGATGCAGTTCTCGCTGCGTCGATCTTCCACTTCCGCGAATTCACGGTGGCCGAAGCCAAGCGGCGACTGGCCGAGGCCGGTGTCCCGGTTCGTCCCGTCGGTTGATCGACGGCTCATGTTTGACCGCGTCGAAGACTCGATGTTCGTACTTCTCGATGGAGGGTTGTCGACCGCTCTCGAGGGCCTCGGAGTCGACACCTCGAGTGAACTCTGGACCGCTCGCGCCGCGTGGCAGAACCCGGACGACCTCGTGGCGGCTCATCGAGCCTTCGTCGAGGCTGGCGCCGATGTCGTCACCACAGCGAGCTACCAGTGCGATGTCGAGTTGCTCGTTCGAGCGGGGGCCGACTTGCGTGCGGCCCGTGCCGTTTTAGCGTCGACGACCAAGCTCGCTCGTCGAGCCGTCGACGGGAGCAAGGTGGAAGTAGCGGCTTCTCTCGGACCTTTCGGGGCGTCGTTGGCCGATGGAAGCGAGTACACCGGCCGGTATTCGGTGCCGTGGGACGTGGTCAAGTCGTTCCATCGCCGTCGATTGGAAGTTCTGATCGACACTGGACCGGACTTGTTCGCGGTCGAAACAATCCCACGACGCGACGAAGCCGTTCTACTGATGGAACTACTCGTCGAGTACGGATCACCCCGGGCATGGTTCTCGTTCGGATGCGCATCGGGAGAACGCACCTATGGCGGTGACGATCTGCGCGCAGCGGCCTCTGAGATCGTCGACTACCCGAACCTGATGGCACTCGGGGTCAATTGCGTCGCCCCGCACGTCGCCAGCGAGGCATTGGCCGTTCTTCGAGCCGGTGGTGGGCCGTTCATCGTGTACCCCAATCACGGTCGCGTTTGGGACGGGAAGGCTCGCGCCTGGACCGGCGACTCCCATGCTGTCGATGAGACTCTCGTCGAATCGTGGCTGGCGGCCGGTGCTCGCTTCGTGGGTGGATGCTGTGGAACCAGCCCGACTGAGATCGCTCAATTGGCCGACCTGCGCCGTCGTCTGGCTCGCCCGAGTGAATTCACCTAAGTTCGATCCATGTCCACCTCTCTCACCCCCAATCCCAAAATGGAGTACCGACGTCTCGGCTCGAGCGGTCTACGCGTTTCGGTCCTCTCGTTCGGCAGCTGGGTCACCTTCGACAATCAGTTGAAAGACGACACCGCGCTGGCGTGTATGCAGGCCGCCTGGGATGCCGGATGCAACTTCTTCGACAATGCCGAGGCCTACGCCGGAGGTGAGAGCGAAGCGATCATGGGTCGAGTCATCTCGCAGCTCGGTTGGAAACGTCATCACTACGTCCTCTCGACGAAGGTCTTCTGGGGAATCGACGGCCCGATTCCCAACATGCAGAACAGTCTCAATCGCAAGTATCTGCACCACTCGATCGAGGGGTGTCTCGATCGGTTGCAAGTCGACTTCGTCGACCTGCTCTTTTGTCATCGCGCCGATCCGAAGACACCTATCGAGGAGACGGTGTGGGCGATGAGCGACCTGGTCGATCGGGGCAAAGTGCTCTATTGGGGAACGAGCGAATGGTCGGCCGACGAGATCCGCGCCGCGTGGGAGATCGCCGAGCGACACCACCTGCACAAGCCGGTGATGGAGCAGCCTCAGTACAACATGCTCGAGCGCAAGCGAGTCGAAACTGAATACAGACGTCTGTACGACGACATCGGACTCGGAACGACGATCTGGAGTCCGTTGGCCTCGGGACTGCTCACCGGCAAGTACCTCGAAGGGGTGCCGTCGGACTCCCGAGCCGCCCTGCCGGGCTATGGATGGCTCGCGTCGCGTCTGACCGATGAGGCGTCACTTGACGTGGTTCGAGGACTGGCGCCCATCGCCGACTCACTCGGTTGCACGCTCGCTCAACTGGCTTTGGCCTGGTGCACGAAGAATCCCCATGTGTCGACCGTGATCACCGGGGCCAGTCGTGAATCGCAAGTGCACGAGAACTTCGGTGCCTTGGACGTGATTCCACTCCTCACCGACGAGGTCATGACGCGTATCGACGAGGTGCTCAGCCGCTGACGCGGGTTACGAGCCAATCGCCCACGAGTCGGGCGGTGTCGTCGATACGGCCGGCGAGAAAGTGGTCGACCGTCGTCACCTCGACGACCTCGGTGTTCGTCCAATCACTCGTGATCTCGTCGACGCGTGCGGGAGGGCAGAACTGATCGTGTTGCGGAACAGCGATCAACGCCGGGCGGGGATCGACCGACGAGAGGACGCGACGTTCGGATGACAGAGGCGGAGCGATAGCGACCCAACCCTCGACACGTGGCTCGACGACCGAGAGTCCGACAACTGCGCCGAACGAGTACCCGACGACCCATACACCGCCATGGATCACGTCGTCGACGAGCGTCGAGAGCCAATCGATCGACGCGGCGACGTCGAGGCGCTCACCGTCACCGTCGTCATGCACGCCTTCGCTCTCGTTGACGCCCCGGAAATCGAATCGCAAGGTGTGGAAGCCGAGGCGGGGGAGCCGTTCCATCAGAG
>Ga0181578_10000997_pt1 | contig 27292 bp, 23 predicted proteins | sample 071ome_21_FD_148659 | JGI IMG/M metagenome (GOLD analysis project Ga0181578, IMG submission 148659) | Coastal salt marsh microbial communities from the Groves Creek Marsh, Skidaway Island, Georgia - 071401CT metaG (spades assembly) | ecosystem: Environmental > Aquatic > Marine > Intertidal zone... | reverse complement strand
TAAAGAAAAGAACCATTGGTAGGGGTGATCGCACGATTACCGAAGCAGAACGAAGCTTTAACACGAAGTTCAAAACGCTCAGGGTAGATGTAACCTTCGATACGACTCGGGCCTCACCCTCTGAGATTTCTGATCAGGTCAGATCATTGCTGAGGGACAAAATAGGAGAACAATACAGTGCTGGCAACGTTGGCTAATGCCGCCGACGCCTGACTTTAGCGTTGCCATGCCCCCGAGTAAAAAAGACCAAATTAGGACTTTGCTAAAAGGTATCGAAACCGGTGACCCGAAAGCGGTGGAAGTTGTCAATGAGGCGAAGTATATTCAGCGCAATCGCTTGACCAAGGAAGGGAATATTGGGCTGGCTGAACTTTTCAAGCGATTGGCCAAGCCCTCGCCCAAAGTGGAGGTCGTTCGCGCCTTCGAGGACGGCGACTTCGTTTTCGCCCACACCGACTACGATTTCAATGTGGTGGAGATTGGTTTTGAGGTTTTCCGGTTCGAAGACGGTAAAGCCGTGGAGCACTGGGACAATTTGCAGAGCGAGCCCGATGGGCCGAACGAGTCGGGGCATACCATGATCGATGGAGCAACTGAAGCGGAGGACCTTGAACTGATAGAAGCGAACCGAATTTTCGTCAGAGACTTTATCACAAAAGTTTTGATGGAACGGAATTTCGATCAACTTGGTCGCTATGTAAGTTCAAGTGAATACACTGAGAGCAATCCAAATATGAAGGATGGGTTGGATGCTTTGCGGCGGAATCTTGCCAACAGTCGGGGGGAGCGGACGTACGATAGCATCCATCGTATTTTGGCTGAAGGGAATTTCGTTTTATGTGTTAGTGAAGGATCGCTGAGCGGCGTTCACTCTTCGTTTTACGATCTCTTTCGATTGGCGAATAGGAAGATCGAGGAACATTGGGATACGACTGAAGAAGTGCCTCCACGGTCCGAATGGTTAAACGAAAATGGGAAGTTTTAGTTTCCTGCGTTCAAAACATTGACTTCGGAATGTTGGATACAGAGACCGTACTATCCTTTTCGATTGCCTCGATCGCTTTGTGTCTGGCTCCGGGTCCGGACAATCTTTTCGTGCTATCTCAATCCGCAACCCATGGTCGATCGGCCGGATTTTACGTGACGGCCGGCCTCTGCACGGGATTGCTATTCCATACGGCCGCTGTTGTTTTGGGTCTAGCGGCCCTATTGCAAGCGTCGGCTGTCGCCTTAACGATCGTTAAATCAATCGGGGTGTGCTATCTTATCTTCCTCGCTTGGAAAGCATTAGCGGCCAAGGCTCAGGGACTGGAAACTCCCGTTGGATCATCTAAAGGAGGATTCTATCGCCGGGGAGTGATCATGAATGTGACCAATCCAAAGGTATCGATTTTCTTTTTGGCCTTCCTGCCTCAATTCGTGAATGTCGGGAGAGGATCGGTGACGAGTCAAGTTGTCGTTCTAAGTCTTATGTTCATAGGGGCCACCATCGTGATATTCGGTGGAGTGGCATACGCTGGCGGCGCCTTGCGAGATTTTCTGATTCGGTCGCCAAAGGCTCAATTAATTATGAACAAGATAAGCGGTTTGGTACTAGCTGCTCTCGCATTCCGTCTAGCAATAACGGGTGTCCGGTAAAATAATATTCATTATCTGAAATCCGTTAGTTTAGGATGGTAGAAACTGGCTGAATCGACCATCTGGTAACACGCGCTTTTCAAGCATTTCTAAAGTTTTGATGGGCTGCGAAAAAACCCGATGTCTAAGCTCTATTCTCCTGATTTTCCGTTTCGTCCCGCTAGCCTGCCGTTTCATTACGGCTGGGTGATTGCTGTAGCGTCTGCATCTGCCATGGTGGCTAGCATTCCCGGGCAAACGATTGGGGTTAATGTGTTCAATGACGAGTTGATCGTGGCCTTGGGACTGACCCGCTCTCAAGTGGCTTTGGCCTACTTTATAGGCACGGCAGTCAGCGGGACGATTTTGTTGTGGGCTGGCAAGATCTACGACCGGATTGGAGCGAGGCGGTTGATGGTAGCATCCAGCGTTTCGCTTGGGCTATCGTTGTTCTATCTCAGTATAGTGGATTGGATTCCGATTGCCATTGCCCAGCTCTGGAGTCTTCAAGGCGCTTTGAACTGGATGCTGGTTGCCAGCTTAACGGTAGGATTTTTTTTGATACGCTTTACGGGTCAGGGATTCGTTACCATGGCTGGCCGCAACATGGTAGCCAAATGGTGGGAATATCATCGAGGCAAGGTGCTACCTGTTACGGGGATAGGGGTTAGCGTATGCTTTTCTCTGGCCCCGATCGCGTTCTACGAGCTCATTCAGGCTACGGACTGGAGAATGGCGTGGAGAATTTTGGGGGCCGCTTTGGCGGTGGGATTCGCTTTTTTTGGGTGGCTAATCTTTCGCGACAACCCTGCAGAATGCGGCTTGAGCGTGGATGCGGGGATAGCCCCAGGCGCAAAGCAAAAGGATGATCCAGAATTTTCGGTGGTGCGCGATTTCACCCGCTCGGAAGCGATTCGAAATTTCGCCTTCTGGATATACACCGGAATTTTCGCTCTGCAGGCCTTATTTATTACAGCCTATGTATTCCATGTTCTCGACTTGGCTCAGCAGATAGGCATTCCCGACAAACGCATCTTGGGATTCTTTTTGCCGAGCGCGATTATTGGCGGATTCATTAGCATTGGAGTAGGCTGGTACAGTGATCGTTTTCGCCTTAAGTATTTCGCGGCCTTCATGGCCTTTGGGATCGCTTTATCCGCTTCCGCCCTGGTTGTCCCTATCGAAGGGTTTCTGATTCCAGCCATCATCGTAGGCATGAGCATCACTAGCGGTTGTTTTGGCCCTATATCGGGAGCCTTCATAGCCCGCTACTACGGAGTGACTCACATAGGGGCGATCAGTGGGGTATTTATGTCGTCGATGATTGTTTCTAGCGCGACCGGTCCTTTGCTCTTCAGCTTTTGCAAGGATTACACGGGCTCTTATTATGCGGCTTTCGTGGCTACCCTGGTGAGCGGTGTCTTGCTGGTCGTCGCTTCCTTCTGGGCTAATAACCCTCAAAGAAAACTGAAGCGGGAGATGGATGCGGAGTGAGGATCCTCGTAGATCTACATTGCGGAATAGCCGCCGTCGACGTTTAGAACAGTTCCGGTCACAAACGAAGCGTCGGAGCCAGCGAGAAAGAGAGCGGGCCCAACCAATTCGCTCGGATCGCCCCAACGCCCCAAAGGCGTGCGATCAACTATAGATTGGTTGCGGTTGGCGTCAGATCTGAGATCTCCAGTCAGAGGCGTTTCGATCCAGCCAGGGGCGATAGCGTTGACCCGTATGTTGTCTTTAGCGTAGGCGATGGCTAGCGATTTGGTCAGTTGAACGACACCGCCCTTGGAAGCGGCATAACCCGGGACGAGACCGCCTCCGAAATAGCTGAGCATTGAGGCGATGTTGATGATGGACCCGTGGGCTAGCGATAGGGCATTGCGAGCCGCGGAGCAGAGTCGCATGGTTCCATTGAGGTTTGTATCCACTACCTGTTCGAAGGTCTTCGGGTGATGCTCTTCTTCGCGCCGGATAATTCCAGCCGCATTGATAAGCGTATCCAACTTGTCGATCTGGCTAATGTAGCGGTTTACCGCGTCCCCGTCGGTAACATCGAGGTCAATAAACTCGATGGAATCTTCATTATTGGGCAGCTGGCCAATGCCAGAGGCGGTCACGCGGAATCCCGCGTCAGCGAATCCTCTGGCTAGCGCTAGCCCTATACCGCTGGTGCCTCCGCTGATGAATGCGGTTTTGCTGGTCGTCGTTTGGGTCATTTTTAGGCATCGTCGTCGAGTGGGGCTGTCGGGTCAATGTTGCAGCTTACGTTTTATTTCGTTGTGATAAGATTATACGCTATCCGTATTTCAGATGGTAGGGATGACTGTCCCCAGTCAGCCGAGACGGTGAATTTTTACTATTTCGGCTGGCTGGGGACAGTCATCCCCATCGTTCCCGAACTGGCCAAAAGGCGATTGTGGGACGGCCTCTTCCTCTTTGCCTGAAAGAATGCCTTGTTATTCGGTTCATTGAACCGAAAACTTGAATACGGTTGCGCTAGTGAATGGATCTCCGGGCCGAACGATGGGCGAAGGGAAGTGGGGATGGTTGATGGAATCGGGATAGCGCTGTGTCTCCAGGCAAAAACCTATTGAATTGCCCGTGTAGAGCTGGACGCCTGGCTGGTCGGTGAAGGCTTCCATGGCCCGTCCGCTCTTGGGTTCATGGACTCGGGCGAAGAGGGCGATCCCGCGGTTCCCGCCGTTGATTATGAAGTTGGTATCGTACTTCTGGGGATGCGGGAATCCCACTTGTTCGACGCGCGACCCGATAGTCATTGGCTGAGTGAAGTCGAATGGCGTATCCTCTACGGAGGCGATTTCGCCGGTGGGGATGAGGTCTTCGTCGGCTAGCGTATAGCTATCAGCGTCGAGCCAGAGCTCGTGGCCTTCAAACCCGCCTTCATTGGCCAAATTGAAATAAGCATGATTGGTGAGATTGACGATTGTAGGAGCGTCGGTTTCCGCTTGGTAATGGATTTGAAGCTCGTTGTCGTCGGTCAATGTGTAAGTCACGCTGGTTACCAGGTTTCCAGGAAACCCTTCCTCGCCGTCGGCGCTGCGGTAGGTGAAGCGGACGCTGGCCCGGTCCTTTTTCGATTCCAGTGACTCTCCCTGCCAGTTCACCTTTGCGAATCCTTTCCGGCCTCCATGAATGTGGTTTCCGCGAGAATTTTGGGTTACTTGGTGGCTCTTTCCATCGATAGCGAATTTGCCCTCCCTAATGCGGTTGGCGAAGCGGCCAATTACTGCTGCGGCGGGGAAGCGACCCAGATAGTCGTCGAGATCATCTGATCCGGCTACAACGTTTTTGAAGGTTCCATTCCGATCGGCAGCCTGTATCTCCGTAATGATCGCCCCGTAGGTGATCAAGCTGACGGCCATGCCGCTAGCGTTATGAAGCGTGTACTGGGTCACTGGAGATCCGTCCTCCAGCTCCCCGAAGGAGCGCTCGCTTGAACGCTTGATGGAAGGGGTAGATTGATTGGAGCTGCAGCTCATGAGAAAGGTTGCGAGGAGAAAGCAAAATCGGGCCATAGCGATTCAAAATATGTTCAAAGGGGATGTTTGAAGCAAAATCGTCCTGTATCGACAAAAAACGCGCAACCGATGTGAAACTTTTGCCGTTAGGCTGGGTAGCTTAAGTTGGGAGGGAAAATGACAGCATTATTAATCTACGAAACGCTAGCGGTAATCGCTTTGGTAAGCATGGTCGTTGTAGAAATGACGCACAGCCAGGCGAGGATGGAGTTGAGGTCTAGCCGCCAGCTGGGAAGGGAATAAAACAGCCAACAACGGGCTCCGGCGCTGCTTGCGCCGGAGCTTGTTCAAGTTGTATCCAATTCTTGGGTCTGTCGAAAATTGACAGCGCAGGGCTTAAGTCTGCGATTGACGAAAGTATATGTTTAGGAGGACCGAGCCGGTCCTCCCTATCATTCGGATTGAGGTAGGGAGGACTGGCTCAGTCCTCCTTCTTTAGGTTTATTCGGTTCCATGCGCTTGGGTGTTTTGGACCACGCTAGCTTGTTTTGTGTCCAAATCTGGTCCAGAAGGGTGAAATACAGGGTGTAGGATCTAATGCAAATGGCTTGAAAATTAGCCTTTGCCAAAATTTCGCGTTTAGTCTACAGATACATCCTAAATTTTCGATCGGCAAACTCCTACTGATGTCACCCAATGAACAGCTAGAAACCCTATTCTCGCGACGCGACTTCCTCAATCGCTGTGGAATGGGCTTTGGCGCCCTGGGGCTAGGGGCTTTACTTGGCCCTCAATTGGCAGCTGACTCCGGCGCGGCGTCAGGAGGAACAATCTCAACCTTGCATCCGCGCTCGCCCCATTTTCCGGCCAAGGCCAAGCGGGTAATCCACATTTTCGCCAATGGGGGACCATCCCAGGTAGATACCTTCGATCCCAAGCCCATGCTGCGTAAATGGCATGGGAAATTGCTGCCGAATACCTTGAAAACGGAGCGGGTAACGGGAGCGGCCATGGGATCGCCCTTCGAGTTCAAACGCTACGGTCAGAGCGGTATCGAAGTGAGCGAACTTTTTTCTCACGTGGGAGAGTGTATCGATGATATTGCCGTCATTCGGTCCCTGCACACGGATGTGCCCAATCACGAGCCATCGCTGCTCATGATGAATTGCGGCGAGTCTCGCTTGCCGCGCCCGAGTATGGGTTCTTGGCTGACATACGGCTTGGGGACAGAAAATCAAAACCTCCCAGGCTTCATTGCCATGTGTCCGAACGGTTTCCCGGTTTCGGACACTTTGAACTGGCAAAATGCCTTTTTACCTGGCGTGTTTCAGGGTACCTACATCGATACCAAGCATGAGGAGATCGATAAGCTGATCGAGAATGTTAAGAATCATCAGATTAGCCCCGAAGACCAGCGAAAGCAGCTCGATTTGTTAGGACGGCTGAACCGCATGCACGCGTCAGGCCGGCAAGACGATGGCCGACTGGATGCCCGGGTGAAGTCATTCGAACTGGCCTACCGAATGCAAGTGGAGGCCACAGACGCCTTTGATATTAGCAAGGAGCCTGAGCACGTCCGGGAAATGTACGGCGAAGGCCTGCAAGCCCGTCAATTATTAATCGCCCGTAGACTCGCGGAGCGCGGGGTTCGCTTCGTGCAAGTGTGGACGGGTTTCCGCCAGCCGTGGGACAACCATGACGATATTGAAACGGGTCATCGAAAATTAGCGGGGGAATGCGACAAGCCCATAGCCGCTTTGCTGAAGGATCTGAAGCTACGCGGATTGCTGGATGACACTTTGGTCATCTGGGGCGGGGAATTTGGACGCACGCCAGTAGTCGAGTTAGCCGTTCCTGGGGCGAATAAAGGCAAGATGAACGGTCGCGATCACAACAACCATGGATTTACCATGTGGATGGCTGGCGGAGGGGTCAAAGGCGGCTACGTGCATGGAGCAACCGACGAGTTTGGATTCAAAGCCGTGGAAAAGCGGATGCACGTCCACGATTTACACGCGACGATTATGCATCTGATGGGATTCGATCACGAGAAGATGACTTATCGTTACGCGGGGCGCGATTTCCGTTTGACCGATGTGCATGGCGAAGTGGTGCACGACTTGATCGCTTAGGAAGAGATACGAATGCTGAGGAAATCGTTCGTTTTCATTTGCGGCCTCTCATTGGTTGCCGTCTTCGCGCTCGCGGAGTACGATGACGACGTCTACAATCCGGCGTTCGACATGTCGCACGCGGAAACGCACTGGGCTTTTGTCGATCTTGAAAAACCTCCCCTCCCGCAAGTAGACGGGCTGGAAGCGGCCACTTCGGTGGATGCTTTTATCGCGGTAAAACTGGAAGCGAAAGGTCTAACGTTTAACAACCAGGCCGATAAGCGAACGCTGATCCGACGGCTGACTTACGATCTAACTGGGCTTCCTCCGACATACGAGGAAGTCCAAGCTTTTCTCAATGACGATTCGCCGAACGCCTATGCCGACCTTGTCGAGCGCTTGCTGGCTTCTACCGCATATGGGGAACGCTGGACCCGTCACTGGCTGGATGTAGCTCGCTATTCGGATACCAAAGGAATATTTAGACGAGGTCGCTATGCGTTTTCCCATACCTATCGGGACTATGTGATTGACGCTTTCAATAGCGATAAGCCCTACGACGAATTTATCCTGGAGCAGATTGCCGCGGACCAGCTCGAGGAAAGAGAAGGGGAAAAGGCTTTGGCAGCAATGGGATTCTTGACATTGGGTCGCACGTTTTTTGGGCGAAAGGACTTTATCATCGATGACCAAATCGATGTCGTAACGCGTGGGCTGCAAGGACTTACGGTGAGCTGCGCCCGGTGTCACGACCACAAATCGGACCCTGTTCCAACTGCAGACTATTACTCGCTACACGGCATTTTCAACTCGTCCCAGGATGCTCCAGCTCTTCCGGTTATCAGCCTGCCCGATGATCAATCGCAGTACGAAAGCTATTTTGACGCTAGGGCTAAAGTAGAAGCCAGGATTGAGGAGAAAACCGTGGAGACGGTAGACAATTTCCTGATGGAGGAACGCTCGCTGGCTGGGAATTATCTGAATGCGGTTCGGGAAGGTCGGACGATCGAGGATGAGGAAGCCTTCAAGGTGTTTGCGGGCTCTCACGATGTTCGTCCGGAAATCCTGAAGTTGTGGATCGAATATCTCGATAACGAGGCGAATCGAGAGCATCCGGTTTTGCAGATCTGGTTTCAAAAATATGAAGATGGCGATCGTGATATTGGAAAGGCCGTCTACAATGATCGCTTCGGTTGTGCAGCAGAAGGCGAAAGCGACGACCCAGAAATCCTAGCTTTTTTCCAATCGCCCGGTTCGCCCTTCAATCCAGATCGTACTGAAGTGAGGCAATGGATACGACGGGTGATCGGTGGGCGAATTGGCGATCTTGAAGGCGAGATGCAGGAGCTGGATTGGACGCATCCAGGAGCGCCAATGAGAGCGCACATGCTTGTGGATACGGAGGAGCCGAAGAATTCTCCGATTTACAAGCGGGGCGATAAGAATCGTCTGGGCGACGAGGTTCCTCGACAATATCTCCAGATTCTAAATCTAGATGGACGAAAGCCTTACGAAAAGGGGAGTGGCCGCTTGCAGTTGGCTCGGGAGATCGCCGATCCTGAAAACCCGCTGACCGCCCGCGTTTATGTCAATCGCATTTGGGGATGGCATTTGGGTGAGGGTTTAGTGGATACGCCCAGCGATTTTGGCGTGCAAACGCCAGAGCCGCTACACATCGATTTGCTCAACTGGCTAGCCGCCTCGTTTATCGAGTCAGGATGGTCGACGAAAGAGCTGCATCGCCAGATCGTCTATTCGCGGGCCTACCGCCAGTCCAGCGATCCTGACGCAGTAAATTTGGAAGCGGATCCGCTTAACCAGTTATGGCACTACTTCCCCAGAGTTCGCCTGGACTTCGAATCCATGCGCGATTCTATCTTGGCATTCTCCGGAAACTTGGATCGGAAAGTGGGCGGCTTGCAATTCGATATCGAGGATCCTGATGCGAATCGGCGCACGCTGTATGGATACATCGACCGTCAATACATGCCGGGTATCTTCCGCACATTCGATCATCCCAGCCCCGACGTGTCCAGTCCGGGCCGTTTTGAAACGACGGTACCGCAGCAAGCGTTGTTCCTGATGAACAATCCCTTTATGATTCGCAATGCCGCTTCCTTAGCGGAGCGCATCAATAGTGGAAATTCAGAATCGCTAGAAAAACGCATCCAGAAGGCCTACCGAATCGTGTATCAGCGAGATCCGAGCGACGAAGAGCTCGCCACTGGCATAGAGTTTCTAGAGTCGAGCGACCAAGCTGCGACAGAGGGCGTTGAAACGGATCAAGCCCATTGGGCTCTCTATACTCAAGCGTTGCTCCAATCCAACGAGGCGATGTACTTGGATTGATGGCTACCCCCTGCCTAAAGCTTGCCGCCTTCGCGGTGTTATTAATCGGGCTTTCCGCTTTAGGGGCCGAATCGCTCAGAGTGTACTGGATCGATGTCGAGGGAGGCGCGGCAACATTGATGGTCACTCCAGCGGGCGAGACGATTTTGTTCGATACCGGATTGCCCGGAGATCGGGATCCTGGGCGGATCAATAAGCTGATTCGAGAAGAAGTGGGGGCCACGAAAATCGATCATTTGGTGATCACTCACTTCGATCGGGACCACTACGGAGGGGCCGCCGATCTTTCTCAATTGATCAGCATTGGGACGGTTTATGATCATGGTGTGCGCCCGCAAGACCGAGAGCGAGTGGGCGAAGCGTATATGAATTTCGAATCCGAGGCCCGGCTGGTTTTGACGCCAGGCGATCAGCTGCCAGTTAAGCAAGCGAAAGATGGTCCCGCGTTAGATATCCTTGCACTAGGCGTTTTACAGCGGGTGGTAGAAGCGAATGATAAGCATCCGTTGAATCCGCTTCCCGCCAATTATGAAAGGCAATCGAAAGACGAATCGCACAATGCCAATTCAATTGTCTTGCTGATTCGCTATGGTGATTGGGAGTTTCTTAACGCTGCGGACCTTACCTGGAATTTGGAGGAAAATTTGGTCTCGCCGAGAAACTTGGTTGGCGAGGTCGATGTGTATCAAGTCGATCATCACGGCTTGGATCGCTCCAATAACACGCATTTTATCCATAGCATCCGCCCTGCGGTAGCGATCATGAACAACGGCCACCGAAAAGGGGCGGGCCCGCGTACCGTGCAAGGCTTGCGGACGTCTCCGGGATTGCAGGCGATTTACCAGGTCCACAAATGCCTGCGGGAAAGTGAAGAACATTTGAATACGGAAGTCGATAAGATCGCCAATTTGAAAGCGGCCGAGGAATGCGATGCCAACCATTTGATGCTGGCCGTGGCCAAAGACGGACGATCCTATACCGTCAGTGTTCCCCGCTCCGGCCATAGCCAGAGCTACGGGACGAGGCAAAGTAGGACAGGCTTCTAACCTGTTAAGCAAAACAGGCTGGATGCCTGCACTACTTTTTGAGATACCAAGGGCGCGGTATGAAGAATCGCGATTGGATGGAATGAGTGTGGGGTCCCATCGGCTGAATGCCGAAACCAAAAAGCGACCGTATGAAGCGGTCGCTTGATTGCGCCTTTCCGAGGCTGTAATTAAACTAAAGTATGGTTTCTATATCAATCTATTTGAAAATTCCCTGAGTAGCTGTCCTTCAATTGGTCGTTGTCATATTCTTGGCGGACGAAGGTCCCGGCTGCGAAATCGAATGTATATTCGTCGCGCTTTTGGTCTTTGAACGATATTGTCACTGAAGCTTCGCTGTCGCCCATTTTCTCTTACGCATAAGAGAATTCATCGGTATCCAAGTCGGAAAGATCGACTGCTTGGCCTGACGTGGCCGTTAGAAAATCCAATCGTTCTAGTGTGCCTCCATCGTTTAGCGTGAAGTTGAGGCTGGTCAATGCGTCTGATGAAATTCAGTTATTTGCGGGGTTGCCAGACTAGGGAGGGGGTCGCCATCATTGCTATTTCCATCGTCACCTCCATTGCCGCTGCCGGGGCTTGAGTTGATTTCGTCGCCAAAAGCGCCGGCGTCGGTATCGTCCAGCAAGCCGTTCTTGAATTCTTGGCGAACGAAGATTACATTGGCGAAATCGAGGGAATATAAATCCTGCTTTTCGATGTCGCAAGTGATGATTAGCGTAGCCAAAGTGTCATTATACTTTTGATACGAAAAGGTGAAATTTTCGATGTCTCTAACCCGATCGATTGAGGGTGCCTGTTTCCGTGTCTTTTGCTAACCCAAACAGAAGACTTCCTTGAGCTCGGTGGATACGGGGCTGTTGTCGGGATTGGCGTCCATGATGTCGCTCATCTGGACCCACCAGCGTTGGCAAACTTTTGTTTGGGCGATGGCTTCCCATTTGGCTTCATCTTCGATCTCTGCATAGGCGAACAACTGTAGCGTTTCCTGATGGAGAAAGATGGAATATCTGGATACGCCGTGCGATTTGAGCGTCTCTTCCAGTTCTGGCCAGATGGGGTTGTGGCGTTTTTGATACTCCGATTCCTGGCCAGGATGGAGTTGCATGACGAAAGCTTTTCGAATCATAGTTAGGTTTTGTTCACATTGGGTTAAAAACACCGAAGCTCTTGACGGGCGTAGCCCACGGGGCGAAGACTGTTGCTTCGGCTTTTGTGGTAGGGAGGACTGGCTCGGTCCTCCATATTCGTATTTCGGAGGATCGAGCCGATCCTCCCTACCTTTAGGAATATTCCGCCGCAAGCGGCGACCCTGCAAATTTCGGATTTATTCATCACGCTCCAGATGCCAATCGTATCCGTCGGCCATTACGCTAGCATTGATTTCCAGCATTTTGCGTTTGAGTTCCTGAAGCTTTTCCGGATAGTGGGAAGCGAGATCCATTGTTTGCCTCGGATCTTCGCTTAAGTCGTACAGCTCGTAGCCTTGGTAGCCACCCTCTCTAATAAGCGGTATCCAGGCTTCCTCGGTGCGATTGGTGAGAGGCAGGGCTTCATTATCTCGATAGGCTATCAGCGAATACTCGCCATCGCGAATGGCCACGATGGGCTTTGATCGATGTACGTGCCAATAGAAAGGCTGAGGTCGATTGAAATCGTTGGGTCTGCCGAGCAGGAGCGGAGCCAGGCTCGTTCCGTCTAGGTGGCGATTTTTAGGCCGGTCGAGAGACAGCAGGTCGCAGAGGGTCGGCAGTACGTCGACCAGGCCGCCGGGCGTTTCGATCGTTTTTCCTGATGGAATCGTTCCCGGCCAATAGAAAATGCCCGGCACGCGAATGCCGCCTTCCCAATTAACTCCTTTTTGCCCGCGCAGGCCGCTATTCCGGTTTTGCAAATAGGAGCCGTTGTCGGACGCGAAAATGATCAAGGTATCTTCTTTAGGAGCGATGGCCTCTAGCTTGGCCAGTAAGCGGGAAATGGCTTGGTCCATATTGTCAATAGTCGCTGAATACAGGCCGGCAATCTTGGCCTGGGCTTCGGGTAGACCGATAGACTGTTCAGGACCTTGGTATTTGGCGACGATGGTTTCGGGAGCGGCGATCTTCTGATGGGGCTCGTGAAACCAGACGTTGAGAAAAAACGGGGCATCGGGAGCTCGGTGATTGTCGAGCCAGTCGATTGCTTCGTCGGCGACGATTTGGCAGGCGTAGCCGTCGATCTTCCCGAGCGCGGTTCCGTTGCGGATGAAATTGACCGGATTGTGATGGCTGGGCTCGGCGTTGTTGGGCGTGGCCAACCAGTAGTCGAATCCATGGTCAGCGGGCGTAGGCTTATAATTGCTGTGGGCATCGAAGGGCAGGCCAAGGTGCCATTTTCCTACGTGGGCGGTGGCGTAGCCGGCTTCCTTCAGAATTTCCGCAATGGTAACCTCCCTCTCCAGCAAGTGGGTCTTTTGCGTTTGATCGTAGATCCAGTTGTAGACACCTGTCCGAATGTGTTGCCGACCAGTCATCAAAGTGGCCCGAGATGGCGAGCAAACGGCGCATCCAGAATAGAAGGTCTCGAAGCGGGCTCCGTCGGCGGCTAGCGAATCGATGGCAGGCGTCTGAACGGGCCCGCCGTAGGCGCCAATGTCGCTGGAGCCTAAGTCGTCGGCTAGGAGGATGACGACATTCGGCCTTTGGGAATCCTCGGCAAGCAGTCCCAGGGATGCCAAGATTAAGGTGGAAAAGGTGAAAGCGTGGGCGAACGCGTGTTTTCTTATCATAGGGAAGGGATGTGAAGGGAGACGCTAAGGTATTGGAGGCTGTATTCAACTCAAGACGGCTGAATTTGCAGGTTGGCGATCTTCCCGCGCCCACCTATAAAAGTAGCACAGGCATCCTGCCTGTATCCATTCGTAAAGATAACAGGCTGGAAGCCTATTCTACTACTGATGGACACCCGGCTTGCGCCGCCGTATCCCGCATTTGCGGGAGTAGGCGTGAGATGGCCCCTGGCTCGAGTAGAAAAACGCTTGGTCCACTGAACGCAGAATTCGGAGGATCGAGCCGATCCTTCCTGCCTCTTAAGAATTTCGCCTGGATCCTCAAGACACCGTAATTTGCCCATAATGATTCTTGTCTGTCCAAGGTTAATTGCTTCTAGGTAATGAGGAACAGTAGACTATTCTCCTTAAGCGCGATGCGACGACTCCTCCAATCTACAATCGCTGCTACGGCGTTTTCCGTTTTATGTGGCGGTTGCGCGTGGCGTCAGTCGAAAAAGGCCTCCACTGCTGCTGCGACTGAAGTGGGAGCGGTATACGAGCAGGCACAGAGAGGATCAACGACGCTCGAGCCCTGGGACCGGTCGTGGTGGGAGCTGTTTTACGATCCTGATCTAGATGCGCTAATCGAACAGGGGCTGGAGAACAATTTCGATCTTCAGGCATTCGTCTACCGGATCGAGCAAGCGACAGCGTTGGCCCGTCAGTCGGGGGCCCGACTATTTCCCAGCATCGATCTCGGCGCCAGCGATCGGTATGAATGGGATGACCGAATAGCCGCTGGCGAAAACAAGGACCGCGAGGAAACGACGGCAATAGGCGGGGGGCTTCGCTGGGAGTTGGATTTATTTGGCCGATTGTCTGCGGCCAGGAGGGCCCGTGTTCTACAGCAGGAAGCTTCCGTCCAGGACTGGCTCGATGCCCGCTTGCTGTTATCTGGAGCCATCGCTGAAACCTACTTCGAGACGAAAGAGCAAAAGCGCCAGTTGGAAGTCATTTTAGAGCAGATTGAGATCAACGAGTCCTTGCTTAAGCTAACGACGCTGCGTTTTGGTCAAGGCCAATCGTCGATTGTCGACGTATTGCAGCAGCAAGAGCAATTAGACGAGACTAAGGCTCGCGTGCCGCAGACTGAAGCCCGAATCGCCCAACTAGAATACACCCTGGATGTCTTGTTGGGCAAGTCGCCCGGAGAAGGGGATCTCGTAAGGGGGTCAAGCTTCGCTAAACTTCCACCAATGCCCACGGTTGGCATTCCTGCTGACTTGCTGAAACGACGACCTGACTTGCGAGCGGCAGAGAAGCGGTTATTGGCCTTGGATGAACGATTGGGGGAAGCGGTTGCCGAACAGCTGCCATCGATCATTATAGGCGGCGGTGTTGATTGGAGAGGCGATCCGAGATTAGGGGATGCTATTCGTTCCGCATTCGCCAGCCTTTCAGTTCCGCTTTTCGCCGCCGGCGAGCGTAGATCTGAAGTGACTCTACGGCGGGCCGAACTTGAGGAGGGGCTGGCCCGCTACACTGAGCGATTTATCTATGCCGTGCTCGAGGTGGAATCGATTTTGGTGCTGGAGCGCAAATTGCTCGAGCGCTTGGAGTTGGAAGAGAAGCAGCTCTACAATGCCCAACGCTTGTTGACTGAAGCCCGTAATCGGTTCAGCCAAGGACTGACCGACTATTTGCCTGTATTCACTTCCTTAAACATCGTTCAGAATTTGGAGCGGCAAATCGTCAGCGCCCGCCGCGACGTGCTCAGCGCCCGAGTGAGCCTTCATCGGGCCCTCGGAGGTCCCATCGCTCCGCCCGAATCCGTGGCCGCCCTTTCTTCCCAATGAATCGTAAATCGCTCTTTGGCACAATCTTTCTCATTCTCGCTATCATTGTAATCGGTGTTGGCGTTAGTTGGTTCCTGATCACAACGGGACCGGAAACCACGCCGGAGGAAAAGAAGCAGACCGCTAGGATCGTGCAAACGATACCGGTGGTGGGTCAAATGCGGCACATAGCGGTGAGCGCATACGGAAGCGTGATCCCTTCTCGTAAAGTAGTGATTAGGCCGCAAGTATCCGGTCAGGTAGTACATCAAAGCGAAAGCATGGCTATAGGTGGCCAATTTCGTGAAGGGGAAGAGTTGATACGCATCGATCCCAAGGACTATGAATTGGCCCTGGCGGCGGTGCGATCCGACCTAGAGCAAGCTAAATTCGAAAGGGAGGTGGAAAGCGGGCGTCAGGTCATCGCCCAGCGAGAGTGGGGCGAATTGCAGGCCGACTTGGATATGGAGGAGGTGAATCGTTCGCTCGTTCTTAGGGAGCCCCATTTGCGTCGGGCCGAGGCGATGATGAAAAAGGCGATCAACGACATTGAGGAAGCTGAATTGCAATTATCTCGCACCGTTATACGAGCTCCCTTCAATGCTCGCGTAGTCGAGGAATCCGTGGAGGTCGGCCAACTGGTTGGGCCGAATTCGACCATTTGCGAATTAGTGGGAACCGATGAATACTGGATACAGGTATCCGTTCCGTTTTCTGAACTTAAATGGATCCAGTTTCCCCAAGGAGACACGGCGGGCGCCCCGGTGGAAGTGGTGCTCGACGCAGGCGAGGGGGAAATCGCAACCTGGGAAGGAAGGGTGGTGCGTTTGCTGAGCGACCTGGATGACGTGGGACGGATGGCTCGGGTTGTTGTGGCCGTCCAAGACCCACTGGGTTTGCAAAGCGAGAAAAGCGACAAGCTGCCACTACTCTTGGGAAGCTACTTGGAAGTGAGAATCGACGCTGGTGACTTGGAAAATGTGATAACGATTCCGAGGGACGCGTTTCGCGAGGGGGATCAAATATGGGTGGTAGGCACGGACAATCTTTTGCGGGTCCTACGAGCTGAAGTCCTTTGGCCGGAGAAGGAGACGGTTATCATCCCGAATATTCTTGAAGAAGGCGACGAATTGATAGTAAGTGATTTACGCGTCGCCCTTCCGCAGATGCTGGTGGAGCCGCAACGATCGACAGCCTTTCCGGAACTCGTAGAAGCTTACGAAAAGGCGATTGGCAATTAAGAAGGAAGATTACCCCCATGGAAAAAAATCCGTACGATATGAATGCGAGTTCGGCGACCGGCCTGATAGCCTGGTTTGCCCGCAATCATGTGGCCGCCAATTTATTGATGCTAACCGTCGTAGTGGTAGGGATCGTGGTTGCCCGGAACATTCGCCAGGAGATCTATCCCTTGTACCAGATCGACACGGTTGAGGTGAGTATGCAGTATCGCGGGGCCAGCCCCGATGAAGTGGAGCAGTCAATCATCCTGCCGATCGAATCGGAACTCAGAGGTTTGGAATTGACGCGTCGGATTGAAGCGACGGCTTCCGAGGGGAGGGCATCGGTAACCGTTGAAATCATGCCCAGTTTCGATCGCAATCGAGCTTTGCAGGAAGTGACAGCCGCGGTAGCCCGCATCAGCATGTTCCCCGACGAAATCGAACCGCCGAGAATCTCCCTGGGCACGAGCCGCCGCAGGGGCGTGAACTATGTGGCTGTATATGGCGATGTGGATGAGCGTACCTTGGTTCAGTTCGCCAGAGTCGTAGAAGACGGGCTCCTGGCCCAGGAGGAAATTTCCTTGGTTGAGTTGCTCGGAGCTCGTCGCCCGGAAATTTTGGTGGAAGTTCCGCAAGCCCAATTGCGATCCCTGAATCTCACTCTTGGCGAGATCGCCCGGGCCATCGATCAATCCGCTCAGGACGTTCCCGCAGGAACGATGAAGACTTCGGGAGGGGATATTCTGCTGAAGACGACCGAACGTCGCTTTTTCGGCAGCGAGTTCGAGGAGATTCCTATCAAGAGCAATAATACGGGAACCGAGGTAAAGCTGGGGGACATCGCCAAAATCATCGATGGGTTCGAGGACAGCAATCAGGAGTCCTATTTTAACGGAAAGCCTACGATCACCCTGTCTGTATCCGCCTCGGAAAACCAGACTCCGATCGATGTAGCGGCGGCGGTCAACCGCTTCATAGAACAGGTTCGGCCGACCTTACCGCCGTCAGTAAATGTGGAAGTGCGCTACGACCGAACGGAAGACTACATGGAGCGTATTAATTTGCTCAAATATAATGGCACGCTCGGTCTCGTATTGGTGCTCATCGCCTTAGGATTTTTGCTGGAGTTGCGGGTGGCCTTCTGGACCGCGGTTGGGATCCCCGTTTCTATCCTGGGTTCGCTTATTTTGCTGCCTTTGATGAACGCCAGCGTGAATATGATATCCGTCTTTGGCTTCATCGTCACACTGGGAATCGTCGTCGACGATGCCGTGGTAGTGGGCGAGGATATCTTCCATAAAATCACGCAAGGCATGTCGCGGCTGGAAGCGGCGGTCGCGGGCGTGAAGGAAATGACGGTGCCGGTGATTTTCGCCGTGAGCACGAATATCATCGCATTTCTGCCCCTTTTCTTTGTGCCAGGGGAGAACGGCCGTTTTCTCAAGGTCCTTCCCGCGGTGATTATCGCTGTCTTCACTGTTTCCCTAGTCGAGGTGCTGCTGATTCTGCCGTCTCACTTGTCTTGGGGTAAAAAGAATGCTCGCAAAGACTCTATTATCGGTCGCTTCGATCAGGCTCAAACGCGATTGCGGTTGAAGCTAGACGATCTCATGGAGCGTTTCTACAAGCCGATACTGACGACGGCGATTCGCTTTCGCTATCTCACGATTGCTGTATTCACATCTTCATTGCTAATGATCATCGCCTATACGATGAGTGGGCGCGTGAACTTCACTTTCAATCCATCTATCGAGAATGACTACATTCAGGGTGAAATTGAGATGCCTACCGGTACGCCCGTAAGTCGCACCCGCGAGGTTGCCTTCATTGTCGAAGCCGCAGCCAAGCGAGCGATGGAGAAGGCGGGCGAAGAAGGCATTGTTCGCAACTACAACGTATCGGTGGCTCGAAGGAATAACAATGAGGCCAGCGTCGCCATCAAGCTAGTCCCTCAGAGCCTGCGGGAAATCACCGGGGAGGGATTCGTTGATCTCTGGAGGCAAGAGGTTCCGGAAATCCCGGACATAGAATCCTTGTTTTACGACTATCTCGTTGGTCCCGGCGGGGAAGCGGCGATCTTCATACAATTGGCCCATCCAGATGTGGATACGCTCAGGCATGCGGCGGAAGAATTGGGCAATGTGCTGGAGTTGTATCCAGGGGTTACCGACATTCGCAAGGGCTTTGGGCGGGAGATGCCGCAAATCAGTTTCGAGATAAAGCCTGCGGGGCAGGCCTTGGGGATTACGGCGCGGGATCTCGGTCAGCAAATTCGCAATTCCTTTTACGGAGCGGAAGCGCTTCGCCAGCCGCGCGATCGCGACGAGCTGCGCGTGATGGTGCGCCTCCCCGAATCCGACCGCCGATCTCTGAGTGGATTGGAAGGCCTTCTGATTAAAGGAAACAATGGAGCCGAGATTCCCATTAGCCAAGCAGCGGAAATTATCGAAACGACGGCGCCCGTGCGTATCGATCGGGTGGACGGTGGACGCGTAGTCAATGTTACTGCCAACGTCGTGACATCGGTAACCAACGGTAACAAGGTCCTAAAAGCTATGGAGAAGAAGGAGCTTCCAGATCTGATTAGCCGATTCCCGGGGTTGCGCTATACCTTTGAGGGAGAGCAGCGAGATCAGCGGGAAGCTACAGCCAGCTTGAGTGTCGGTTTGATCGCATCTTTATTCGCCATATTCGCGATTATGGCTTCCTTCTTGAGGAGCTACACTCAGTCGGTTATCGTTTTGCTGGCTATTCCCTGGGGTTTGGCGGGGGCCGTACTCGGGCACATACTGCTAGGTTTTGATCTCAGTATCTACAGTATCCTCGGCATGATCGCCTTGTGCGGCATGGTGGTGAATGGAGGATTCGTCATGGCTATGACTCGAAATCGCTACATGGATCGCGGCCAACCGGCCAACGTGGCCATCGTGCATGCGGCCCAGCGCCGTTTTCGACCGATTTTCCTTACCGGGGTAACCACCTTTCTTGGGTTGGGACCGATGATCTTCGAGACCAATGAACAAGCCTTGTTCTTGGTTCCTATGGCGATTTCGCTCGGACTAGGAACCTTGGCATCCTCAATTGTAGTGCTTATTCTGGTACCCGTAGCGTTTATCGTTATCGAGGAGATCAAAGGCATTACAGCGGGCGGCAAGGAAGAGGCTACACCCGAAGTCGAGCCTGAGCTGGCGGCCGCCTCTCTGAAGCAGAATATTCGATCCTGACCCACGCGACTACGCTTGTTTTATCGAGATAGTGGTGAGTTGGGTTCGACTGCGACTGCTAAGCCAGGCGGCGTCGCTGCTATTCTCGTTGTGGGCAGCCGAAACGACGGCCCAACCGCTAGGATCGCCAGTTAAAGATCAAGATGGCATGGTGGTTTCCGCCCACACTACCGCATCGGAGGCGGGGGTCGGTATTTTGAAACGCGGAGGAAACGCCGTGGATGCGGCGGTATCGACAGGATCTGCTCTAGCCGTTGTCTATTCGGTAGCCGGGAACCTAGGAGGTGGCGGCTGCATGGTAATCCGATTGCCGGATGGAAGGGAAACCGCCCTCGATTTTCGTAAAGTTGCCCCAGCCTCCTCCTTGCGAGATGTGTTTCTGGATGATGAAGGGGATTATGTTCCAGAGCGACACGCAGCGGCTACCTGGCATCAGGAGTTCCGGTTTCGGTGGCGGGACTGCTGAAGGCCCAAGAGGCGTTTGGAAATCTTTCTCGAAGATGGCATGAGACCAGCAATATAGTTGGCGAAGGAGGGATTCGACTTAACAGAGCGCCAAGCGAATCGGCTAAAAAGTTTTAGGGACAATTTCTCGCGGTACGCATCCACTGCCAAATATTTTACCAAGTCCCAGTCGAATTCGTGGCACGAAGCGGGCGAGCGTTTTATTCAGAAAGACCTCGCGGATACCTTGCTGACGATTCCCCGACTAGGATCCGAAAGATTCTACTAGGGAGGTTAGCGGATCTTATCGTCGCTGAAATGAATCGAGGCGGTGGGATCATAAGCGAGGATGAATTGGCTGAGTATGAGGCGGTTTTTCGTGAGCCAGCAGCAGGAAGCTACCGCGGGTATCGGGTGCTGTCCATAGCGCCTCCTTCCTCTGGAGGGATCGCCCTTTTGCGGCTCCTCAATGCTGTCGAACCCTGCTCTATTTCGAAAATGGGATATAGTTCCAGCCAGACGATCCACTTGATGGGCGAGGCGATGCGCCGGGTCTATGCGGATCGGGCCAAATGGCTTGGAGACACCGACTTTTATCCGGTGCCTGTGGCCGGACTCATTGAAAAGCGATACATGCACTCCCGCATGTCGGACCTTAATCCCGACCGGGCGGCGAATAGTAGCGATGTCGAGCATGGCGATCCATTCGCGGGCGAGCCAACAGAGACGACTCACTACTCAGCTTTGCCCAAGGACGTGCAGATGGGCTTAGAAGCTCGGGAATTAAATCTCGAAATGAGAGACGGCTAATCGGGCAGGGCCGACGGAGTTCTGGGTGGATACGGTGGCTCTTCCTTGTCAACGGATCCCTCGGGGCTTTCCGTCAGGCCAACGTTGAATACTGGCCGCGTTTTCCATGGTGGCGCCGCTCCTCGCGGTGAAGACGTTGCGATCGGATTTTAAAGTCGAAGCGCTTCAAATTTTTAAAAAAGCAATAATTGAGCGTCATTCCAAGGATGGCGTTTGTGATTTCGTGAGTCGCGTGTAAAGGGTAGACTCGTGAACTCTCACGAATTGGATTATCATTTGCATGGGGACGACATGCAAATGGTGGAGATCGAACTGGATCCGCAGGAAACGGTTGTTGCGGAGGCGGGATCCATGAACTGGATGGAGGAGGACACTGACTTTGAAACCAAGATGGGTGATAGCTCGGAGCCTGACAAAGGGGTGTTTGGCAAGCTGCTAGATATGGGAAAGCGGGTGCTGACGGCGGAGTCGCTTTTCCTTGCCCACTTCACCAATCGGGGGTTCCAGAAACGAAAAGTAGCGTTCGCGGCTCCTTATCGAGGCAAGATTATCCTGATTAATTTGGCCAAGATCGGTGGAGAGATCCTTTGCCAAAAAGACGCCTTTCTCTGCGTAGCTCTGGGGACGAATGTCAGCATCGCCTTCTGCAAGCGCATGGGGGCTGGGTTCTTTGGCGGAGAAGGATTCATTCTGGAACGCTTGTTGGGCGATGGATTGGCATTCCTTCATGCGGGTGGCACTGTCGTTAGGAAATAACTATATGGGGAAACCTTGCGTATCGATACGGGTTGTATTGTGGGCTTCTCGCGAGGAATCGACTACGATATCGAGCGGGTTGGCAATTTGAAGTCTATGTTATTCGGTGGAGAGGGAATTTTTTTGGCAACCCTCAGAGGAACTGGAGTCGTCTATTTGCAAAGCTTGCCGTTTTCGCGACTAGACGATCGAGTTATCCAGCGCGCCCCAACGCGCGGTGGAGATTCCAAAGGCGAAGGCTCCGTTCTAGGCGGCATTGGCCGCTTGCTCGATGGGGACAGGTAAATCTCGATTGTAAGGGTATTATTCGCATTGGGTATAACACCCCGAAGCTTGCCTAGGCTTTTTGGTAGGGAGGACCGTCTCGGTATTTCGTGTTCGAGTTTCGGAGGATCGAGACGATCCTCTCTGCCATTTTTCGAACTTTGGAGAACTGTTTTGCGGAATTCTCCCCGACCTTTTCGCACTAGTCTACTCCACCCGCGCCATGTGCCATTCGCGGAGGTGGCCGTCGGCGTGATGATTATCTCGGAAAACAAGGGAATCCCTGTCGGTTTCGATTTCGGTGATGATGAGCTGGCCCTCAAATAGTTCCGACAAGGCGAACTTAGTGGTTCGATGTATTTTGCCATCCACTATTTCGTATTCCATGAAACCGCCGCCTGCAGGTAGCTGCGACATAATTTCTTCCGGGGTCATATCGGCAAAGACCTTGTCGATAATGGGTCGGTCCTCTTTACCGCCCACTGTCATAATGTGGCGCTCCGTGATGACATAGTGGGTATTGCCAGGATCCGATGCCGTTTTTTCGTCGAGATCGATGACTTTGGTCACTCGCCAGACACCTTGAATTTGATCGCTCACGCTTCCTTTAGGAACGCAAGCAAGCAGGGCGATGGAGAGAGGTACGAATAGGAGATAGGGGGTATAGCGTTTCATGGTTAACTGTATTTTGGGTTTCACAGGGATGTCGTCTTTAGGCGACAGCAGGATCCCGCGTATTCGCGGGAGCAGGCCCCTAAATAGGGCTCTTTAGTCGGCGGATCTCAAGACCTGGCTTACCGAAATTTATAAGAAGTCCCGAGTTCATTTTGGATGCTTTGAGATAGTTTATCAGTTGGGCTTGGTGCTCTCCCAATAATTCGCGGACTGCTTTCAGCTCTATAATCAGTGTATTTTCCACGAGAATATCCGCAAAAAATTCCCCTACGCATTGTGATCGAAAATACACATCAATTGCTAGCTGAGCTTGGGACTCGAATCCTGCTTCTCTTAGAGCAATGATGAGAGCGTTTTCGTACACTTTTTATACAAAGCCTACACCGAGTTCATTTTGAACCGCAAAGCAGCAGCCAATTATATTTCTTCTGAGTTGTTCTAATTCCATTACTAGAAACAACCACCAAGGCGCTTTCGATACAATCTCAAAACCTGCTCCCACGGAAGTGGGATCTTGTTCGGCCCGTGATAGCGGGACGATCCCTGTTAAACTAAGATCTATCTATATTTCCCAACCTGGGCGGACGGGTTCTTTGATGTATTGGTCGGCTTCGGGTAGGCCGATAGCTTTCATATTCTTGGCATCCCAGCGAATCATGGCTCCTCCCATGCGTACGGATAAGACTCCGAGCAGGGCGATCTCCGTAAGGCGAGAAGCGTATTCAAAGTTTGAGCTCGCTTCAGGCCCGCCTTTGATAGCGTCGATCCAATCACGATGGTGTCCGGCGGTTCGTCGGATGGTTTTTTCCGGACGCTTGATAGAGCTTCTCAGCTCTTGAGGAAAAATGCGAGGTCCGCCACCGGCCCCGTCGCATTGTATGGTTCCTTTGGTGCCTTCGAAGAGCAGACCGCGCTTGGACAGTTGAAAACTGTCGGGGAAGGTTTCATGATGCCCAGGCCGGCCAGAACCGGCGTACCAGGTGATCTTCATGGCCTTCTGTTTGCCTTTGGCCTTGAAGTCGAAATAGCCGATTTCGCCGAAGGGAGCGATTTCCTCATTGCTCTGGCCGATTGGATAGATTTGCACAGTTTCCGGCTCCTTCAAATTATAAGCCCAAACGGTGGCGTCCATATCGTGGCAGGCGAAGTCGCCAATCGCTCCACAGCCGAATCGCCAAAAGTCGCGCCAAGTTACCGGCGTGTATTCCTTGTGGTAAGGCATCTCTTCCCGCGGTCCCAGCCAAAGGTCCCAATTAAATCCAACTGGGGGAACGGAGGTTCCTAATGGAAGTCCAGTTAGTCCGTTGGTCCAGCGCGTGGCGTGGCACCAGGAGTGTGATTCCTTCACCTCGCCGATGGCTCCGCCTCGCAGCAATTCGACCACTTGGCGGATCCCTTCCGAGCTGTGCCCCATGTTGCCCATTTGCGTAGCGACGCCGGTTTCTTTGGCGATCTCTGCAAGCTTGCGATTTTCCCAAAGATTATGAGCCAAGGGCTTTTCTACGTAGACGTGTTTTCCGGCTCGCATGGCATTGGCGGCTACGAAGGCATGGGTGTGATCTGGTGTAGCGCAAAGGATGGCATCGAGAGCGGATTCCTTTTCCAGCATTTCCCGAAAGTCGATGTACTCCGCCACTTTGAAGTTGGGGGTCTTCTCTTGGTAGTGCTCCTCTATGATATCTTTAACCGGCCCTCTTCCGGCTAGGGCTTTGTAATAAAAAGAATTGAGATCCCAATATTCAGCGGGATCGGCTATGGCGGTAACCTGCACATCCTCGAGCGGGAGCAGCTGGAGCGTGTTGTGGCGACCTTGGCCGCCGACACCAACGATTCCGACATTCACTTTCTCCGAGGGAGCTACGAAATTGGGGCCGCCTAAAACGTGGCGGGGAATGATGGTGGGGAAGGCGATCGCGGCAGTGGCTGCGGTGGCTGTTTTGACGAAATTGCGACGATGGGTCATTCGATTAGCATTTGGGTTGGGTTAGAGAAATTTGGCGTAGATACGCGAAGCCCGAAATTGAATTAAAATGAGTCTCAAGTCGAGCCCGTTGGCAAAGGTTTCGATCTGCGGACAACGTGGATGGGATTTTATCCTAGGAAGGGAGAACTGGCTTCATCCTCTGAAAAAAGTTGGGTGGAATCTTGTCGAACGGAGGACTGAGCGAGTCCTCCCTAACCGTAGATCCACGTTTCTTGTTCACCTAACAGGCTAGAAGCCTGCGCTACTTAATCGAAATCCTGCTTGGCCAAGCTAGTGGGGCGCTCCCTGTTTATGATTTGATTCTGATTGAGCGGTCTCCGAGATTCCTTAAGCACTATTCTACAGCTAGTTTGACACTTAAGATTTTTAGATAATCATCTTAGTGTTCTCAAAGTTTTTTTGCTCGGTAGCGAGTTCCCTCTCCCTGCTTTTCTAAAGATGCTTCTTAATTGTTTTAGGTATTGTTTCATAGTTTGCCTTCCTGTCACTGCGCTGGCGGTTACACGTACGATTCCTGACGATCCTGAGATTCCGGAGTACCGTTTGGAAAGAGGCTACAAGCCAAAACTCGATGCTGTCCGAGCGGAAAGGAAACCGAAGATAGACGCCTATTTCGATGACGAGGTTTGGCAGAAAGCTCCCGTTGGCGGTCCCATTATTCAGAACGTTCCGAGCGCCGGACGAGCGATGGACCAGCAAACTGAATTCAGGGTCGCCTACGATAGTAGCCATCTGTATGTCGCGATCTGGTGCTGGGATTCGGAGCCTGACAAAATCGTCGCCCGCTACATGCGCCGGGATGATGTTTTGAGGCCAGACGACTATGTGATTCTCGTCTTCGATACCTTCAATGACGAACGCAATGGCTATTGGTTCCGGTTCAATCCTAATGGGACGCGTCAGGATGGTATCATAAGCAACAATATCAATATTAACACGCAATGGGATGGTATTTGGGAAGTAAAGGCGCGGATTACTGAGGACGGCTGGGTAGCTGAAGCAGCCTTTCCACTGACCACATTTAGTTTCGATCCGAAAACAAGCGTTTGGGGGTTGAATGTTAGCCGAAGCATCAAGCGAAAGAATCAACGTGGCATTTGGGCCTCGCCAAGATCATCGATGCGTTCCTATTACGTAGCTGAGGCTGGAAAATTGCAGGGACTTAGCGATTTGAAGCAAGGCTTGGGACTGGAAATCAATCCCTACATATTGGGAACGCAGTCCGAAGACGCAATTACGGGCGCCGATGAGTTCGACTTCGAGTTGGGCGGAGATATTCGTTATCGCATTTCGCCGAAAATGGGAGCCACTTTGAGCTACAATACAGACTTTGCCGCGGCGGAAACGGATGCTCGGCAAGTTAATCTCACCCGTTTTTCTCTCTTCTTTCCTGAAAAGCGGAGGTTCTTTCTGGAAGATGCAGGCGTATTCAATTTTGGGGGCCTGGAAGGCCGATTTCGACGAGGGCAACGAACGACGCCTTCTTTTCTGCCTTACTTTAGCCGACGCATTGGATTAAACAGTAGCGGCCAGGTTGTCCCTCTTGTGGGGGCCTTCAAGGTGTCCGGCCGAGTTGGCGACTACGACATAGGGATGATCGATGCGTTTATCGATGATTCGGATACTTTGGATAGTCAGAACGTATTTATCGGACGGGTTTCGAAACAGGTCCTCGAGCAATCAACTGTAGGGGCCATTTTAACACACGGAGATCCTAACTCTGAATTCGGCAATCTAGTTTTCGGATCGGATTTCCGGTACCTTACTAACGACTTTTTAGGAAAATATAGGTTAGAGGCCAACGCCTACGCTATGGCATCCCGGTCCGATGATCCCAGCTTCGAGGATGGATTAGCGCCAAGTTTCGGAGGAAACTTCGTCTTGCCTGCTGACGAATTTGAAATCGATGCGGCGTTCATGCAACTGGATGACAATTTTAACCCGGCATTAGGTTTTGCCCCTCGCAAGGGTATCCGTCGCTATTCGACCACCTGGACTTATCAACCAAGACCGCAAGATATTCCATGGCTTCGCCAGTATGTTCTGACTTACGAAGGTGAATACATAACTAATCTTGATGACCAACTGGAATCCTCTCGGCACCTATTCACTCCCCTAAGCCTGGAGTTCGAAACATCGGATGAGATTTATTTCCAGTTTGAAAACGACTTCGATGCTCCGCTTGAAGATTTCACCGTTCTTAGTAGTGGCACTATACCTGCAGGCGACTATGAATGGAATCGCGGTATCTTGGGCTTTAAAACAGCGACGCAACGTATGCTAAGTATGACTTACGAGTATTCTTTCGGAAGCTTCTTCGATGGAGAACGCGATGAACACTCGGCCGAGTTCAGTTTCGTCCCATCTAAGCATTTTGGATTGGAGGTCGCATACACCCATCAAGACGTTCATCTCCCCAGCGCCGCGTTCGATATCGAGCTGACTTCGTTGACGGCTTTGGTAAATGTGACGCCGGATCTTACTTGGTCAAACCTGGCCCAATACGATACGATATCCGATACGATGGGAATTAACAGTCGACTGATCTGGGAGTATAAGCCAGGAAAGAAAATCTTCTTAGTGATTAATCAAACTTATTTGGACGAGCGTACAGGATTTGTACGCCAGCAAATGGATACAACTATTAAACTGAGTTCCATCTTCAGATTCTGACAGGATTTCAGGGTGGAAAATCCAAACCATGGGTTTCACGGATATTGCGG
>Ga0181578_10000996_pt1 | contig 27313 bp, 22 predicted proteins | sample 071ome_21_FD_148659 | JGI IMG/M metagenome (GOLD analysis project Ga0181578, IMG submission 148659) | Coastal salt marsh microbial communities from the Groves Creek Marsh, Skidaway Island, Georgia - 071401CT metaG (spades assembly) | ecosystem: Environmental > Aquatic > Marine > Intertidal zone... | reverse complement strand
CAGTGCGCGATACGCCTGTACCAGAGCCTCTAATGGGTTTGACCAGGCGATGAGCTCGTCGTTGTGACCAGTCACGTAGCGGTCGACCGCGGCGTAGGTCAGTTTGGCACGTGATCGTACTGACGCCTTCATGAACTCGTACTCGGCAACGCGGCCATCATCGGTTACCAACATTTTGCATACCAATGCCGGACGGATCGTATCTTCACTCAGGGCACACAGGTCTCGACTAATGCCCTCGGGCAGCATCGGGATAACATCGCCATGAAAGTAGACCGACGTTCCCCGGGCTAAGAGCGCTTTTTCCACCGCGTCGTTACCGTCCAGATAGGCGGTCGGGTCAGCGATTGCGACATAAAGGGTCCAGCCGCTGCTGGTTACCTCTGCATACAGGGCATCATCGATGTCTACGGTGCGCGCTGAGTCAATTGACACAAAGGAGAGGTGAGTCAAATCAACCCGATCCTGCTCGTCGAGCGGCGATCGGCTGGCTGCGTAGTCCGTCAGAATTTTTGCCTCTTTGTCAGACCACTCCCAGGGAATACCGACCCGAGTCGCGCAGTAGCGGTTTTCGATGCCAGGTGTTTGTTCATTGCCGAGAAGCTGCAGGACTTTTGCTGAGGGTTTTCCATCTTTTATCGGATGACGGAGAACTGCGCACTCAACAAGATCGCCGGCTTTTGCGCCGTTGCGTGCGTGAGGCGGAATAAAAAGCCACCGACTTAGATTGTGCAAATCGGGTTCGACGAAAACTGCTTTACCCTTGGTTACGATTTTCCCGACAAAGCGATCCAGAGGTGATTCAACGAGGCGTTCTATCTCAGCGACAGTTCGGCCCTCTTTGGCCTTTCCTTTTGCTTTTCTGTCTCTGTTGGGTGCGGGTCGAATGCAGATGCCGACCCTGTCTCCTGGCAGCACCTTTAACATTTCGTCCGGGGGAATAAAGATTTCACGGCCATCATCAACCACCGCAAACCCATAGCGATTCTGCGTGCCTTTGACGGTGGCTTCAGCCTGCTCTTTTTGGGCTTCGATCTCTTGTTTGAGCCCCTGCAACTGAGCCATTGCATCGTTGTTCAGCATGGCCGCGTGGAACTCCTGACAACCTGTGACTGGCGAGGCGATCGAAGAGTTAACCTGATCGCTTCTTTTTAATGTGGACGTACATGCTAGCGAAAAAGACATCGGCTGTCAGCGACAACTTGTCCTGCTTGGCAGATTTCGCCAACCGCATTGACAGCCGCCAAGCTGAGAGGTTTACTGGAAGCAGAGCCGAAAAGGATTGAGTAGGACATACGTCGTTGACGAAGCGAGCTAATCCGGAAGGATTTTTGCCGACAAGTATCAAGCTGCTGTGCGCCAACAGTTCTTTGAGGCGGTCACCGGCGTCGATCAAGCTCCCCCCAGAATCCAGGTCGACATCCCTGCGACTTCATAACGCCCTGTTATTTCACGTAAAACCCAGAGGTCCTGTGTATGGAAGCTAGCGCTGCTGTTCGTCTTGATATGCCAGCTGCAAACCCCGCTAACAAGAAAATCTACGTGTTGGATACCAATGTGCTCCTTCACGACCCAACGGCTGTTGCGGCCTTTGCCGAGCACCATGTGGTGATTCCGATGACGGTCCTTGAAGAGCTTGATCACATCAAAGATCGACGGGATAAAACGGTGAGTCGTGAAGCGCGGATTGCCATCCAGATGATCGACAAGGTCGTTGGTTCATCAGGCCCTGCTGAAATTCAGTCGGGAGTCGACATTCCCGGTTCAAATCTCAACGGCCCCCTGGGCACCTTGGCGATCTATCCGGATCAATTGCTGCAGGACGAGGGTGAAATTCCCTTTCTCGACGCGACTCAGGATCAAGCCAATGACAACCGTATTATCAATGTAGCACTCCGCTTGCAGTCCGAGTGCGCCGAGTCTGTTGTGTGCCTCGTTACCAAAGATATCAACATGAGGATCAAGGCCAAGGGTTCAGGTCTCAATAATGTCGAGGATTATCTCCACGATCGGGTCCTCGATGACATTGACCTGCTGGCGACGGGCTATGAGCATGTGGAAGGCGACTTTTGGGCTACCGTTTCCGAGGTGGATACCATTCGGGAAGACAATGTGACGCTTCACCGTGTGCCGCGAGAATCCCTTTCTGCGAGTTACCCCAATCAATTTGTTTATGACGATCAGGACTTTCTGGCTTATGTAAAACGCCTGGATGATGACTACGCGTATCTTCGCGTCGACAGCCGTGACAATCTTCTCAATCAGCGTTTCTGGGGTCTTGCGCCGCGTAATCTAGAGCAGGCCATGGCGATGCGGTTGCTCGATGACGACGATATAGACATGACGGTCATGACCGGCCCGGCCGGTTCCGGTAAAACCCTCCTTGCCCTGGCTTACGGATTGCACGCCATCCTCGAGCAGAAGAAATACTCAAAGCTTATCGTGGCAAGATCGACGCCGCCAATTGCCGAGGACATCGGCTTTCTCCCCGGAACTGAAGAGGAAAAGATGGCGCCTTGGCTGGCAGCATTCGACGATAATCTGGAAATACTTCACGGGGGTGATGAGTGTGCCGGGGGCAGCATTGACTACGTGAAGGAGCGCGCCAACATCCAGTTTAAGTCCCTCAATTTCATGCGGGGACGTTCCTTCAACAATGCCTACATCATCATCGATGAAGCGCAGGGACTGACTCAGTTCCAGCTCAAGTCAATCATCAGCCGTGTAGGCGCAGATTCAAAAATCGTCGTGCTGGGCAATTTGGCTCAAATCGATAACAAGTATATCTCGCCACTAACATCGGGTTTGACCTACCTGGTTGAGCGGGTCAAGGCCTACCCCCACGCAGGCATTATGTTTATCAATGGCATTGTTCGCTCTCGCCTCGCAGCCTTCGCGGAGGAAAACCTGTAACTGGCGTTTGAAGCCTAATAGGCGAGGGCGGCGTTTACCTTTATAGGGTCGCCCGACTCCACTGCCCAGGAGACGTCCTGTTGATCCGAGAGCATCACCACGGTCGAGCCGAGAAAGAAACGTCCGATCTCATCCCCCGCTGCAAAAGCGGGTCCCTGTCCGTCTTCCCAACCTCGATCGCGAATGGTTTTCGGCGCGGGGGATTCCACGCCACCCCATACGGTTTCGATCCCCGCAACGATGATTGCACCGACGAGCACCAGCACAATTGGGCCCTCCTCGGTGGAGAAATAGCACACCAGGCGTTCGTTGCGTGCAAACAAGTTGTTCACACCGTTGGTGGTGGATTGATTGACTGCAAATAAGTCCCCCGGAACATAGCGGGTCCACTGTAGCTGCCCAGCGATCGGCATGTGAATGCGATGGTAGTCTCGCGGAGATAGATAGACGGTCGCGAAGCTGCCGTCGGCAAAAGTGGCTGCTTCTTCCTCAGTGCCGGCGAGAAGTGACTGAACGTTGAACCAGCGGCCTTTCGCCTGAATCATCGCGCCCGATTCGATGTTGCCTCGCTGGCTGAGCGCTCCATCAGCGGGGCTTACCCAGCGGGATGTCGCCAGAGGACGCGCGTCAGCTTCCAAAGCCCGGGTAAAAAAATGGTTAAAGTGATCAAAGGCAGCGGGATCTTTCACCTGTGCTTCGTCGAGACTGATGCCATAGCTCCACATAAAAATCTTGATCAGCAGTGTCTTCAACCAGGCGGGATATTGCATAAAGGCCAAAACGCCAATTGCTCTGGAGATCAGGTGTTGTGGTAAGAGCGCCTGTAAGGCAGTGAAAAGTGTCATGAATTGCGTCGTTGCCAAAGAAGTTTGTCTGGTAGTGTAATGGCTGGAGCGCGCTTTGTGGTCAATGGTCTAGAGGGAGCGGTTGGGCGCTAATGCCATCCAATGACAAAGATGACGGGGACCCAACAGAAGAGGACCGGGGTCTGGAGATGGGTGATGGAATCTAACGGAGTCTTTTCAAATGCGGTGCGATGGCTCTGTGTGGCTATCGTTTTCGGGGCAGGCAGTGCCCATGCCAATGCCGCCACCAATCAGGCATTGTCAGCAGAACGCCCAAGCCTTGAGCACCAAGAGCTTATTGTTGAATCCTTTGGGCCCTCCAGCCAAGCGCCTTTATTGCAGCTCGCTCAGGCCGGCGAAGAGTCTGGCTCTGAGGCATCAGGGATAGCCGACACCAGTGTTCCCGGGACTGACTCTGATGAGGGACAGGTAGCGGGTGACGTTGACGTTCCCCCAGATGGACAGACAGTAAGTCAACAGGAGGAAGAAGGAGAGACATGGCTGGACTCGGGGCACGGCTACGTGACAGCAAAAGCAGACGATTTAACGCGCTGGTTTGATAGTTATTTTGGCAGTACCGAGGCGGATCAGAATGTCGCTTCTTCTCGTCTAAGGGTTCGGGTGACGGCGGAAGAAGATGAGCGTGAGGGCACTAATTTCAGGGTTTCGTTAGGGGGTAAGGTAAACCTGCCTCAGATTTCCAAGCGGCTCGACCTCGTGTTCAGGGGGGATGACCCCGCCGATGATATTAATGGTCAAGAGGACCTGTCACAGTCTCCGGTGGCCCTGCAGCTGCAGGTCGGTAAGCGCGAGGAAACACGCCATCGGTTTGACCTAACGCTGGGTGTCGGCTCTGGTGGACCCAAGCCGGGAGCACGCTATCGGTACGCGATTGACTTCAACGACAGGAACAGCCTGCAATTTACCGAGCGGGTACAGTATGAGTTCGACGACGGTGTGATCAGCACTTCTCGTCTGGTACTAGACCATCAGTTGGCCAACGACGCCTTGCTACGGAGCTACAGTCGTGTGCTTTGGGGAGAGGCTACCGACGGCGTTGAGGCCAGCTCGTCGCTGCAGTGGATCAAGTTTTGGCAACGGCGGCCGCCAACTTCACGCGGCACAGACGAGAGAGGCCTGATGGTTTACGGCGAAGTGTCCGGGCAAACGGAGCCCTATGAGTATGTATCCAATTATCGGGTGGGGTTTCGTTATCGCCGGCAAACTTATCGAAGGTATTTGTTCCTCGAATTTGAACCCAGTTATAACTGGCGGGTTGACGAGCCCTATGACGAGCGGGCCAGGGCATGGAGGATCGAGCTGCGCTTCGAGTTTTTGCTCTTCGATGACCTCCGCCGGGACAAAGGCTGATTCTGTCGTTACCGCGATATTTGTGGCTACGGCGCCTGTTGTTCGGTGATCAGCCTGAAACTGTCAAATCGCTCCCGGCGGATCATCCCTCCATCCAATGCTTTCAAAATCGCACAGTCGGTCTCGTGCTCGTGACGGCAATCCCGGAAGCGGCACTGACCCAAAAATGGTCTGAATTCAATGAAAGCGTTGGCGATTTCTGCCGCGGGCAGGTGGGCGAGCTGAAACTCGCGTATACCCGGGCTGTCGATCAGCTTTGCCCCATTGGGCAGGTGGTACAGCTCCGCAGTGGTGGTTGTGTGACGGCCCTTGTCCGCGCCCAACGATAGTGCACCGACGCGGATATCCTCGCTTCGGCTGTCTGCGGATGGCAGTAGGCGTTGCACCAGTGACGACTTTCCGACCCCCGACTGCCCTACAAGGACAGCAGTTTGTTCGGCCATAAGCGGGTGGAGTTGGCGCGCGTCGGGATCGGACTCTCTATCGGTGTGAGTGACCGAGTACCCAAGGTTTTCATAGGTCTTTGCGATCTGCCCAAGTGCCTCTCTTTCAGTGTCCAAATCCCCCTTGTTCACCACCAGCACGGGTCGAATGCCCGCGTGTTCTGCGGCCACCAAATAGCGATCAATTAAATTGGTATGAGGCGGAGGGACCACGGCGATAACGATCAGCATCACGTCCACGTTAGCGGCGATGGGCTTTAGATCGCCGCGGGGGTTGACTCGGGTGAGCACCGTGTGGCGCGCCTCAACGGCCGCTATTACACCTTCGTGTTCGCTGGTTTGCCAGGCAACTCGATCTCCGGCCACCACATTATCAATGTGCGGCCGGATAAAGCACTGCCGGTGCTCGCCGGAAAGGCTGTCCTCAACAAGCGCTCGTTGGCCGTAGCGGGCGATGACGAGCCCTCCATTCAGTTCGCCGGAGAGGTCGCCGGTATTTTCGAGCCGCCTCTCCTGGGCGGCGGAAATTCGCCGCGACTGCTGCTGACTGATTCGTCTTTTTGCCATCGCTCCAGTGTACTCCGCTCCGACAATCGATGGGTGATTTCTGTGACTCAGGCTTTGGTAGACTGCAGGCCACGGCGAGGAGAAGCGAATGGTAGATGAGCGCAACTTGATCTGGGTTGATATGGAAATGACCGGACTGATCCCTGAGCAGCATCGCGTTATTGAGATCGCGACGATTGTGACCGATGGTGACCTGAATGAACTGGCGCAAGGACCAGTCATCGCGATCCATCAGGCGGACGCGGCGCTCGACATTATGGATGAATGGAATACCACTCATCATAACGCGTCGGGGTTGGTCTCCCGGGTCCGAGAGAGTGGGGTTGACGAAGCCGAGGCTGCACGCCAGACACTCGACTTTCTCGCCGACTGGGTGCCCGCGGGCGTGTCTCCCATGTGTGGCAACTCGATTTGTCAGGATCGGCGATTCATGGCTCGGCACTTGCCGACCCTTGAGGCTTATTTCCACTATCGGAATCTTGACGTTTCAACACTGAAAATACTTGCTCAACGCTGGCGACCAGACCTGCCTGGCTTGAACAAAAAAACCGCGCACCTGGCGCTCGATGACATCAAGGAGTCAATCGAGGAGCTTCGCTACTATCGCGAGTACTTTTTACGCACCACCGCCCAGACTTGACTGCTGTTGGTCAAGGGCCCATGCAACGTGCTCGCGAACCAGCGCTGAAGGATCGTCATGCCGAGCCTTCAGGGCCGCGATAGCGCTCGCGCTGTCTTCGGAATTACCGAGAGCGATAGCAATATTGCGTAACCATCGCTCATAGCCGATACGGCGAATTGGTGATCCTTCGGTTCGCTGGTCGAAGTCCTCTGAGGTCCAGGCGAAAAGGTCGACGAGGGTGCTGTTATCGAGATCATGCCTCGGGGCAAAGTCGGTCTCTCTACTGAGCTGGGCGAATTTGTTCCAAGGACAAACCAGCTGGCAGTCATCGCAACCGTAAATCCGGTTGCCCATCAGAGGTCTGAGTTCCGGGTCGATGCTTCCCTTGTGTTCGATGGTGAGATAGGAAATACAGCGCCGGGCATCGAGAACGAAGGGGGCGACAAAGGCATTGGTAGGGCAGACCTCGAGGCAGGCTGAGCAGCTCCCACAGTGCTTTTCCGTCTTTGGGGCATCTGTGGGGAAGGGAAGGTCAGTGTAAATCTCGCCGAGGAAAAACCACGAACCGGCCTTTTCATTGATAAGCATGGTGTTTTTGGCGATCCAGCCCAGTCCGCCGTTCTCGGCAAGGGCCCGTTCCAGAACCGGGGCACTGTCGACAAAGGCCCGATACTGACCGCCAGCAAGTTCCCTTTCAATCCGCTTGGCCAAGTCAGCGAGCCTACGCCTGACAAGCTTGTGGTAATCCCTACCCAGTGCATAGCGTGACACATAGCCACGCGTTGAATCCCGGAGGACGGCGTCGGGGTCTGAGGACGCTGGGTAGTAGTCCATGCGCAGGGTCAATACGCTACAGGTTCCGGGGATAAGCTCCTCGGGTCGCGAGCGAGCCGTGCCATGACGGGCCATATACTCCATTTCGCCGTGATAGCCAGCGTCGAGCCATTTTTGCAGGTAGCTCTCGTGTTGGCTCAGATCGATCCCGGTTACGCCAAGCTGCTGGAAGCCAAGTTCTTCTGCCCAGCCCTGAAGGGTATCTCTCAGGGCAGCGAGGTCGCGGTCTTGGATGGAATCTGAACGTGCCATGAGGCCATTGTGACAGACTCGCGTGCCGAGTTCTTACAGGCATTATCTGTCAGCGAGTCACCCGCGCGTTTCGAGAGGAGGTCAACAAAATGGGAGGGGCGTGCGGGTTAAAATCGGCGCGCTGATCTGACTCGCCCGCCTTCAGTCGAGGTAAACTAGATTCATGGAGCCCGACACTGACTTTACACAGACCCGGTATCTGTCCAACGAGGAGGCAACCCTCACATTAGGGGCGGAGATGTCGGGAGTGCTGGAAAAACCGGCACTGGTGTTTCTGGAGGGGGACCTCGGTGCCGGTAAAACAACCCTGAGCCGCGGTTTGCTGCGAGGTCTCGGCCACGAGGGTGGTGTGAAAAGCCCGACTTACACACTGGTGGAGCCTTACGCCCTCGATGGGGTGACCGTATTTCATTTTGATCTCTATCGCCTCTCGGATGGGGCCGAGCTAGCGTATCTCGGCCTGGATGATTACTTTGCTACACCGTCAATCTTGTTGGTTGAGTGGCCCGAGCGGGGGGCGGGTTGGCTGGGGAGACCCGACTGGCGGGTGACCCTGTCACCTGACGGCGAAGGTCGGCAGGTGACTCTGAGGGCGATGAGCTCGCGAGGGCTTGACTGGCTTAATCGATTAGAGCAGCGGTCTAATCGTGACGGTTGAGCACCGGCTGGCCCGAAAGGTGGCGAGCAAGAGTGGCGTCGCGTCGACAGTCACTTGCGGGATGGTGCGTCAGACCGCAACATAGTCCGGCATACCATCGGTTTCGACGAGGGATACATATTGCAGGCCTCAACAATCACTGTTGGTAACGTGATAGCAATAGTGTTGCTTGGTCTGGTTGCCCTCGTCCCGCCGCCATCTCTGGCGACTGAGGTCATTGATGTGCGGTTGTGGCGGGCACCTGACCATACCCGGGTGGTATTTGATCTCTCTGACGCTATCAAACACTCAATTATACAGCTCGATAACCCGACACGTGTTGTTGTGGATATCAACGACGTTCGATTGAGAGGCGCACTCAGCGACCTGCCACTGGAAAATACGCCGATAGACCGGGTGAGGTCGGGAATCCGAAAGGGCAACGACCTTCGCATTGTGTTTGATCTGCGTGCCAAGGTGACGCCGAAAAGTTTTGCTCTTGATCCCAACGAGCGAACTGGTCATCGACTGGTGCTCGATCTTTTTGATGATGCCCCCACGAAGACTGAACAGCCTGAGATCCAGGCGGGCCTGACGCCTGCGACAAAAAGCGTGGAGGAATTAGACGACAGGCGAGACATTATCGTTGCTATCGATGCCGGTCATGGTGGCGAGGATCCGGGAGCCTCGGGCCCGAAGAAGCTGCGTGAGAAGGATGTGGTTCTCAATATCGCGCGCAAGCTGCATACCCGTCTCGCCAAGACGCCCGGCTTCAAGCCCGTCATGATTCGTGATGGAGATTATTATGTGAGTCTTCGTGGCCGCCGGGATTTGGCACGTAAGGCCCAGGCCGATCTTTTTGTGTCGATTCACGCCGATGCCTTCAATCAGGCATCGGCCAATGGCGCCTCGGTCTACGTGCTATCGACCCGAGGGGCTACGTCAACGGCGGCGCAGTATCTGGCAGACCGCGAAAACGCGGCGGACCTGGTGGGTGGGGTACGACTCTCCGACAAGGATGACGTGCTGGCTGGGGTGCTGACTGACTTGTCGATGACCGCCACGCTGGATACCAGCTTAAGTCTGGGACGGGATGTGCTCCGGGAGGTCGACAAGATTGCGAAGCTGCACAAGCGTAAAGTCGAGCAAGCGGGATTTGCCGTGCTGAAGAGTCCCGATATCCCGTCGATTTTGGTTGAGACGGGGTTTATCTCTAACCCCGGTGAGGCGCAGAAGCTGGCGACCAGTGTTTATCAGGACAAAATGGCACGGGCAATACAGGTGGGCATAGAGGACTGGTTCATGACCCATCCCCCCGCGGGAACCCTGTTGGCCTGGCAGCGGAGTCAGCGTACCCGCGAATATGTCATCGTAAGTGGTGATACCCTGTCGGAAATAGCAGAGCGCCATAGAGTGAGTGTAAGTTCCTTAAAGTCTAGCAATGGGCTCAAAAGCAATACGATCCGGGTCGGTCAAAAACTGATCATTCCAGACGCCTGATGCCAGTCAACAGAATCAAATCCCTGGATGCCAGACTGGCCAATCAAATTGCGGCCGGTGAGGTGGTTGAACGCCCCGCGTCGGTGGTTAAAGAGGCACTTGAAAACAGCATTGACGCTGGCGCTACCCGCATCGAGATCGATATTGATGCCGGCGGTTCAAAGCTCATTCGTATTCGCGACAACGGTGCGGGTATTCAGTCTGATGACCTCAGTCTTGCTCTTGCACGCCACGCCACGTCTAAAATCGTGTCGATTGATGATCTCGAGGCGGTTGCGACGCTCGGTTTTAGAGGAGAGGCTCTGGCGTCAATCGCGTCAGTGGCTCGCCTGTCGCTGACATCAAATAGCGACACCAATCCAAGTGACGGGATGTCTGCCACCAGCGAGGGGCGAGACATGACGGTCTCCCTGAAACCGGCACCCCATCCCAGGGGCACGTCCCTAGAGGTGCGTGATCTTTTCTACAACACCCCCGCACGGCGCAAGTTTTTACGGACCGAAAAAACCGAATTCGGGCATATCGAAGAGGTCGTCAAACGACAGGCGCTGTCTCGGCCCGATATCGCTTTTCAGCTTCGCCACAACGGTCGGTCAATTCTGAATCTGGTGGCCTGCCCCGAGGGGCAAAGCGTCGCCCATCGGGTGGTCGGCGTGTGCGGCCATCCCTTTATGGAGCAAGCGGTATCGGTGGAGCGTGTCGCCGGAGACCTGGCACTTCGAGGCTGGGTCGGATTACCGACCTTTTCTCGCAGTCAGACTGACCTCCAGTATTTCTTCGTCAATGGCCGCGTCATCCGCGACAAGCTCGTCGCGCATGCCATTAAGCAGGCCTACAGGGATGTTCTTTTTCATGGACGACATCCGGCCTTTGTTCTGTTTCTGGATCTCGATCCGGCGCGGGTGGATGTCAATGTTCATCCAACAAAACACGAGGTCAGATTTCGGGACGGGCGAGAAATCCACGGATTTATTTTTAGCACGCTTAATCGTGCCCTGGCAGATGTGAGACCTGAGACGCCGGATAACGGTGCAACGGCAATGTCCGGTATGACTTCTGAAACGGAAACGGCACCTTGGCAGCCCTCACTTTCGATGGCGGCGGGTGCGGCCAGGGGTGATACAAGTCAGGACTTGGGTGCTCAGACTGCTGCTCTTCAGAAACTTTACGCGACCAACGCAGCAGCTGTTTCACACAGCATGGATCGAGGTGCTTTCGGGCCGGGGAGCGACAGCGGAGCCGGCGAGCTGGGTGTCGCAGAAGGGGCTGAGCCTAGCGGTGATATTCCTCCTTTGGGCTTTGCTTTGGCTCAGGTACACGGTGTTTTTATTCTCGCCCAGAATGTTGCGGGCATGGTGCTGGTTGATATGCACGCGGCCCACGAGCGCATCACCTACGAGCGGCTCAAGCAAATGCGTGATGAAACAGGAATCCGTCGCCAGCCCTTGCTTGTGCCCCAGACGATTGCGGTTTCCAGCAAGGAGGTTGCGATCGCACTCGAATTGCAGGGTTCGTTACTTGAACTGGGTCTGGTCGTCGATGCGGCAGGCGAGGAACAGCTGGTGATTCGGGAGATTCCCATCGCTCTCGCTGGTGGCGACGTGGAAACACTGGCCCGTGATGTGTTGTCAGATCTCCTGACCTTTGGCAGTTCGGACCGCCTCACGGCCCACATGGACGAGATCTTGTCCAAGATGGCCTGCCATGGATCGGTCCGGGCAAATCGTCGACTCACCCTGCCCGAGATGAATGCTCTGCTTAGGGCGATGGAGGTTACCGAGCGATCGGGGCAATGCAATCATGGTCGCCCCACCTGGGTGCAGTTGACCATGGCAGAACTCGATAAGCTGTTTCTTCGGGGTCAGTAGATGATCAATCTTCCGCTGTTGTGTGTGATGGGCCCGACAGCGGCTGGCAAGACCGCGTTCGCAATAGAGCTTGCCGAGAGTTTGGGAGGCGAGCTGATCTCCGTAGACTCAGCTCTGGTCTATCGGGGCTTAGCCATCGGTGCTGCGCAACCTGATTATCCCCATCACCTCATTGACATTCGAGATCCTTCGGAGCCTTACAGCGCCGCTGATTTTGCCCGTGATGCGGCAGAGGCAATTGCAGACATTAGAGCCCGTGGCCGGTTACCCATTCTGGTTGGCGGAACTCTGCTGTACTTTCGGGCCTTGCTTCAGGGGTTTGACGCTATTCCAGCGACCCGGCCCGAGGTGCGAGTCGATATAGAAGAGGAGGCGGCGCGATCGGGTTGGCCCGCGCTCCATGCGAAGCTAGCCGAGGTGGATCCGGTGCTGGCGGCCCGGCTCCATCCGAACCACAGTCAGCGCATAGGTCGCGGTCTGGAAGTGTGGAGAATGACGGGTAGGCCCCTCAGTAGTTGGCAGGAAGGCAACTTGTCTCCGGCGGTAGATGGCGAGGCCATTCCATTGGTTATTGCGCCTCGCTCTAGGGAGGAGCTTCACGGGCGGATAGCACGTCGGTTTGATGACATGCTCTCCGAGGGGTTTCTCGAGGAAGTCGAGGCGCTTTACCGGCGCGGAGACCTGACGCCCGACTTGCCGGCGATTCGGGCGGTGGGTTATCGGCAAATGTGGCGGTACGTCGCAGGCGAAACAAATTTAGAGACCGCTCGAGAGGCGGGTATTGCAGCGACGCGGCAACTGGCAAAGCGACAGCTCACGGGTCTGAGGCGCTGGCCTGACGCACTCTGGTTGTTAACCGGTCCGGACCTGCAGTTATCAGAAGTCAAAACAGCCTCTGAGGGGCGGTTGCTTGCACTTGCACGCACTATCGATACAACCCTAATCAAAGGGGAACAGGTTTTTTCGCGACCAAGCCATAGCTTTTCGCGTCAAATTGGCGAAATTTTGCGGAACTTAGTCGCCAACGGTAACAACTAACATTAAACTAGCGGGCCGTCAGTGGTTTGGCGGAGCGGTTTTTGTCGCCTCGTTTTTTGCGACGTTTGTTACCAGTAACAAGGAGTTGTCATGTCAAAAGGGCAAACATTACAAGACCCTTACCTGAACGCGCTGCGGAAAGAGCGTGTCCCGGTCTCTATTTATCTCGTCAACGGCATCAAGCTACAGGGCCAGATCGAGTCATTCGATCAATTTGTAGTTTTGCTGAAGAACACGGTGTCACAAATGGTTTACAAGCACGCCATTTCCACCGTCGTCCCATCGCGCAACGTGCGCATACCGATGCCATCGGAAGACGAGGGCGTCGCTGAAAGCGAGTAATTCCTCACCAACACAGCTGTTTGAACGGCACGAGGGGGGTGAGCGAACCCTCCTGGTGCAGTTGCGGCTGGACGATGGGCAGCCACCCTTGGATACGCGGGAGTTCGAGGAGCTGGTGATTTCCGCAGGCGGAGAACCCGTGGGTTTTGTGACCGGTCATCGACGCTCACCCGCAGCCAAATTTTTTGTGGGAGAGGGAAAGCTCGATGAAATTCGGGCCGCCAAAGAGGCCTCCGAGGCGGATTTGGTGGTGTTTAATCACCCTTTATCCCCAAGCCAGGAGCGCAACCTGGAGCAGGCCCTGTGTTGTCGCGTGATTGCGCGCACTGGCTTGATTCTCGATATTTTTGCTCAGCGAGCGCGGACCCATGAGGGCAAGCTGCAGGTAGAGCTGGCGCAGCTGCAACATATGAGCACGCGGTTGGTTCGTGGCTGGACTCACCTTGAGCGTCAGAAAGGCGGGATTGGTCTGCGTGGTCCCGGCGAAACCCAGTTGGAGACCGACCGACGGCTGCTTCGTGCCCGAATTCGATCGATTGAGACGCGGCTGGACAAGGTGCGTGCCCAGCGGGCCCAAAGTCGCCGGGCCCGGGAGCGCGCAGAGATTCCCCTGGTATCCATTGTTGGTTACACCAACGCGGGCAAATCGACTCTGTTCAATCAGGTGACGGCCGCCACGGTCTATGCCGCGGATCAGTTGTTTGCCACGCTTGATCCCACCCTCAGACGGCTGGATATCGATCACCTGGGTCAAATTGTGTTGGCCGACACCGTAGGCTTTATTTCCCATCTTCCCCACGCTCTGGTGGATGCCTTCAAGGCAACCCTCGAAGAGACGCTCAATGCGGACTTGCTCTTGCATGTCATTGATGTGGCGGCGGAGGATCGGGATACGTTAATCGGTGAGGTAGAGAATGTGCTCGATGAAATTGGTGCCAGCGACCTGCCTCAGCTGCGGGTGTTTAATAAAGTCGACCTGCTAGAGCAGCCCCCGCGACTGTTGCGAGATGAACAAGGCGTCCCGCAGGCGGTTTACCTGTCAGCCAGGGATGCCGCGGGTCTGGATCTATTGGAGCAGGCGCTGCGGGAGCGCCTGCAAAGCAGTATCTTCGAGGGAGACATTGAGCTTGCACCCGCACAGGGGAGGTTGCGGGCAGCGCTTTTTGCGATCGGGGCGGTCACTGCTGAGGCCTTTACCGATAGCGGTGGCTGCGTTTTATCCATTCGGTTACCAGAAAAAGAATGGCAACGCTTGCAACATCAACACTGAGACCCCATCTCGTTAGGCGGCGGGACGCAATTTTGCTAGACTCTCCTCATCAACTCATAAGGAATCTCTGATGTCTTGGAATGAACCCGGGGGCGGCAACAACGGGCCCCGCGATCCATGGGGTGGTAACAATCAGGGACCCCCTGATCTCGATGAAGCCCTGAAAAAACTTCAACAGCGCCTGGGCGGATTCTTTGGCGGCCGCGGCACTGGAGGTGGCGGTAGTGCTGGCGCTGGCGGCGGTTTGTCCGGGGCGTTACTGGGCGTCGTTGCGGCAGGCGCGATTACCGTGTGGGCGCTGATGGGCTTTTATCAGCTGGATGAGCAGGAGCGGGCGATCGTGCTCCGCTTCGGCGAATATCAGGGCACCATGCAGCCCGGTTTGCAGTGGAATCCACCTTTGATTGACGAGGTCATCAAGGTGAATACCACCAAAATCCGGGCGGCGCAGGTTCGAGAGGTAATGCTCACTCAGGACGAGAATATCGTCGAAGTGACTATGTCCCTCCAGTATTTTATCGAAAATCCAGAGAAGTTCGTGCTCGAGGTTCGTGATCCCGAGGTTTCGTTACAGCACGCGGCGCAAAGCGCATTGCGACACGTGGTCGGTGATAGCACGATGGATCTTGTGCTGACTGAAGGGCGAGCGGCGCTGGCAATCGACGTGAGAGATCGTCTGCAGGGATATCTCGATTCCTACGGCACGGGCATTCGCCTCAACAAAATCAATATTGATGAGTCCAAGCCCCCGGCTCAGGTGCAGGGCGCGTTCGATGACGTGATCAAGGCCCGTGAGGACGAGGAGCGAGTCAAAAACGAAGCTCAATCCTACGCTAACGGCATCGTGCCCGAGGCTCGGGGCCGCGCCCAGCGCGCGCTTGAAGAGGCGACCGCTTACCGACAGCAGGTCACTGCTCAGGCGGAAGGTGAGGCTTCGCGGTTTAGTCAGCTATTGGAGGAATATGCCAAAGCCCCTGACGTTACTCGTGAACGGCTTTATCTTGATGCCATGCAGGACGTGATGTCGAGCACGGGCAAGGTGCTGGTCGATGTGGAGGGAGGCAACAACATGATGTACCTTCCCCTCGATAAGCTGGCGCCCTCGAAGGCAGGCACCGCTGCCTCGGGTAGCTCGCGCTCCGGCCTGAGCGAACGCGATCTCAGAGATATCACCGAGCGTCTGAAGCAGGAGCTTCGGCGAGACATTGAAGTGAACGACACACGCCGAGGAGGTCGCTAATGAATCCGAAGCAGATGTGGGCAGGGTTGCTTACCGCGCTGGTGGTAGTTTTGCTGTCGAACTCATTGTATGTCGTCAAGGAGACCGAGCGCGGCGTGCTACTCAAGTTTGGTGAAGTGGTAAACCCGGATCTAAAGCCCGGGCTTCACGTCAAGGTGCCGTTCGTCAACAACGTGCGAATCTTTGACGGTCGAATTCTGACCGTTGATGCCAACGCCGAGCGCTTCTTTACGCAGGAGAAGAAAGCGCTGATCGTTGATTCCTATGCCAAGTTCCGAGTCCTTGATACCGCAAAGTACTATACCGCGACCAACGGTGAGGAGGTCCGTGCAGCGGGCTTGCTATCCCAGCGGATTAACGACGGCTTGCGTAACGAGGTGGCGGTGCGGACCGTGCAGGAAGTTGTTTCCGGTTCCCGCGATGAAGTGATGGATTCCATCACCAAACGCCTATCTGAGGTGGCAGCAACTGAGCTTGGGGTTGAGGTTATTGACGTTCGCGTGAAGAAAATCGATCTACCACCCGATGTGTCGGATTCTGTGTATCGACGGATGAACGCGGAGCGTGAGAAAGAGGCTAGGGAGCTGAGATCGCAGGGCCGGGAGCTCGCCGAGGGTATTCGCGCAGCCGCGGATCGTGAGGTAACCGTCATTGAGGCGAATGCGTTCCGGGAGGCGGAAATCATTCGCGGTGAGGGTGATGCTAAAGCGACGGGAATTTACGCTGATGCCTACAATGAGGATCCGGAGTTCTATTCTTTTATCCGAAGTCTGCGCGCCTATCAGGAAACTTTTGGTGGCGGCGACATCATGGTGATTGAGCCCGATAATCAGTTTTACCAATACCTGCGCGAACCAGAAGCGGGAACGCGTAAATAAAACTGAGCGGGCCATGACCACGAACGAGCGCTGGCTGTTACCCGACGGTATTGACGAGCTGCTGCCCGAGAGGGCCGTGGCTCTTGAAACTCTGCGGCGGCAACTGCTTGATCGTTGCATGGCCTCGGGTTATCAGTTCGTCATCCCTCCGCTGGTTGAATTTACCGATTCTCTGCTGGTGGGCTTGGGTGCCGATCTCGATCTGATGACCTGCAAGTTCGTCGATCGCCTGAGCGGACGAACTCTGGGTGTCAGGGCTGATATGACGCCCCAGGCGGCGCGGATTGACGCTCATAGTTTAGGACAACCAGGAGTAACGCGTCTCTGCTACGCAGGATCGACGCTACACAGTGCTTCGGAATCAATAACCTCGGGACGCTCGCCCATCCAGCTGGGAGCGGAGCTTTATGGCAGCGCATCCAGTGACGCCGATCTGGAAGTCATTGACCTGATGCTCACCCTGCTCGATTGCGCATCTCTGGCGAGTCACCACAAGCCAGTCACCCTTGATATTGGTCACGTTGGGATTTATGACGCCGTGATGGCCGACTCTAATTTGGATCCCACTACCGAGCGTGCCGTATTCGACGCGTTGCAGCGTAAGTCCCGACCTGATCTCGAGGGTATTCTGCGAGGCGTCGATACCGAGTTGGCCGGTCGTCTTCAGCGCCTGATGGATTTGCACGGTAGCGCGGAAACGCTTGTAATGGCGCGCGAGGTACTGTCGGATCTTCCCGAGGCTATCGACGCTCTTGATCAAATAGACGCCGTGGTCGGTCACGTCACTGCTCATCATCCCGGTGTCGCTCTTTATGTCGACCTGACCGAGCTCAGGGGCTTTCAGTATCACACCGGACTTGTTTTTGCTGCTTACGTTGCCGGCGTGGGCGACGCGATTGCAAAAGGTGGTCGTTACGACAACGTCGGTAGCGTGTTTGGTCGCGAGCGGCCAGCAACCGGATTTACCTGCGATCTTAAAGCTCTCGCAGAACAATGTGCCTCTCAGTCAGAAGCAGGCCGTGTAATATCCGTCCCTGTGAGCGGCGATGCGGCCCTCGCGGAGGCGATTGCTGCTCTGCGTGGAGAGGGGTGTGTTCTTATCAAAGCGCTAGATGGTGTACACGATCCCGGGTGCAGCGAGCAGTTGGTTCAGCAGGGAGACCAGTGGGTCTGCCAGTCACTGGTGTAGTGGAGTTTTCATGAGTAAGAACGTCGTTGTTCTGGGCACCCAGTGGGGTGATGAGGGCAAGGGGAAGATTGTTGACCTGTTGACCGAGCAAGCGACGGCGGTGGTTCGATTTCAGGGCGGGCACAATGCGGGCCACACGCTGGTCATTGATGGTGAGAAAACCGTCTTGCACGTTATCCCCTCTGGTGTCTTACGCGAGGGCGTCCAATGCCTCATTGGCAACGGCGTGGTGTTGTCTCCCGAGGCGTTACTCAAGGAAATCCATGAACTGGAAGCTCGTGCGGTACCCGTCAGGGAGCGGCTTGTGATTTCTGCGGCCTGCCCATTGATTTTGCCGTATCACGTCGCCCTTGATCAGGCGAGAGAGCGGCGACGGGGCGAGCAAAAAATAGGTACGACGGGTCGGGGTATTGGGCCCGCCTACGAAGACAAGGTTGCACGACGGGGGCTACGTTTAGGCGACCTCCGTAATCCTCGGCGATTCGAGGAAATCTTGCGGGAGGTGCTGGATTACCACAACCATGCATTGGTTCATTATTATTCAGCAACCGCACTTGATGCCAAGCAGGTGTTCGATCAGGCAATGGAGGAGGGTGAGCAGCTTCTCCCGATGATGGGGGATGTCACTGCCATTTTGCACGAGCACCGCCAGACCAATGCCCGAATCCTCTTTGAAGGAGCGCAGGGCTCCTTGCTGGATATCGATCACGGGACCTATCCCTTTGTAACCAGTTCTAACACCACAGCGGGTGGAACAGCGACTGGCTCGGGATTTGGACCGCTGTACCTCGATTATGTGCTCGGTATAACCAAGGCATATACCACTCGCGTGGGGTCTGGCCCGTTTCCAACGGAACTTTTTGATGATGTGGGTGCGCGGCTTGCGGAGCGTGGTCATGAATTTGGCGCGACTACCGGTAGACCCCGCCGCTGCGGCTGGTTCGATGCTGTAGCGCTTCGCACCGCGGTCAATATCAATTCTATTTCCGGACTCTGTCTGACCAAGCTCGATGTGCTCGATGGGCTCGAGGAGATATCGGTGTGCGTGGCCTATCAGGACGAGAACGGGAATACTGCGACAAACCCTATCGATGCGGTGGATTACGAGCACTTGCAACCAGTCTACGAAACCCTGCCCGGCTGGTCTGGGTCTACTGTAGGTCTGAAGCGTATGGATGATCTTCCCACTAATGCTCTGGCCTATATAGAGCGGTTGCAATCCCTGGTAGGTGCGCCTATCGATATCGTATCGACGGGGCCAGACCGTGAAGAAACGATCGTCCTCCGCAACCCCTTTGATTGAGTAGCGTGCTGACCCTGACTAAAATTCTTTCCCTGTTGGTTTATCCCCTCTCTCTGGGATTATTGTTTTTGCTGATATCTCTACTTGCCGGCATGGTGGGTCGACGGGGGTTCAGCTGGTTGATGGCTCTGATGGGCTTTTTGATTATTTACCTCCCAGCCACCCTATTTGGCTCCAATGCTCTGGTGGCACCCCTTGAAGCAAGACATCCTGCGTTCTTACCGGAAGAATTACCCGACGCGGATGCTATTGTTTTGTTGGGTGGGGCAAGCAGTGGGGAATCCCGTTTTGGTCGCGGAGGGGATTTAAACAACAGTGCTGACAGACTTACCACAGCTGCCGAGTTGTACTTCGCCGGCAAAGCTCCGGTGATTCTCATTTCAGGGGGTGCTGAGCCAGAGCACATTCCAGAGGCGGAATTACTGGCTCAGACGCTCAAAGGGTTGCGCATACCCGCATCGGCTATTCTGTTGGAACCCAACAGCAGAACCACCCATGAAAATGCCGTTATGTCGGGTGGTCTTCTGAAAAACGCCGGCTACAACCACATCCTGCTAGTTACCAGCGGGATGCATATGAGGCGTGCGATAACGCTTTTTCAGAATGAGGGCCTGCAGGTTACAGGGGCAGCGACCGACCACCAAATACCGAAGTTTGCCGACTCGTTGGTACCAGGCTGGCTGCCCACCTATGACCGGCTGGCCCGATCCTCCCGGGCAATCCACGAGTGGGTGGGTTATGTCGTTTACGATCTGACGGGGAAGTTATAGCCGCTCACGATTACACAAACTGCATCTTTACGTCGCTGTAGTTGAAGCCTGTCCAGCGCTTAAACGCGCGGTAAAAACTGTTCACCTCCGCGTAGCCGAGATCCCAGGCCAGAGTTTTACCCGGTAGCCAGCCCTGTCCCAACTGTTTTTCACAGCGGTATTGGCGAACACAGTCCAACAGCTCCTGATAACACACACTATCCGCGCGAAGTCGCCGTCTCAGGGTCGTTGGGCTTATCCGTAGTTCGTCCGCAATTATGTCTGAGCGCAGTCGGCTGAGGTCCCCTGCCAGCAACATTTGAATAACCTTTAGAGTGGTTCTGGAAAACCTATTGGCGGCTCCGCGGGTTAAGGTCGTAATTTGTTCGTAGTCAATGTCATCGTCAGGCGGGGAGATTCGCAACAAGTTACTTTTGTTGCGATGCTTACTCTCGCGATGGTGAAGACCATCATTCCGTTTGCAATCCCCTAATTGCAAGTTATTTATGATTCCTGAATTGTCTGTTCCGCTCGTGCGGGAATGGGTTGTTTTTGTTGTTATTGAAGCTTTGCCCAAGGTTCACCTCCATGTGCAAGTAAGTTTAATTAACACGCAAGGCAGTCATTTTTCGCACCGTTCTCTGCCATCCGTGGCCAGTCAACTTCAGATTACGCTTATCGGATAAAAATACTAGTGTTGCCCGCAAGCACGAGCGATTTTGATGAAAACTTATGGCGATTTGGTGCGAATTGACAGGGTGATAGCCGCGTCTAGACATAGGAAGAAACCCCTTTTTTTGAGGGCTCTGACGGGCTACCGGCTAAGTTTAGACCGGAATAGAGTAGATGATCTGATTATTGATCTGAGAGGCGCTGGCTAAACCAGTTGTGGAAGTGCTGGGTGGGGATGTCCAGAACCGGCGAGAACACACCTCCCGAAAATCCGGGGGAAGCCCGCCCTCGCTGCATCCCCTCGACTACCGACACGTCCTCGGCAAAAACGATACTCCAGGCCTCGAGAAGATTCTGTCTGCGCTCGGCATACTGCTCACCCAGTGCGGCTTCTCCTGCATACATGAGTTGCAGACGCTCCCGGGTTTTATTAGCGGCTTCGGGCAGCAGGATGATGGCGAAAAAATGATCTGCCTGAATGCCCAGCAGCACGTTGGGATAAAGTGAAAGGTATTCGCCCGTTTTCATTTGCGCTTGTGACCAATCCGGAAACGCGGGAAGGGGTGCCTGATTGCCGCGGGTCAAGTCGTAGGTTCTCGTACCCTGTCCTGAAGCCAATGGTTCGACGATCAGATTGTAGTGGTCGCTAAGGGGTGAGTAGGTATTCAAGTCGGGATGAATAAAAGGTAGGTGATAGGCTTCACAGTAATTTTCAATGGCGAGCTTATAATTGCTATCAACTGTTAGCTCGAGGCGACCCGTCTCACAGTCCGCAGTCAGTCGCTGATCGAACTCGTGCCCAGCGAGAGCTTGCCATCGGTCAAGCATGGGCTGTAAATGGTGGACAAGCGCCGGTGCATCTTCCGACAGATTGATGAAAACGATCCCCATGGATTCCTCACAGCGCACTTCCTTGAGACCGTGGTCGAGGCAGTCGAAGCCCGGAACTTCGTGCACACCCATACCGCCAATATTGGGTGTGGCCTTAAGCTGGCCACCAAGATCGTAGCCCCAACGGTGGTAGGGGCAGCGGAGCATTGGCCCTTTATTACCGGGCTCAACCACCAATTGCATACCCCGATGGCTGCAGACGTTATGGAACACGCGAATGTTGCCGCCTTCATCTCGGAGCATGAGCAGGGGTAACCCCATGAAGGAAACGGGCGTCGTGTCGCCAACATTGGGTATGTCACAAGAGAAGCCAAGGCCGGCCCAGGTCCTCGCCACCACGTGGTCACGCTCGCGCATCCAATGGGATTCTTCGGTGTACCAGGCGTTGGCTAATCCCTGGCTTGAAAGCGTCATTGACCCTTCCTTGGCCTCCGTTGCTACTGAGATGGGTTTGTTCATGATGCTTAGCTCCAGGGAAAGGGGCTGTTTGATACGGGGTGCAGGTCGCCCTCTTCATATCGAGAGAATCTGAAGGGCTTTAGTAATTCGGGCGCGTCACCACAAATCGCTTGAGCCACCAGCGCGCCAACGCCGATCATTTTGTATCCGTGGTTGGAGTCGGCGATGACGAAGCAGTTCTCTCTCATCGTGTCGAAAACCGGAAAGCTATCGGGAGTGAAGGCGCCGATGCCACCCGAGGGTTCTTTTTTGAATTGGGGAATCGTGCCCGAGAATCGGGACTGGCAATGGGACAGCGCGGATACCCACAGATCGGAAAACTCGGGTCCGACGATGAACTCGGGCGACGCTGGACCATAAGGATCGACGGCGACATCATCCGCAGATTTGTCGATGATGAAAGGCGCGGCACCCCCCTGAACGCCACCAAAGTGAAAATCGGGCTTGTAATAGATACCCCACATCTCGTCGGTAATGAGCCGTCCATCCTCATCTGAGTAAAGCGGTGCATCGGTGTCGACGTGAATGACGGGAGGCATTGCCCCGTCGTTGGTTACCTGCAGCTTGGGGTCGACGCCGAGCGTACCCTCTTGCAAAGACCAATAGGTCCACATGGGGATGTCTTCACTAATCTCGCCAGTGGCGGGGTTTCGAATTCCGATCTCCATCGGCAGTTCAAGCATAGACCACAGGTGGCGCACCCAGGGGCCCGCAGCCACGACGCAGTAGTCGCAGCCGATCGCACCCCTGTCGGTCTCGATAGCGGTGATTGCCCTCGTGTTGTCACTGATAAAGCCGGTGACACAGATACCGGTCAGGATGCGAACCCCCAGCGCTTCCACTTTGCCGGCGAGTCCGACCATTGCGCGGGAGTTATTAGCGTAGCCGCCAGGTTTCTCGTGAAGTACCGAGGTGATACCTTCGGCGCGCCAGTCCGAAAAAAGGCTCTTCATGTAGCGGGTGCAGTCCTCGGTACCCTCTACGAAAGTAGAGTCATAGCCAATGGCTTGTTGCTGCTGATAAATGCTGGCGACGTCTTCATGCATCGATTCACAGCTAATCTGCATATAGCCGACGGGATGATAGCTGTAGGTATCGGGGTCGCTTTCCCATATTTTCACCGAGTGGGCCATCAGCTCCCGCATGGCGGGTTGGTAGTAGTTGTTTCGTATTACCCCACAGGCGATTCCCGTGGCGCCGGCACAGATTCCGGATTTATCCACGACCAGAATGTCCTTCCCGGATCCTGTGCCGCGGTTAGTGAGCTCCTGAGCCAGATGAAAAGCGGTGCTTAGCCCATGAATTCCAGCACCGATAATGACGTATTTGGCGTGAGAGGGGATGGCCATAAACATCACTCATTATTGTTGTTGGCGCGAGTGTCGCGCCAAAGGCGCCGGGGCGCAATAGCTGAACACAACGGACCCACAGGTAAGTGTCGCCAAGCTCTGTGGGCTCGTTTACTGAGTCACAGCAGAGGGCCTCTTCGGTGTCCTTGTAAAGCCGCCATCAAGACGCGAATTACAGGTTTAACGCATCCCACTGCAGTTCAGCCGCCGCCTTGATGCGCTCCGCATCGGGGGGCAGGAGAAAGCCGCGCTCGACCGCTTGATCGGTGGCTTCGCTCACTGCGGACACGTAGCCCGCTTTATCCACATACAGGCTCGCCATCGTGGCGGCGTCAAACAGCATGGTGGTTCCCGAGAGCCGGCAACCTGCTCCGCCATCGTTTAATTCCCCTGACAGTCTCGCCGCGGGTGCGTCTACGTAAGGGGTTCGCAAGCCCCCAAGCACGTTGCCGTGATCATCGTACTGGTAATCAGAGTCATCATCGAGGGTTGCCAGCCGGTCGGCTTCACCTGCGGGCGACCCGTCACGAACCCAAACCTCGAGCGCCTCGAGCGCCGCTATGTAGACCCACGGGTAGGCGCCTGAATTAAGGGGCTTATCGCACTCGGAAAAACCGAGGATAGAGTTGTTTTCAACCACCACGGCGTAACTGGGGTCAGCACCGGTATCGTTGCGACCCGTTACCAGTTGATAGTTATCGTTGTGGGCAATGCCGGTCACCTCCCAAAGACGAAAGAACTCGCTGTCCGGTTGCCGCTCATCAACTGCGCCCAGAGGAATCACGTCGGTTTCGGCTTGTAGATTGATTACGGGGAAGGGAATGTCATCGCGGAATGTGACGGATTCGGGGGCAGGGATCTCTACCAAAGGTTCTTGCGACAGGGGCTGGCTGCTGTCGTAGCGACTGTCTACCAAAAACGCGTCGTAGGCGCCGTAGAGCGGCTGTACCGCGTTAATATAAGTAAGCAGTCTTGACGCCGATTGCGACTCTCCTCCGGCAATTAAAATCTTGGCTTCAAGCCCGCCCATAATTCCCTCGGGACTGGTGTCACGAACGGCTGCCGACACCTGAGTAAAGATGTCATAAGAGAAGGAGTCCCCGGGGTGCACCAGCGACTCGTATCGGACCGGGTTGGCATCTTTTAAAGCGAGCGGCAAAGGTGGGTTTTCGACCCCCTCAATCCCGATACGCTGGGCAGACACATTAACCCAGGCGTGCCCGTCTCGGAGGGCTTCTACATGGCCTACGCCCCAGCCAACCGGCACGTCAAAACCCTGGGTGACGTTGAGCCATTCCACGAGCACGGTACCGCTGAAGTCTTGGGCAGCTGCCGGTCTATACACGACCACACGGGTTTTGTAGTCAGCTTCCTCAGCTGGTTCAGCCTCCCATCGCCCGTCGGTACCTAATTCATTCAGACTGGTAAAGGAGGTAGCGGTTCCCGATAGGAAGAATTCCTCTTGAACAAACCCCGCATCCTCCAAACTGAAGAAGGTACTGAGCAGAGCGATATCACCCTCGTCGGGAGGAAGTTCAACCGTGGGCAACACGATGTCTAGATACGTGGGCTCCGGGGGCGGCTCAGCCACGGGTGGGGCTGGCGGAGCAGGGGTGTCATTGCTGCTACTGCAGGCGACGAGCAAGCCCGTTGTGAATACAAATGCATAAAGTGATCGCTTCTTTCTCAACATGATAGGGCCGGTTTATTGTTTTGTAGGCTTTTGAACGTAGAGGGTGACACACCGGTATCGGCAGGGCGATGGCCCTCAACGATTAAAAATGGACAATACCGCACCACATCGTGCCCCTCAGTGCGTCTAAGCTGGTCATATTTCATCTGAGGCCACACTCTGTTCCCAGATCATTCGAACTTCCAGCGCAGCAAACTTAAAGTTCAGTATTCTCGCTAGAGCACTATGCAAACGCGCACTGCTTCACGGAGCTTGTGAATGATCTCTTCGGCGTTGTATCGTTTCCCTGGCATGGCTCAGATTTCCTTAACTAGCTTTTCACCACTTCGGATCTGCTCCGGGAAACTCAGGCCGGATCATGCGCTATCCCATTGGGTGTGATCAGCCGTGATTTAGTGAAACCATATTCAGTAGGTAGATCAGAACTCAAGGCAGAGAGTGTGTGATGGTGGTGAGAGCAATACCGTTATGAATTCCCAGCCCACGACATAGCGATGGATCGACCCGAGACTTCATGTGAATACACAACAGGCCATGCTATTTATACTGATCGGTACCTTATTCGTGTTTCTGATTTGGGGTCGCTATCGCTACGATATTGTCGCCTTCGGGGCACTGTTAACCGCCTACTTACTGGGGCTTATCCCGACGGAGCGGGTTTTTTCGGGGTTTGGACACCCAGCGGTCATTATTATTGCGCTGGTGCTTATCATAAGTCGGGGTCTTTACCTTTCCGGTGCGATTGAACTGATAAGCACTGCACTGCTTAACGGCACTCGGCGGATTGGACAGCACATCGCGCTTATGGCTTGGGTGTCCGCTGGCTTGTCAGCATTGATGAACAACGTGGCAGCGCTCGCGCTGCTGATGCCAGTCGACCTCCAGGCTGCACAAAAGGCCGAGCGGAGTCCCGCATTGACTCTTATGCCCCTCTCTTTCGCCTCAATCCTCGGTGGAATGATCACCCTCATAGGTACGCCACCCAATATAGTGATTGCTACTTTCCGCGAGGAGGCGCTTGGCGCACCCTACACAATGTTCGACTTTGCCCCGGTGGGCGTAGCGGTCGCCGCAGTGGGCATCGCGTATGTGTCACTGATCGGGTGGCGGTTAATTCCAGTCGCGAGATCCGCAAACCGAACAAACTCACCGGCTCAGGATTTAGAGCAGTATTTGGCGGAACTCAGGGTTCCCTCTGACGCAACGGTCGTTGGTGAGCACCTTGAAACGCTCAACGCAGCAGCAGACGAAGCTGGCGTGCAAATACTCGGCTTGATACGTGACGGTGAGCGTCTTCCCGGCATGTCTGCGAAAATAGCTCTACAGGGCGATGATCGCATCGTAGTCGAGGGCGCACCGGACGGTATCGATGCGCTTGTCGGCGCATTGGCTCTCAGTTACACAGACTCAGACCGTCCATCAAAAGCTGTGTCGGGAAACACTGTCATGCGCGAGGTCGCCGTGCCTTCGACGTCGCGTCTAGTCGGCCGTTCCGAATTCGATCTACGCCTCCGGTATCGCCACGGGGTTATTCTGCTGGGCATTTCACGTAACGGCGTCAAGATTCGCGAGCGACTCAGAAGAACACCCATTCAAGCAGGTGATTTGCTCTTATTGTTGGGTCCAGAGGGCACCCTAGATGATGTCGTGGAGTGGATGGATTGTTTGCCCTTGGCGCCCAGGGGACTCGACGTGATTCAACGGAAAAAAGCGAGCTGGGCTATAACGCTTTTTGCTGGCGCCATTGCACTGGCCAGTTTTGAGTTGGTGTATTTACCCATCGCACTCGCCTGTGTCGCGCTCCTGTACATCTTGCTCGATATCGTCCCACTGTCTCAGGTTTACGAATCAATAGAATGGCCGGTCATTGTACTTCTCGCCGCCATGATTCCCATTAGCGTGGCGCTAGAAGTAAGCGGCGGTACGGAGCTGCTAGCGGATCTATTTCTACGCGGCACTAAGGGTTGGCCCATCATTTTGATTTTGACGGCGCTCATGGTAGTGACCATGACTCTTTCAGACGTCCTCAATAATGTCGCCACGGCGCTTATCGCCGCACCGATAGCCTTGGATGTTGCACTTCGTCTTGAAGTAAATCCAGATCCCTTTCTCATGGCTGTGGCGGTCGCGGCTTCTTGTGCATTTTTGACGCCCATCGGCCATAAGAACAACACTTTGATTATGGGCCCAGGTGGCTATGCCTTCGGCGATTACTGGCGAATGGGGCTACCTCTTGAGATTTTAGTAGTGATCACTGCCATCCCCATGATTCTCCTCGTCTGGCCACTCTAGCAAGTAAGCCCCCGGGGGGCCTCTAAAGTTTCCTGCTCATGCCAGTGATCCCGCTGCCACACATCAGAAGCTGATTTTAAAAAAAGAAGAAGCTAC
>Ga0181578_10000983_pt1 | contig 27521 bp, 24 predicted proteins | sample 071ome_21_FD_148659 | JGI IMG/M metagenome (GOLD analysis project Ga0181578, IMG submission 148659) | Coastal salt marsh microbial communities from the Groves Creek Marsh, Skidaway Island, Georgia - 071401CT metaG (spades assembly) | ecosystem: Environmental > Aquatic > Marine > Intertidal zone... | reverse complement strand
TTGAACAAGACTGAGACCTTACTGAGTTTTTTCATAGGCGACTACATGCACTGCATTTTATAGTAACAAAGCGCGACATTTTTTCGGCATTTTTTGGCATTTTTTTGCAAGTCCAAAAAATACCGATAAATTTAAAAATTTTGCAGCAAAACTGCTAATCAGTATTCTCGTAAAAATCAAAAATGCTCTTATTTTTTTTTGTGACTGATCAGTAAGGCGTTTTTTCAGAAAAAAATGGGTTTGATAACATTTGTTTGCATCGAAAAAAAATGCCAAAAAATGCCGGTTTTAGCACTATTGGCATTTGATATAATGTTTAGCAAAGCCAATCATTTAGTGTCATTTTTCACATTTTTTCGATTTTTTGAAACCAAAATATCGAAATTTTCAAATTTCAACATCTTACTGAAACATGCTCATAAAAATTTCAAGTGTTTTAAAAATAGCAATTAATGGTTTAATACTCACAAACAATATAGGTAGATCTTATATGAGTGAAGATAATCAATTAAAATATGTATGTGAATTATGTAATTTCAGTTGTACAAAAGCGAGTAATTTCAAAATGCACCTGAATACTGCTAAGCACTGTAAAAATAACGAATTAAAACTGCAACAGGCCAGTCATGTCGAACCACAACCAAGTGCTACCCCAGTAGTTGCAGGGAGCAATTTGTTGCAATCGAAACCGACAAAACGACAGTATAAATGCGATTGCGGACGCACATTTTCAGCAAGAAATGGACTGTGGTACCATAAGAAAAAATGTAAATTTAAGAATGAAACAATAGAGCAGGATAATAATATTATGGGAATTGTACAGAAACAACAAAAGCAGTTGGAGACTCTTATAACAAAATCGTCTGAGCCAGTTAGCGTTGTCAATAACAATTATCTCAATATCAACTTTTTTCTTAATACGCAATGTAAGGATGCGATACCTATACAGAATTTTATTCAAAATCTCCAAATTGGCGTGAAGGAGCTGGAGCATATTGGAAATGTTGGGTATATAGACGGCATCCGCTCTATATTGAACAATTCATTGTCGTGCATGGACTTGTATCGAAGACCATTGCACTGCACAGATCTCAAACGTGAAACGTTGTATATAAAGCAGGGGGATACGTGGCAAAAAGACTCGGATGAAAAGACTGCGCTGCGTCGAATCATTAAAGCTGTGGAGGATAAAAACTACGAAAATGTCACGCAATGGGAGAGAGATCATCCTACGGCTCTTGAATGCGATACCGAAGAAAATAAGGCATACTTAAAAATAATTACCGAAACATTGGGCGGCGACGACGATGAATCAAATGAAGCAACGAAATCAAAACTGGTAAAAAGCGTCCTCAAGGATGTATATGTACCTCGATAATGGAATAAAGATAGACATCGTGTTAAAACATAATGATTATTATACGCATTTTTTCGTCATATTGTGGTAGTGACATATGGAAACAGTTTGAGAAAAACCATGACTTAATGTCAGACCCGGAATATAATGTGCGATACAAGTTTACGGAAGGAGATGATTACACACATGTTATACTATTAAATACTGCGGCTATTGATCATAACCTACCTATTGAAAATGTGATTGGTCTTGCTCATGAGCCACCGTCTATTCTGGGCCTCAGCTTAAAATTTGTCTACTATGTTCATAAACGAGTATCTAACTACTATATTGGTTGCTATAGGGGGCTTCCGTCACAATTTAAATGCGACCATGCGTATATATTGCATGCTCCTCTTCCAAAGGAAATACCCACACGAAAAACAAAATTGATGTCCATCATGGTATCAAACAAGGATTTTATGCCAGGTCATGCATATAGAGTAACTCTCTTGGACATGATACTTCGTTCTAATTTTCCGATTGATGTTTATGGTAGGGGCGCAGAGAATCTAATAAAACAGGGGGTTACGGACCCCCGTCTTAAAGGTTCATTTGAATCATCGGAAGAGATGTTTCGCGATTATATGTTTACAATCGCCGTTGAAAACACAGTATATCCGGCCTATTTTTCGGAAAAGGTTATTGACCCGCTTCTTAACCTTTGTACCCCACTTTATTATGGCTGTACACGCATTGAACAATATCTCCCGAATATGACTATTCCATTAAATGGGCATCCCGGTGTAGATTTTCATCTAATTAAGGATGTGTTGGAGAATCCCGGAAAGTTTTACAAGAACATTAATCCACATGACGTCATGAAACGAACGTCCATTTCCAATGTTATTCATAAGCATTTTCTGAAAAACGAGGATGATCTGGACAAACTCGAAAATGAAATGATTTCCGATCCGGCTCCCGTCGCTGAAGAAGCATAATCATAAAAAATATACATTGAAATCAATGTATATTTATGGGATAACCAACCCAATTATTTTTTCTTATTTGCGATGCGCGATGATTTTCGTGGTACGACTATCACATTCTTTGCGGCAGCTTTCTTTTCCTGGCGCTTTTTCTTTGCATCCATTTTTTTTTCGGTAGATGCTTTCAACATGAGCAGTGCTTGTGCCGCATTTTGTTCATTTTCTTCGCGCTCTTTGGCAAGTCTTTCTTTTCGGACTACACCAATGAGTTCACGATAGTTTTTCTCAATGACTTTGTGCTCGGCTTCCCATTCATCCATGTTATGAGGATAGTACTTCATGCGAACGGTGCGTCGCTTGTGATCAGCCAATGCCTTCTTCATGAGATAGAATAAGTTGAGTTCTTCGCCTTTGTATTCCATTGTTTGCTTGTTTGTTTGCTTGTTTGTTTGCTTGTTTGTTTGCTTGTATGCATACAGTATTGGGCTGTCAACACAATCAATTTTTTATAAAAATCAATAACTTGTTATAAAAAACAAGTCATAACAAGTTGCTTAAATGTATTCAAGGTCACGTAGTCTCCAATATTCACATGCGCCACTCGGAAGGGGGCGTTTGATGATGAATGGGATTTTCTTTTGTTCGTATTCTTTCACTGCGATGGTATAACTGTCGATGATATTGGGTTCTATGGCAATCATAGGATGTGCACCTCCATCAAGTTGCTTTGTCCTTTCACCGAGCACCCGAGCTCTTTCATACCGCGTGATGATTGGAATCGTGCGGTGAAATGGATCTCGGATGACACCAGTATCATCGCGCGTAATATCAAGAAGTTTCTTGATTTCTTCGTAGTTGTGCTGAACCAATTCAGGGTAGTGATTTGCAATCACATCCTGCTTTATTGTGCTACCGAACTTTTCATAATCGTCATATTCATCGTCCGACATATCCGAATCGTCCCCGAGACCCAACATATCTGCGTCGGACATTACCTTTTCCACAACAGGCGCAGGCTGTTCTTCTTCAGCAGGATCTTCAATTTCAAACATGTCTTCAATCTCATCCTCAATCACGCTTTCATCTTCGTCTACACTGCTTGTATCATCTTCGACTACACTTTTTTCGTCTTCGGACTCTTCTATTTTTGCATCTTCATCGGGTAGTTTGTCTTCAAAATCGGGCATAGACGCCATATTGTTTATAATATTATGAGAATAGAAAAAGAGGATCAATTTTACCCACTTCTAAAATTACACGTTTTTTTCACTGGACGTCCATGTACTATCACAAATACAACACATATATACATATTTCATGTCACTTTCATCATATCTTATGTATATTACATCTTTATCAGCGCCATTATAAGTTTCGCACTCTTTATTCACACAAAGCATATCATGTAAATGGGGGAGGGTGGGGTCGTGCTTGGTATATTCATTAATGGGGATCCTATTTTGGGTATCGGTATCCATGTTGATAACACATAATTCTCCGCTTTTTTCCGAATATCCACAGCAACGACAGTAATACTTCACCTCATTGTTGTCCTCACGACCTACGCCAAGATAAAGCATGTTATCGCATTTATCACAGAATCTCATCTTACTATTACTTCACAAAAAAGAAGGGAGGGTGGTTCAATTTTTGCACCATGAAATACCATTTATTTCCTATATCACTTTACAAACAGACTCATGTAATGGACAGACATACGTTGTAGTGGAAAATTGATTCCGACGTCCGCGAATATGTATGCATATTCTATCTGGGACAATGAGCTCTCCCGACGATTCTGATTTAAAATTTATAGAATTTGTACGTAGTGTGAGTGTAACCCGTAACAATAATATAGATGCGGCGAAAAAAACGAATACCCGCATTGGATCCAAAGAGGCATCTATTTTAGGAAGGACGCTATCTATACCGACACAAGAAGATTATAAAAAATTTCTGAGGCTTTATGCTCGCGATATTTTACGACCAGGGAAAAAAGAGTATTATACAGAGAAACAGCTATATGATGATGGACCATTCCTTATTGATCTCGATTTCCGCTATGATTTTAGTATAAAAACAAGACAGCATACACAAGATCATGTGGAGTCCTTCATTGCAGACGTGTTGGAATTCTTGAAAAATGCTTATCAGATGGATGATGATACGAATTTTCAAGTATTTGTGCTACAAAAGGATTCGGTGAATTGTGTCCAAGAAAAGCAGATTACAAAAGACGGTATACATATCATCATTACCCTAAAGTCGAATCGAGCAATGCAATTAATGCTTCGAAATGAGATGTTGCAAACGATGGGTGGTGTGTTTGAAAAACTGCCATTGACAAATACCATAGAAGATGTTTATGATGATGGTATCGCGGCAGGTCATGTAAACTGGCAACTATTTGGTTCTACCAAACCTCAAAATAAGCCATACAAGCTATACCGTATTTATGACATCACATATGACAGTACAGATGGTGAGATAAGTATGGACGAATTGGATGTAGAGATGTTTGACGCGACGGACCCAGAGAACCTATACAAACTCTCTGCCCGTTGTTGCGACCATCCGGCACTGTTTCTACGACCAACATTTGTACAGAAGTATGAGGAGTTCAAGTCGAAGATTACTGGCAAGGCTATGCCAAGTTCTCCGCGTGCTCCTGTGGGGATTGCATTTGACGGGAGCAATCGCGATATTATCATGAAAATTGTTGATGATGCATCTCTGAAGATTGCGGAAGACATGTTTGTAGATTCTCTTGGCGACCGAGGGGTTGATAGAAATGTGCGTGAGGTATATGAGTATACCATGGCGCTTGGGCCCGAATATTATGAAAGTGGGTCATACAATCGATGGATCCGGGTCTGCTGGGCACTGGCAAACAGTTTGTCTAACATTGATGATGTTGCTCGACAGCGCGAACGACTTCTGTTTGTATGGGTGCGGTTCAGTGCAAAGGCCTCTGGATTTCGATATACTGGTATACCAGATTTGATTGAGCGATGGGATGATGCGATTTCGCGAGCACAGACAATGGACGCCCCATTATCATTCAGGTCGATTATGTACTGGGTAAGAGAGTCGAATCCGGACAAGTATCGTGAAATATATACATCAACACTGGACTTTTACGTTGATCAAGTGATTTATGGAGCGACGGGCGGGCGTGTTATAGGTCAGGACAACGAGAACGTCGGGGAGGATGTATATGCGGAGCTGCTTTATCAAAGTTACAAGAACGAATATGTATGCGTATCCGTATCAAAGAACAACTGGTTCAAGTATTGCAACGGGAGATGGCGGCGCGATGACGCAGGTCAGAGCCTTCGAAAGAGAATTACCGACATAAAACGCATCTTTATGAACCGTATTAACCAGCAACAGCAGAAAGCCCGACCAATTGTACCTTCTGAAGATGGCGACGAAGAACAAGCAAGACAGCGCGCCCTTCTTAAGCGATTAGTGAAGATTGTCAACAATCTCGGTGCCACCAAACTCAAGGAAAACATTATGAAGGAGGCAAAATGTCTCTTTTACGACCAGGACTTTATCAACAAGTTGGACACGAACAAGGATATTATTGCATTTGAGAATGGTGTGGTTGACTTTGCGGCGGGTTGTTTCCGAAAAGGTAGACCGGATGATTACTTGTCATTGTCAACGGGAATTAATTATAGTGATCTCGGGCCATCGCATTCCAATATAGTATCTGAAGTTAATGATTTCATACATAAGTTGTTCCCCGAGACCAATCTACGTGAGTACATGTGGGAACATTTGGCAAGTACATTGACTGGACATAACAAGCGTCAGAATGCCCACTTCTATATTGGAGTTGGTGCAAATGGTAAGTCTGCATTGATTGAACTTATGAGCTTGGTCCTTGGCGAGTACAAGGCAGATGTACCGTCGTCATTGATTATCGACCGCCGCGCGAAGGTTGGAGGTACGGCCCCTGAAATCGTGGCGCTCCAAGGAAAGAGATTGGCGGTGATTCAGGAGCCATCGAAAGACGACGTGCTGAATGAGGGGGTTTTCAAGCAGCTAACCAGCGCGAATGACCCTATTAGTGGCAGAGCGCTTTATGCGAGTGATCCTGTCACGTTCAAAGCGCAATTCAAGTTAGTAGTGGCAACAAACTATTTGATGAAGATAAATGCAACAGATAATGGTACATGGAGGCGTATCGCGGTGGTCGACTTCAAATCGTTATTTACGGATCACCCAGTAACAAACGATCCGGAAAAACCTTACCAATATAAAGTGGATCGCGAGATGACAACCAAGTTCATCCGCTGGAAAGAAGTATTTGCGGCAATGCTTGTTAAACGGGCAATGACCACAAAGGGCGACGTGTCAGAATGTGAAGAGGTTATGGGACGGTCAAACGAGTATCGATCAAGCCAGGACGCAATTCTGGAATTCATTCGAGACAAGATCCGCACTACGGACGAACCGGGGTTCAAGGTTACCAAGTCGGACCTTGCCAGCGAATTCAGTACATGGCATACAGCAACTTACGGAAGAGGAGGGCCTACGGCACGTGATCTATATGACTATTTCTCGAAGCAGTTTGGGCGTCCCAAAGGCACTGTATGGAGGAATATTCGGATCATATACGGTAATGATACAGAAACAGATGATGAGTCGGACGACGATATTGATGGAGATGATGAGGTTGCATTCCTCGAAGAAGAAAGTGGTTAACACTTCAAACATATTTGGAGTGTTATTTTTACTTATCATACGGTATTCCGTGAATGATGGATGACACCATATGATATGCCTCGCCCAACCTTAATTGAACGTACCTTACAAAGTAGGGAAATGTCAGTGCTATTGCGATGTATACAACCTTTCGATTGAGCGTCATGCTTAATGAGTAAACAACTGCGACAAATACAATAAACGACACATAGTATACATACCAAAGAATGTGATTGATTCTTTCATAATTATTCGAATGTGGTTCGTAAAGTACTACTTTGCGTTCGACTGTTTGGGCAGTCACATCAGTTTTCTTAAGTTCCTCACCAAGTTTGAATGTTTCGTATTCAATATCTTTGATTTGCAACATGCGCTTTCGAAGTGCAGATGGACGGGATTCAAACCCTTCATTGTATTTATGTTCACGAAGATCATGGTGCGCTAAGTCGTTAAGGCGAAGTGCGTTTGGAAGATCAATGTCTTTCAGTAGGTTCATGTCTTTTTTGGCCGCTTGAAAGTTTTTAATTGATATGTTGTTTTCGTCATGTATTTTGTTGATCGCATCAACCTGGTCTTCAATCAATGCATATAGACCCTTGTTCAGTCCATTGTATGAAGTATTTAACTCGTTCTTGAGTACTTTTTGTCTATTTTGTACCATATTAACAGCATCCCCTGCCATTTTTCTTATATGGAGTGGCGCACCCTTGTAATGTTCGGCTGCATCTTTGGGGTCAATATTGGCAATGGGCTTTGGATATCCTTGCCAATATCGTAATTTAAAGTCGTTTTTATCATAATCGGTATACTTCTTTGTTCTTTCAATTGCTGCAATTTCTTCGTCTTTTACACGCGTTAATGCATTTCTCCAGTTAGTATCAATATCTATCGATTCTTCATTATCGTTTTCAGTCGTGAAGGGTTCCAATGACTTATGTGCAGTGTTTATATACGTGTCATAGTGTTTTGTAGTACCTGATAATTTTACACTTCCTGCATAGTCGCAGTCAGTATTACAAAGACCACAGAAACTCCATTTGGAAGTATGATCCATGTGTTTACAGTTTTTGTCTTCTATACAAAGTTTTTTGCATTTTTTCAATGAAGTCTGTGGAAAACGTTTATATGTATTGCCGCGACAGCATTGTTTCCCAGAAAATAATCCTATCATACTAATTATTATATTCTTAGACAATATAATAAGCCGATTATGACAATGCTTTTGATAATTTATTTGTCGAAACCGTTGCGTATATTTTTTTGAATATGTACATCATTGCCAGTTGGAAGGGGTATATAATGAACGGGAATAGCACAAGGAAACTAAAAAATAAGTAGAATGGATAATCAGCCACGTGACCATCGCGTGTTGTTACAACAGCGAATAATATTAAAAGAAGTGCAAAGTAAACCCATATCAATACATATCGATTAATATAGTGGAGCTTATCATAGTCCTTAAACATGTATGTATTTTCCCGCTTTGCCATGGCAAAGTATTCTTTGTATGGATCGAACTTTTCTGTGATTTGCGCGGTCTGTCCTTCGACTTGATGTATATCGTTCTTGATATTTTCTTTATTTTCGGTTAACCAAAATTTGGCCTCCTTTTTAACATCCGCTGTGTTCTTTTGCACTTCATTGTACTTGTAAAAATATGTATTATAAACACGGGTTCTTGGTGCCATGATAGTCTTATTGCGTAACAACTTCCGTTTTAATTCAACGACACGGGCTTTTCCTGCTTCATATGCATCTTCGAGATTATCTCCTCTAAATCCTTCCTGGTTCTCAAACCCTTCATCAAATTCTCCGTATTGGTCTTCAAGTTCTTTGAACGTGGGTTCGTCATACGAATATTCGGTGTTGTACCGTTCTTTTTGAATCTCCTTCAGCGTATCAATATCTTTATAGAGTTGGGTCAACAAGGTTTCGTGATCGGCAATTGACTGGTAGTCGGGGGTAATTAACCTCCGGTATACTGCAGGGCGCGCCGCCATACATTTATCGACGTCCACATTGTAACGAACAAGATTAATGTTTTTGCCATCAATGTGCGGGCACTTAAGATCGCCTATATACAAGTTAAATTCCGCTTCTGTTTTAATATTTTTACCATCTATAATGGTAACCCTGGGTATGTACTTGGAAGTTGATGCAACCCAAACGGGCAGCGACGTCACGTCGCGCAACTTTTGTAGATCCTCCTTACTGTTTATCGGAACAAGTTCCCATCCAATACTTTTTGCTAATTCATCATGTTGTTGGTGACTTTTCTTGCTGTCGTTCACAATATAGTACTCGGTAACGGGTCGGGGATTAGGATAATATTTGGTTTGAGGAAACACTCCCATATCTTCACCTGGTACAATCTCCTTTACCCATGTGTGATGCTTTACATATAACCGATAATTACGAGTATAAAGATGTTCAGCCCATGGGGACCGCCAATCTTTGTCGGCGGGATAGCCGTGCCATTTTCTTGTGTGCATGTTGGTCCCACGCCGAGGAAATATTTTTGGGTGGTTATCCCACAAAAATGCACGACCGTGACTGCGAGCACTGATTATCCAACCAGAAGCGTGGGGGTTCCACGAGTTCAAAAATCTGAACCCTTGGTCATGTCCCCATTTCATCGTTATGTTTTTATCTCCTTCATTATAATATTTGGGTAGACCATCGAATGTCTCTGGACGTCCATGCTTAATTCCCTGTCTGAACCAACCCCGAAGCTTGACACCTTTTTCAGTGCGCATATCACCTTCTACAAATATTCGAGGCACCTTGATCTTTTTCATTCCCGTGTCGACTGATGCTTCTACATCCTTAATTTTTTTCATTAAATCGTCATATTCTTGCGAAAATCCCTCTTTCATACGTTAATATACGATTAGAGAATTATTCGCGCGTGTGTTTTCAAGTATATCGTTATACATGAAAACTCCTAAAATGTTATTGCGTTTATAATTACATCAACCACCGTAGGTGATCTTATAATACGAAAGAACATGCGCAAAGGGTTCAAGGATACGTATTATACGTATGTTTTATGTCTTGTAAAATAAGGTGGATTTAACCGCAGCAGCAGCTATTCTTCTTGGCGCAATCAGAAGTATATGCCGAGGAAGGGCAGTTGTTGGTATCGGCGTTGGGTGCCTCGCAACAGAACTCGCCGGGACCAGTGCAAGTAGATCCACCAACATAGCCGCGGAAATGAACATTGGATGCGCTCTTACTTGATACAGATGGATAACTGGCCATCAAAAGCATACCACATTGTCCGTCGCCATTGTTGTACTGAGGTCCGCGTCCGAGGCGGATGTATCCCTTGTCACCCCAGGATGCGCTCCATGAGTTCTTGACGATGTAATAATCGCCATTGCTGTCGGAACCGTATCCCACGGCGAGGACTCCATGATCAAGATTGGTACCGCAAGCACCGGTGAACACGCCGCTCGAGTACATCTGGAAGGCGCGCTGGTCGGCCTCGATGGCGATGGCGACGGGCTGCTTGGTGAGAGCGGACATCATAGCGCTGTCGCTGCTGGGAGGGACGTCGGTGTGGCTCTGAATGTCGGAGCCCTTCACGTTGGTGCAGCTGGTCTGGCAGTCTCCGCGGTCCTTGGTGGTTCCCGAGAAGTAGGGGTAGTCGGCTTCGGTGCAGAGTCCGTTGTTTTTGCCGATCCAGTCGAACGCATTGTCCATGATGCCGCCATTGCACCCGTGGTCACGGCCGCCGTTACCGAGCTTGTCACAGTCAACAAGCTGTTGTTCGGAGAATGCAACCAAGTTTCCGTATTCGATCGCATAGGCACCCTCAAGAGCACCGGTGGTGGAAAACGACCAACACGATCCACACTGACCTTGGTCCTTCACATCAGTCACTGCACCTTTGCTCCGCCAATCGATAGAGGTCGCAGCATTTATTTCGACATGATCATAGTTGTCTTCCGGCTTGCAGGCCGCCACACACTTGATCTTGTCCATATTAGACGCATCCTCATCTAAGCAGGCTTTGACGCACTTGATGGCGTCAATCTTAGAGTCGTACTTTCCACTGCGAGAGATAAACGCACTGTATTCTTCCTGGTTCATGCCTGAAAGTTGGTTGTGTCCAAGAGTATACGTGAGGTTCTTAGCATTGGTTTCCTCAATAAAACGGTCATTGCTGATCCAGTTAGTAAACACATGCTGTCTGTGCTTACTATCTTCGAAGCGCTGGTTAAAGCGCTGACACCACTCCTCGAAACGAGAAGCAGTATCCGCAAACGCGGACGCAAAAAGAACGAATAACGCCAATAAACGGGTCATATACTGATACCCACAAAATATATCTAAATCATTTGGATATATTGATTCTACTTAAAGTCCAAAAAGATTGCTCTCCTTCTTTTTCTTATTGACATCAATGCCTTTTGCGATTGCAACTTCTCTGGTAACACATTTCCCCTGTGCTCCGTCCCAGAATGTGTTGTTCGAACAACAAGCTTGGCCAATGCAAATCCTGTCGAAATTGGAATCGATGCCGAGCTCACGGTCACCGGCTCCGCCAGGAGAGCCGCGAGGAGCCGGGGTCGCAATGCGGCGATGGTTCATGTGATCTCTTCGAACCATATCGGAATATCTGAAGTATAATGAAAACCCGGTGTATAGGATTGCAGCTAACACGAGTAAATCAAATATGGTGTCGGGGACAAATATCAATGTATTGCGCAAGTAGTGAATAATAATAAGAGCCACAAATAATGCAGTGATATATGCAAGCATGGCTATTTTATCCTCTTGTTTCAATCGCGCACTTTCATAAAGCTCGGACGAACGATTCTGGGTTTTGACCTTATTACCCGCCCGTTCGAGCCGTGTATTAAGACGATCGTATTCATTACGAAGATAACCGATTATCTGATCTTGGTGTGTCAAAATATTGGCGGAGGTACTCATATATTATGATAATGAGATAAATTTACTAATTATCATAGGACGTTTAATTGCGTGTTAGTGTAATGAACCCAATACCTGCCGCTGCTGTTGCTAAAATAGCAAGGGCCATTACGCTCGTGGTACGATTCCTCATAATTTCAACATCCTCTTCGTATGCGTCATGGCGGTCATTCTTCTCCATAAGGAGCGGACCATGTTTTTGCATATATCGGTTGTGATCACCTATGGGCTTTCCGTGTTTTGTTGACATTTGAGATTTCGCATACTCGATATCAACATAGGGTAAGGTGGATGGAATGTTATTCAGGCGGATGTGCCCTCTAACGAGAGTGTGATTTAGGTAGGGAGTCATTTTATGTATAAGTAACCCCTGATCTGGCTCTGCAAGTTTAATTGCTTGACCGCGCAGTTCAAGGTTATCAACCGATAATTCGATTGGGTTTCCGTCAGGGGTTACATAACCCCTAAAATGCACATCGTCGCTCCATCCCTCGCTCTTATCCGTGCGTGTTACACTAACAACATCACTCGAAACAGACACTTTAAAGGTTTTGGTTGTGGTTATTGGGAGTCCGTTTTTATCATAAGGCATATGATCAACATAATTGACACGAACCTTATCCGTGGAAACCTTTTTCGTATTCTCAGTACTGGCTCCGACAGGAATAAGGTACATGTTCGCAGTCACACCAATTGTGGTTACATCTATACTACCGCCATTTAAATCAACTCTATAACCAAATATAGTGTCCTTGTTTGCAATATGGTAAGTATACAAACTATTGTATTCTTTTTGTCGTGAACGTTGGTTTAACCCAATCATGTGAAATCTCTTAAGGACTCTTCCGTTATCGCCAAAATACACGCGCTTTTTGTATTTTTTCCATTTTCCTCGATGTGCCTCTGCATTTCGTTGTGATCTCATAACCATGCTGGTCAGCCACTTTATTTTATCCTTTTTTTCAAACTCTCGCGTATTCGAGAATTCGGGATATAGACCGGTATATCCTTCGATTACGTCGTTGGTTTCATCTGATTTTACAAAGAACCCTTCATGATCTTCATGCATGTCATTTTTGTCAACGGGATCACTTGATTGTGTTTCAAACCCTTCACAACCGCAATTCTTTTTGTCTTTCATTCTATATTATAGATATACCTTTTCTTCTTCAGGAGTTTCGGTGTTTTCGATAAATATGTTTTCCAATTGGGATTCATCGACAGGTTCAATGGGTATGTTTGCTTCTTCCATCATGCGAATGTAAAACGGAGAACTTGTATGGATCATAAACATGTCCAACTGATTTGTAACATTGCTAATTTGCCGATAGCCATTGGAAATGAGATGCTCCCCTATTTTATTCGTTAGGTCGGTGCCGTTATCCTCGAAACTTATCACATCAATGAAGACTAAATCAAAATTTATAGAATATACGATTTCGAATTCTGCGCCTTCCGCGTCAATCGAAAGATAATGGATACGATTCAACTCATACTCTCTAAATAGAGTATCCATGCGTTTGGTAGCAACCGTAATTGTATAGTACGCGTAATTGTTTTCATGCTGTACATAACGATTTTCGTAGAACCGCGTAATCCCCGAGGTGATTTCTGCATGACCTTTGTTTACGGTAAACTCTTCTTCTCCGTTTATTTCACAGACTGCGCATTGCACATTCACGCTGTATGGTCGGTTTGTTTCTAATTGTTTAAACACGGTTGGATTAGGCTCTATGTTTATACCGATCCATCCATGTTGTCTTTCGAAGAATAGGGTATTTGAGTGTTTTATGCCATCAAATGCGCCAATATCGACAAAAATTCCATGTTTAAATCCAGCAAATACAAAACGTTCTAAAATTTCGTCTTGATGGTCTTCTGAATAGAATGTTGGAATAGTATTGTTCATTGTATAATAACTATACAATGATACACATATTATGGTCTTGCCGTAACAACGCGCGCTGTAGTAGCTGCAAATATGGAACCAAATGCAGCAGGAATTATCCACTCTGGATAAGTGTTGTTTCTTGAACCCCGAAACCCGTCCTTCCATAATTTCAAATCCTGGGCGATTGGATCATCTTCTATGCTTGCGAGGGTGTCTGTCCCAAACATTTTAATTGCAGAAAGATCTGCATATTTCGCATTATACACTTCGCTTACTACAATACGATAGGCATTTGTGGGCTCATTGACAAATACTGGATTTTCTCCCACAAACAATGTCCGCAAAGTCTTCCAACTGTTCCCATATTTTCCCATCAATGTCGTCAATGTTGGTCGTGTATTCGCATCATCTGTTTTTAACACGATGTTTTGTAAATATAGCGGGGTAGTGAATTTTACATCAAGGTATTCGCCGCGAATGTTCAACCCTGGTGTGGTAGCGGTTATGCTGGTGCCGCGATAAATAAATCTTCCAAATGTCGAATCACGATAATCTGCGCTTGTTTTCCAGGAGATACTATCTTTGCCTTTTGTAAATTCTGACACATGATCGTCTTCTGTCGACAATTTTGGGCCTTGTTTTATTGTCATTTGGGGTACAGCTGACTGGATTTTCCCGCCATGACTAAACCATCCTTTTTCTGGATACAAGACTCTGCAACCAAACCAACCACACTGATTATACATAGAATGATCGGTTGAAAGGGATATTTTATCTCCGTATCTAAGTGGCGCTTTACCTTCGATTGCAAGGGATATTTTATCTCCGTATCTAAGTGGCTCTTTACCTTTTACATTACCTTTTGCAAACCCTGGTCTTATTTTGAATGTGGGAGGTTTTGGGTGTAATGCGAGATCTGTCATGACAGGACGTCTATTATTCATTACCAATACTTTTGTTGGATCTTTGGCGTCGACAAATGTGACATGTTGGTGTGCTATTACAATGCCTCCCATAAAAGTTATATCGGCCGGGTCCACTATTTTCAATAAAGGAAGGGGAGTTTTTGTATATCCGTCTATTAATTTTAAATCGACAACACCGCCAAACCTAACTATATTTTGATCTTTGGTTGAATAACTACTACTTATTACGACCGTATTGTTGTATTGTTCAATAAGGTTTTGGGCGTTACGTTGTGTAACATCTACCGCCGGTAGTCCTGAACGTACTAATAATGGGGTTCTTGGTACAGGTGGTGGCGGAGGTGGCGGAGGTGGAGTGACTTTGGGTTTTGGTTTTGGTTTTGGTTTTGGTTTTGGTTTTGGTTTTGGTTTTGGTTTTGGTTTTGGTTTCGGCGGAGTACCATATATATCTGCAATAAGTTTTTCCCTGTCCTTCGGACTCATATATGTCGCTGATCGTATTCTGGCGATTCCCTTCTTTCGTGCTTCTTCACTTATGTTAGGATTCCAAGCCCCCTCCCTTGTTTTTCTTATAGCACGATACGCAATATATGTATATATAAGTATAAGTACTGTGAATAAAATGTATATGTTCATTGGGTATATAATACACAATGAAAAAATATTAATCCAGCCCGGTGATCAAATAATATAGAGATGACACGCTTGCAGTTAGGTAAAAGAGATAGATATAATTGCTTCGAGTGCGAATATTTGCATGTTCTTTGTTTAGTGTTATTTCACCCTCCTCCAGTTCATGCTCTGCTTTGTCTAAAGCGACCTGTCTTTTATCTACATAGTTTTTTGTTTTAACAAGTTGCTTCATGCGTCCATCAAATGCTGTTTTTGTGGTAGCGCGGGCGCTATCATTGGGGGTAACTGGACCATATTGCTCGGATATAGGTACTCCCTTGCTATAGGAAAGATACCTGAGGTTACTTCGTTTATCCAATTTGTTACTTCTATCAATATCGCATTCGTTGCACAATGCACACACGCCAGCTCCATGATCATAACTATAATGCGTGCAGTTTTTCATGTCATCGCATGCACGTTGACATTCCGTCTGACCCTTCTTACCCCTGGCTTTTGTATCAAATCCACCGCTCCCTATTTCTTTTCCTCTGCAGCAACCACCTCGTTGCGCTTTTCCATATACATGCGGTTGCGGGCCTTGTGTGCGTATAGGATACTTATTCATGCAATCCCTTAGTCGTTTATGACCAGGGGTTTTACCAAGGCATTTTCTGTACTCCTTAAAATGCTTTACAAGAGTATTGTCATATGTCCATTGAAGATGTTCTGGATCGGCTGACCCGCGCATTTTTATGGGGGTTACTTTTTCAAACCCTTCCTTGACGAGGGTTTCATTTTTGAATGGTTCTAAATTAGCCAAATGTACTTGTTGTGACATATGTATACAGTATGCATACAAAATTATCATTTATTTTGAATAAAACCAACGGTGAGCGATAAATGCAATCAATAGCGCACTGCCAAGTGACAGATTTAATGTGGTCGCAAGTTCTTCGTTGTATTTTTTATCCAGATCCTCTTTGGTTTTGATAATTAAATTATCCGCACCCAACACCTTTTGATATTCCATTGCCTTATCATAGTTTTCGCAGAGCCGCTTCTTTCTCATGAGTCTAAGTTCATCAATATTAAGTGTTTCTATGTTAGTATCTGGAAACAATCTCGCTTGAGATTCCTCTTTACAATCTTCAGCGGGTTCGAATTCCCCTCGTTTCATTGCGCTAATATACGCAAAACTATGTGGATCATAATGTTCTAATGTGGGTTTATTCATATACCCTATAATGCGAAAGAAAAATAACACATTTTTTAATCTAAACACAGACACGGTAATACAGAGCGGTCCCGGTTGTAGAACTTTTACGAGTAAATTCACATACCTCACCGGGACGTATACCTAATGCTTGCGCTTGAGGATCAAAACGCGAAATCTCGGGAAGCTGTTCTAATTTTGCAATACTATAACGTGTTTTTAAGCTATCTACTTCATCTTTTGTCATAATGCGTCCAGGTGTAACAAGATAATGTTGGGTTACCACAAATTGTAACTGTTTCATGCTAAATAATACAACAAATATTCCACTGTTGTCGTACAAGTATTTTATGGTATTTGTCACGTTGTCTGTAGGAGGTTCATCTGCGACAATAACAAGCATATCGTTTTTGTCCAACTTACCTTCAATCTCATATAGTTGGGTTACCAAATCTTCAATGTTCTGCGAACGAATGGCTTTGCTGTAAATCAAATATTTCACGTATACCTTGCGACTGTTGTCATTATTGGCGGAAGTGTATATATCCAATTGTTGGTTGTTTGTCATTGCATCGATCTCATTTATGCTGATGCTATCATACTTTGACATATCGTAACCCTGGTCATTAAGAAGGGTTACGATGGTCGTACGAGATTTAAAGATAGATGCAATGCGGTTGCTGCTTGTGTTATTCATGGTGTATATACTATAACATGAATTTTATAAGTCGTTCAATTTTATTGTTACGCTCATTCGGTCTTCTTAATTACTATTTTCGAAAAATCCAAATCGCTTGTACGTAAATCAGACTGATCCACTGGTTCTTCTGGCTCCGGCATCTCTTCGATATATGGTTCCGGTTCAAGATCGTCCCATGATATTTTTGTCGGTTCGGGCTCTTGTACTACAATGGTTGGTTCTTGTTGAAAAACGGGTTGTGGGGCAGGAACTTGGGCCTGATGAATAGGTACCATTCCAATGACCGGAGCGCTGTGTTGTGCTCCGCCCGTAGGAGCATTGATTTTTGACGCGACTATGGGGGTCTCGGATGCAGGGAAATCTCCTGGGCGAGACACATCAGAAATAGCGACAACCCGAACATCATCTCCCTCGCCAAGTCCCTGTCGATCCGTTGTAAATATAGTCAAAAACTTAGTACCCACTTTCGTAATCGTCCAGACGCGTGCCTGTTTAAAGTCTCCGCGAAAGTTGACCTTCTCTCCAACATTGAAACCCTCACTTGACTTCTCCTCGATTTCAACAATGGGTTCGGGGTAATCGGGGCTGTTATCCAGGGGATAGCCCGGACTATCGGTCGAGACCTCTGTGGTAATTGCGGGAGTCGCGTGAATCATAGGCGCGTCTGCAGCAGACCAATCGGGGGCCTCAGTTAGTACATCCTGACGACGGGCAATTACCAATGGGTTATCGAGACCTTCCGTATCTTCTGTTTTCAAGAATACGTCATCTTCTACAACCGATAATACATTCCATACTCGGTCAGGCTTGGAGTCTCCCGAATAATACACTTGATCGCCTTTCATGAATACCGGTTGTTCGTCAACTGTTTGTTTGGCCTGTGTAACTTCTCTCACATTGTCCCATGAAACGGCGCGCGTCTCTTTTCCGGGTTCGTCAGGTTTGGGGGCTTCTACTGTGATTTCAAGTGGGGTTAGCTTCATTACGGTCCATATGCGACCATGTTTGTCGGTTGCCACACTTACGGTATCGCCAATTTTAATATCGGGGACCCAGTTAATATTGGGTGCGTGTTTTACATTATCAATGATTTCGCGCGTTGACATCAGTCCTGCATTTGCGAGGGCTTGGTCCTTATCTACTTTTTGCTGCGTCAGGCGTAACAGATTATCGGATGCCTTCATATTGGAAAGATGAGAAACATTGGCATCAGTAATCAACCGAAGCTGTACATTCATTACCTGCAGTTCCTGCATCAGCAGTTTAAATGTATAGGGTACCTCCACAATACTAAAGTCTCGTCCAAATCGACTTACGACATTGATACGCATGTCATCGTTTTCCAGGGACCCTGTAAACGTAACGGGGCCGTCTGCCATAGGACTAAAGAATAAATCCTTGTTCTCGTTGTAGACCGCAATGGCACCTGTTTTATTACATACTGCAATTTTGTATTTATCGCCGCGTTCCATCATGGAATCATGAACAAACGCTGACATGCCATGTGACAATACCCCGTCACGTTCCATCTCTCCAATACGCAGCCCTCCGTCATTGGCGCGCCCAGACACCGTTTGACGTGTGAGTATATTGCGAGGTCCTCTTCCGCGGAAATTGATCTTGTCTTTGACCATGTGTTTCAGTCGCATGTAATAGGTAGGGCCCGTAAAGATTGCCGCTTCTATTTGCTGCCCGTTCATTCCATTGTACATTATTTCGTTACCCGATGAATGAAATCCGTTATGTTGGAGAATTTTTCCAAACACCTCCACCTTGGGCCCTTTGTTGATGAATGCCGTACCATCGGCAAATCCGCCCATAAGGCTCGCTGACTTTCCCATGATTGCCTCGACGAGATGTCCAATGGTCATGCGCGACGGAAGCGCATGTGGATTAACGATAATATCCGGACGCAGTCCATCGCGTGTAAATGGCATATCGCATTCGGGAACAACCAACCCAACGGTCCCCTTTTGGCCCGCCCGACTGGCAAATTTGTCTCCCAAATTGGGAATGCGCACTTCCCGTACACGCACTTTTGCGATGCGCTGCCCCTCCTCCCCTTCTGTAATAAATGCTTTATCAACGACACCAAGTTGTCCCTTCTTAGGGGTCTTTGATGCGTCGCGCTTTCCTGGCACATTAGACACCGACGTGGTCGCGCCAATAATAATAGTCTCGTCATTTACTTGTTCGCCTTCCCGGATAAGACCGTTATCATCAAGCTTCTCATAGTCAAACCCCGGTTTTGTACCGCGAACAGATGCGTCGTTATTAACTGATCCAAATACCTTCATGGTTGTTGCATCCCCCATATGACTATGTTCCTCGTGCGCTTCATATGTTGTAAAGTATGTTGTACGGAATAGTCCCCGTTGCAGTGCACCTTCGTTTATTAAAACTGCGTCCTCGACATTGAATGATGTGTATGTCATAATGGCGACAATGGCATTTTCGCCATATACGTTTTCCTCGTTATTGATATACTTCATATAACGGGTTTTCACGAGAGGGACCTGCCCATTGTTGAGAACAATTGCACTCTTATCCATGCGCATCTGATAGTTTGTATGATACACTGAGGTAGCTTGCTTACTCTGTCCACATGAAAAGGAGTTTCTTGATGCCGGGTTGTTTTCGGGGTATGGGATCAGACTTCCCATGACACCCATGATGGTTGCGGGATGAACCTCCATGTGTGTATAGTCCTTGTCTTTCTTATTGCGCTGAGCATCGTCAAGAGCAATGAGTGCACCTTCGCATTCATTGTTGTCCACGTAATCGATGATGGATTTATGATCAAGGAATCTCTGGAGCTTATTTGGATTATTCTCCCCGTTCGTACTGTATAGTTCAGACAGTTTATAGAACCCATAGTTATCAATCTTAAAGTTCCGCGCTTTATCATTAAACCCGGTGAGAACATTTGTCCACGTAAAGTCATTCCCCAATTTTTCCGCTATGCCATCGCGTTCAAATGACATGCCATCGCCGTCTTTATAGAACAGAGGACGTGTGACTCTCCCTGCATCACAATAGATATTGATGGTTTTCGCCCGCATGTCAAAACCTACGCTAACGTAAAGAGGTATTAGGCCATTGCGTCGGTAAAGGCGTATCTTATCAATAAGGGTGTGCGGTTCTCTGATTGTCCCAAGCCAATACCCGTTTACAAACACTTTTACGTACATATTCATGTCCTTTAATTCTGTGGAATCCAATGGACGCACATCTGTGTTATCGAGAACCCATGCGATCATGGTTTCGCGATCAATCCCTCGCGTAATATACGTACTGATACTTAAATGTTTGTGGAGACCGATATTGCCACCATCAGGGGTGTCAATTGGATCAAAATACCCCCACTGACTCCCGTGTAATACACGCGGCCCGACCACCTTAACGCTCGCATCGAGTGGAAGATTGGTTTTTCGAAGATGACTTAACATTGATGCGTGTGAAAGGTAGTTGAGGTCTTGTACCACACCTATTCGCTTTGTGTGTGCAGTTGCGCCCCAGTTTCCTTTAAACGCTTTGCGGAATCCTTCCTCGAGGACTCGGTTTGCAAACACAGTAGGCGCATATTTTTGGATGAGACCGGGGAGATTATTCTCATACATGGATTTGTTGAGCATAAGCGGTTTTTCAAACTCAACATGTATCGTCTTTAATTGCATCGCATAATACTCCCGAAATAGGTCATACATCAGTGCCCCGGGAAGTTCAACCCTCTTAAACCTAAAACTATCTCGATCAGTTGGTTCGACTCTCCCGCTCGAGACACGGAGCAACTCTTTTGTCATGAGCCCGAGAAACAACGCTTTTTCTTTGTAGTTATTTTCACCAATGTGCGGTAGAAGATAATCGCTGAGAATTTCATGAATATATTCAATGGTCGTATATTTCGTGAATGTACTGATATATCGCAGAGCCGCACGTTGTGTAAATGTGGTGGCAGCATCATAAACACTTGGCGCAAACAAATCAATCAGGTCCTTTTCTGATTCGAGATCAAGTAAGCAGTGTCGAATAATATCCTTGTCAGTTGTTATGCCAAGTGCGCGGAATACAATAAACAATGGCATCGGTGCGCGGACGTTCGGGATGTTTACAACAACTTGTCCATTTTGATATTTATCGGTGGATGCAACCACTGCAATACTGAGGGTTCGTTGAGGTTTGGCTGCATTTTCAGAAATAGATCGAATATTCGCAATGTATGAAAACTTGTCATTGTCTGGGGCTTTACGTATGTACATCATATTATCCGCAAATTTCTCCTGACACACAACTGTCTTTTCCTTTCCTTCAATCACAAAATATCCACCAATGTCGTTTTTGCATTCCCCCATCGCGAAACGCATTTCTCTTGGTAGCTCGTGTAAAATGCAGAATTTCGACTGCAGCATCACAGGAAATCGCCCGAGAAACATCTTTTCCAGCTTTACTGTTCGCATAGTAACATCACCAGATACACTTTCGCGAAGATTTGCGATATTTACATTGGTCGATTCCATCTCTTCTCCTTTCCGTCTTCTTGCAGTTCTTGTACCGCCACTTGATTGATATTCATTTAGCGCATTTTCAATATCTTCGTATGTGTTAACAGGACCACTTCCTTTAGTGGCACGCTTCTTTCGTGTAATAAACTCGATTTCCACGTCATAGTGGATTGTCATACCATATGTCATATTCTTGAGACGCGCCTCGTTTGGATACATGTAGTGAAATCCCAAATCGTCATATATACAGGGTTTTCCGAAATATACCGCCTTTCCACTTTTGCCTCCGAAATACATTCTACATTCGTTTGCAAATTCATCCTTGGATTTGTCATAATTCGATCCAAACACAAGAGGGTTCTTTTCACGGAAGATCTTAAATATGTCATGATTAAAGAAGTGGTCATAGGATTCCACTTGGTGACTTACCAGTGTCTGATAATTATCCTTGAATTGCTGATCAATAATTTTCCATACAGCCTCGTTCATATACACTTTCTGGTCATATTATTTTTAGGCACTTTTCGATGTCCCTGCATATTGTTTATAAATATTGGCACAATCCGTACATTCAAAAATGGGTTCCGGTGGGTTAGGCCATGTGTAAAATGGCGTTGCTTTGCTCGTACTTCTCTCCGACCGTAAAATCTGATTAAGTGCATGTATTCGCTTTTCAAGCGGTTTTCCGTTTAGACGTCGTGATACATTTTTCCATTTCCATTCAAATTGTAAAGCACTTTTCCAGTCAGGAAAGTTTTTCACGTAACATACGCGCATCCATTGTTCGCCGCGCAAAACTCCTTTGCTGGTTCTATGTGCGCCTCCTTTTATTTCTTTGTTATGCTGCCGTAGTCTGTGATCAAGATCCACGGTTGCGCCTACATAAGTCCCGCCGTCCGTTGATTCCAGTAAATATACAAAAATTTTTTTTGCCGTCGTTTGTCTCATATTTAGCGATATGTAATTGTATTATAATTTTTTTATCATATAAAGTTATAAAATGTCGAACCTTTTCGAAATGTTCTTTGGTCCTCTTGACGAGAAGTGGTGCAACCTTCTCCTTGCGTTCGCTGCTCTCCAATTGTTCGTGCTTACCACCGTAATCCTTGGTGTTATCACCAGTCTGATGGCGGGGTTCGGTAAATTGAGCATGCGCGACTTATTTCAGATGTTCTTTGGCATTGCCACCGCTTCGCTTGTGTACTTCTTGGCTCGCCTTCAGTACCGCATCTGCACTTCCGCTCTCTAAGTAAATAATAATGCGTTGTCATAAAATTAAGTGAATATTTGCTATATTATGGATATTCTATACTATAGCAATCATTGCAAGCACTCTAAAAAAATATTACATTCATGTTCGAGGTCAAATGTAGGTGATAAAGTTAGCTTTATTTGCATTGATCGCCGAAAGGTCGACCGATCGACAGGAAAAACAATAATTCCTTTAGAAAATGGTACACAGGTTGTCATGCCACCATCTTTAGCATTTGTTCCGGCAATGCTTCTTGTTAATGAAAAGTACCGGATTATTTACGGGGATGCGATTATTGAACATTTAAGACCAATGCTTACGACCGGCGATAATATTAGTCAAGAAGCCCGAGAACCAGAAAGTTATGGATTTGGCGGTGGTGCTGATATTCGGTCTGAATCCTTTACATTTTATGACATGTCACCGAAAGAATTGGAAGGTAAGAGTGAAAGTACAAGACGACCAATGCATAATTATGTGCGCGCGAATGAACAAATTATACCAATACAAACACCTCCCGAGAATTATAGTTCAAGTAAAATGGGCGAAGACGTCACTGTTGATAAACTGCAACAACAAAGAGCCGGTGAAATATCTACAAAACCTATCCCACCGACGCCGGATTTTACATATTAGGATTATTTAGGATAACTATGCGAACAAATATATAAAAAAATAGCGGAATACATGTTATATGTCAAAAAGTGCCATTTTAAAAGCATTTAATTCCCTTCTTACTGATTTTATGGAAGATGTAGAACTTATCTTCCCTCATGATAAAAATATTAAGACCGCAAAAACGACGGTTGACACTATGAGAAAGGCAAACCCAAGTATCATTGTCAAAATGTGGTTTAAACACATCACAAGCAGATATGGTCAGAAAATTATTGAGGGTGATATTAAATATTTTTTAGATAAGGATTATAGCGAAGATGTACAAGACATGTCAAATGGAGATGATATTACAAAACTAATCGAGGCATTGCGCGAACCTATCAAAAACATGGGGGAAGCTAACCAGGAAACTACACTGGAGTATCTACAAAAGCTATGCAAACTGTCTGATGCATATACGAATGCTTAATCGTTCAACATATCGTGATTTTTACACGACATGTTAATATGAAAATATTATTTTACATCCTTAGTTAATTTACGATTGTCATAATTAAGTGCATACAGCACTTCTCCTGGGCTCATCTTGTCAAAAAATTCATAAACACGAGAGATACTTATTATATCATTGTCTCCATTGCGAACACTTGGTATATACACATCTCTATGTAGGCGATTTACGTAAGGCCAGTATTTATTGCTAATTTTTTCAGGGATCTTTTTTACATAAAAGTTGTAATAACTCTGGTGGATATTTTGCATGAATTCCTTGTATTGTAGGTAAAATTTGTAAAATATCTTGGAATAACACGGAAAATACTTTATAAACTCGTCTACCTTTTTAACGCGTCGAAGACAGATGTACTGGTACTGTAAATTCGGGTTATTTCCCCTTATGGATTTCATTTCTTTGTAATTGGGTGCTACATAAACTGCTCTGTTACCGGTTCCCCTGTCATAGAATACCAGACCTGTCATTGTATAATCTACTTGGATTCCGCACAATTTATTCACTGTTTCTTGAATTGTTTCTTGTATGGGATACAATTGTGGTACCATTATCACACTCTTTGCAAGCCCTGTAAGAGGATGCGCTTGATGTGCAGTCATACACGTTATTCTGTTCCCGTAAATGTATGTTACATGGGTTAAGAATAGTCTCGGTGTTTTTACTGGGAGCACAATGTGGTTATCGGGATGTTGCATTGAAAATGTGTATACAGCATTTTTGTCGAGATCATCAAGTAGTTGAAGAGAATTGAGGTCAACATGTTCATTTCCGCCAAGTGCCTCAATAAACATGCGGCGAAATGATACCTGTCGTGCATCAGAAAATTGGTCCATGTAATACTGGTTCCGATAGTAAAAATAGTTTCCTCCGATTGCCCCGCGTGTATGTATGTTCCATTTGTTATCGCGATCCATAAATAGATTGATCATGGTTCCTTCAATGAGTTGACTGCATTCAATATCGGGACCATCATTCATGGCTTGTAGCGATACCGACTTATTGGGACAAACACTAATGATTCCCATGTCATCATAAATTACGGATTTATAGTTTTCTGCAGGATCGCCAACTGTCAGGATGTCCCGGTTGTATTGTAATATATTATACACACGCGAGTCGTATACGTAGCTCTTATGTTTTACATTTTTTGGCGGTTTATTAACATTGATTACAAAACTTGTACCGTGCTGCGTTTGTGAAGTCATTATGTGACCATCACATGTTGTTTCTATTCCGTTTGACATAAATATTATTTAGCGGAATAGTATATATGTCAGAGACAGAATTAGAATTGGGGGACATTATACAGATTGTTGCTCCTGACAGTCAACCCTATCATAATTCAGTATTCCTAATAGATTATATTGATACCGATGCAATTGTTATTACTCGCACACGTGACGGAGGACGATACGAACTGATAATTGAAAACGGCGTACTTCTTGATAAAACCATTGAAGAGATACACCTTCTTGATCGTTCACCCGTAAAGGGGTATATTGCGCAGAATAATATCAAGACTGGCAATTGGATCGACATTCACTTCAATGGGGATTTACCTACGATTATAACTGCCCAGGTGACAAACGTAATCAATGATATGTTGGAATTTACGACGTTTCCTGACATGGAAACCGCGTATATTGATTTCCAGTACCAAGGGTTGCCGAGGAACATTCCTCTCGAAAAGATTGAGACACGAGAACCCCCAAAGCAATGGAACAGTGGGATTACTACCAACGAAGATGCGGTAGTAGAAGTAGATACTGAAGATGTAAATGAAGAGTACACGCAAGTAGATAGGACGATCATGGATGATCTTGAAAGTCTGTACAACGAAACCAATGAAATTATATTTGGCAAAAAATTGGCATCCGTAGTAGAGGTGGTAGAAGTTAACGAAAAGGAAAAACGTTTTGATATCGAGATTCAATTAAATGATCTCATGGAGCAATTATTAAGCACGGTTCCTCCGTCAAAACGTACTCCTATGCTGGAGAACAATATCCATGTTCTGATTGCACGTTTTAAAGAGCTACGCTCTAATTTCTCCGTATTCCAGAACGATTATATCATTTTGAAGCCAAAGGAGCTGGGTCGTTTTCACAAGCCGCTTGCAAAGTATTTAAAGGAGCTCAATAATAAATTGAGTTGGCTCATTCCTGTAGTAAAACGCAGGAAGAAAATTTACGGAGGAAAAGATATCGAATACATTGATGTGATCGAAGCAGATTTTGACGAAGACAATAAGAAGCTCAATAATGCACATAATTATAGTGACAAACAGCGACTGGATACTGATATACTACGTCCATTTGAAAATCCCCTCGACGATCCAGCATCTCTCGGTATTGTCGCGGTGAATGAAAACATTGAGTGTATTGTTAATAATCTTGATGATTTCAAATCGATGGCGATACAGTATGGAAAATTTATATCGCGCAGGTTCGCGATCGAGACGTACTTAAAACATTCAACGAGTCCAGATGAAGCTCACATACATTCTTTTGCCGCGTTACCAAGGTCCATGTTCGAATACTCGAGAACCAGACTTCCCAACTCTACCATTTTGACGCGAATCAATGAGGTTTCGAATTACACGGGACTCTTCAGGATGCTGCATCCGAGACTCGAAGTGAATGAGGTCATCGTTGATGATCTTGACAAAGACGTTGATTATACTGATTTGGATTTATTTAATGGTGTTTATAATTTCAGTACCAATACACAAGAGCGAGAGGATAAACACGAGCGAATGGCCAATTCAATCGCACCAAGCACAAGTGATATCATTCAAATGATGAGACCGTACATGAAAAATAAATACTCACTCTCTTCATGTATTACTGAAATGGAGCCATTTATGGTATATATTAGTGATATTACTGATGAACACTACAATGCCCTCAAACATGTTGTACTGGATAACATCAATGAGTACAAAAAAGATTACGTGAACTATCTCGGAGAAATGACCCGTTCACTAAGATTCAGGTCCCGGGATGCGAAACAAATTGTTCATAATATCAAGAAGCTTATTGATGTCCAGGATCAAGAAACAATTGTAGGCAAAACATACGGAGTTATCTCACAGCCAAGCGATTCCGAGCTTCTACAGTTTATGAATCATATGGACAACGCCAGCCTGTTCTACACGATTCTTGGCAAGCAGCATATGCGGTTGCACGCCGATTCGATTGAGCATTTTGCTGACAACTATGATTCCAATTCCAAGCGCCGCCAATTTACGCGTTGTGATCGTCGGTATCTTGCAAAGAGCTATGAATCATTAGATGCATTAAACGAAGATG